>ERZ795057.2227-NODE-2227-length-14979-cov-5.728960_pt1 | contig 14979 bp, 10 predicted proteins | sample MGYA00375141_ERZ795057 | MGnify/ENA primary metagenome ERZ795057 (study PRJEB30186, sample SAMN05720163) | activated sludge metagenome | isolation source: Anaerobic digester | place: Hong Kong | collected 2015-01-26 ... | reverse complement strand
TCGGGCAAGGATCTGCGCGCCTACGGCAGCCAGGGGCAGGTGCGCTCGGCGGTGCTGAGCATGAAGCTCGGCGAGCTTGCGCTGATCGAAAATGAAATGGGCGAGCTGCCTGCGCTTTTACTGGACGATGTGTTTTCCGAACTCGACTTAAAGCGCCGCAACGCGCTGTTGCAATCCACTAAGGGTGTGCAGACCTTTATCACCTGCACCGACAAATCCGACGCCGCAGGCGCGAAGGCCGACGCCTTCTACCGCGTAACGACGGATGAGGGCGGCAAGGCGCATCTGAAGCTCGACGACTAAGGAAAACGATGTTTACTTGCATAACAGCATTCGCACAGCGGGTCACAGATAAAAAGCCTGCCTGGGATTCCACCCGGCAGGCTTTTTTCGGATACGGATTATCACTCCGTTTTTAGGGTTTCGTATTCGATCACCGCGTCGGGGTCGTAGCGCTTGCTGAGAATATGGCTTGCTTTCCGGTTCTTGACGGTATCGAAAACAATAGAGAAATCATAGTCCGGCGGGTAAAGCTCCGCAGCGGACACAACGAGCTGCACGCGCGTGTGCTTGACTACGCGTTTAACGCCCTTCACCTGCACAATAACGTCTCCGTTATCGTCCGCCGGGCGATAGACGATGCCCTTTTCTTTTTCCGGCAGCACCACCACGCTGTCGCCCATGGTAAACTTCGTGAATTTCTGCCTGGGCGGCGGTCCCTGGCGGGTCAGGCGGCTTTTGGGCGCGGCCATCGCAGGCGTATCCGCCAGTGCGGTCTCCTCACCATCGTACACGGCGCGGTGGGCCCGGTCGAGCATTTGCCTGTCCAGCCCCAGCCTTTGGGCGATTTGCAGGGCACAGCTTTCGCCGGTCTTGCCCATCTCCAACCGATACTGCGGGGCGAGGGTTTCGGCGTCGAACGCCATGCGCGCCCTGAGGATATGCTCCGCCGATTTGGCATAGGTCTTGATCTGCGGGTAATGCGTGGTGACCATGAACATGCAGCCGCGCAGGCGCAACTCCTCCAGCACCGCGATGCCGATGCCCATGCCTTCGGCCGGGTCGGTACCCGAGCCAAGCTCATCCAGAAGCACCAGGCTGTCCTTGCTGGCGTTTTTCAAAATATGAATCACGTTGGTAATGTGGCCGGAGAAGGTGGACAGGTTCTGGGAAATGTTCTGGCTGTCGCCGATATCGCACCAGATGCCATCCTGCATGGCGATGTAACTTTCCGGATCGCAGGGAATGTGCAGGCCGCACTGCGCCATCAGCGTGAGTAACCCGACGGTTTTAATAGCCACGGTTTTGCCGCCGGTGTTCGGCCCGGTGATGATCACGCCGCGGTCGCCGTCCTCCAGCCGCAGATTGAGCGGCACGCAGGTTTCAGGGTCCAGCAGCGGATGCCGTCCATTGCGGATGATGAGCTTCCTCTCCCCGCCGATTTGCACGGGATGGGCGTCCATCGCCGCCGACAGCTTGCCTTTGGCAAACAGCACGTCCAGCTCCGTTAAGAGCTTCATGTTGCTGCGGATGGCATGGGCCTCCTCCGCCACCTGCGCGCTGAGGGTGTAGAGCACCCGCCGGGTTTCCTCGTCCTCGCTGATGCGCACGGCGTCCAGCTCTTCCCGCAGCGCCGCGGCGGCAGCCGGTTCGATAAACACCGTGGTACCGGTAGACGAGGTATCGATCACCGCGCCGGGAACCTGTTTTTGGTTTTGCTTTTTCACCGGCAGCACATAGTGGCCGCCCCGGTTGGTGATGTATCCGTCGGTCATGTATTGCTTGTGGGTGCGCAGAATCTGGTTGAGCTTATCCTTGATTTTGGCTTCCAGGTTCAACATCTTACGGCGCAGGTCGCGCAGCAGCGCGCTGGCCTCGTCGCGCACCTCATCTTCCAGGATGCAGCGCTGGATTTCCTCCTGCAAATCGCCCAGCGTATGGATGGCCTGCCCGTAGCTGTGCAGGGTTGCGTCCTGCGAGGCGATACGGCTCAAGTAGCTGACCATGCACTTGCAGGACGAGGCGAACATACTCACACCGTTGAGCTGCTCAGGTGAAAGCATGGTGCCGATTTCAGCATGCGTTATGCTTTCCTCAAGCTTCGTCATCATCGGCAGCGGCGGCGAGCCAAAGGCATCCAGCACGCGGCGGGCGGCCGTGGTTTCCGCCATGCGCTGTATGCAGATCTGCTCGCTTAAAAAAGGTTCCAGGGTATCCAAAATCTCCCTTGCCGAATCGGACACGGCGAAGGACTTCAGCTTTTTCAAAACGATCGGGAACTCCAGGGTTTTGTGATGGGTATTCATACGTTCGCTCCTCATGTATTATCATGGAATGCATGAGCAGGTATCGGGCGAAGGCATCAACCACGCAAAACAAAAAACATAGCGTTCGCTATGCCCACAGAACCCTATGCGGGAGGCTGTCGGCTATCGGTCTGCGGTTTGAAAGGTATACCAAATAACGATCATGCGGTCGTTCATTTTCATGGCATATCCTTCGCCCTTACAAAACCGATAACAAAAACGTACCTCCGATACTCTTGGTAGCAACAGTATACTGCACTCCGGCGTCTGCGGTCAAGTTTATTTTCATATGAAAAGGGTTGACAGGCTAATTTTCAAGTGCTATGCTGTTTTCAATCATCGGATGAAGCGGAACGCGCCGCCCCCAAGCACTGCCAAAGAGATTGCCGCCATGGGCTGAAAGCGGCAAGCAACAGCGGGAAGCGGACACCATCTGCCGACGATGCGCATGACTTGCGATAGAGAGTTATTCAAAGCGGAAACGAACCACAGGCTCGTTTCAAGCAGGGTGGAACCACGAACGATCATCGTCCGTCCCCGCAGATTTGCGGGGGCGGATTTTTTTGACGAGGAGGAACAAGGTATGAAGCTCACAGTATTTGGGAAAGCATACGAGGTGGAGAAGGGCTCGTCGGCAGGCGATCTGCTCAGGGCCGAATATGCGGAGGATTTCAAATCATTCTACGCGGTGAAACACCAGGACGGCAGCATGACCGATCTGTTTGCGCCCATCGAGGCCGATACGCAGATCACCCCCGTTACCTTTGCCGATGAGGACGGCAAAAAGGTGTTTCGGCACTCCTGCTCCCACCTTATGGCGATGGCGGTGCTTGAGCTCTATCCGGATGCGAAGCTCGCCATCGGCCCCGCGATTGAAAACGGCTTCTACTACGATTTCGACATCGATCCGCCCATCAAGGTAGACGATCTTCCGGCGATCGAAAAAGCAATGGATAAGATCATGCGGCAATCCCTGCGCCCCAAGCGCTTTACCCTGCCCCGCGGGGAAGCGATCGACCTGATGAAGGAGAAAAATGCGCCTTACAAGGTGGAGTTAATTGAAGACCTGCCCGAGGATGCGACCCTTTCCTTTTACCAGATGGGCGACTTCGTTGATCTGTGCGCCGGACCGCATCTGCCCAACCTGAATTACATCAAGGCCTTCAAGCTGACACATACCGCGGGCGCATACTGGCGCGGAGACGAGCATAAAAAGATGCTCTGCCGCATCTACGGCACCTGCTTCCCCACCAAAGCGGAACTGAGCGAATACCTGGTCATGCTGGAGGAAGCGAAAAAGCGCGACCACCGCAAGCTGGGCCGCGAGCTGGACTTGTTTGATTTGCGCGACGAGGGCCCAGGCTTCCCCTTCTTCTACCCCAAAGGCATGGTGCTGCGCAATGTTCTGGAGGATTATTGGCGCAAAATTCACCGTAAATGCGGATATGAAGAGATTAAAACGCCGATGATGCTGAACCGCGACCTGTGGGAGCGCAGCGGGCACTGGGGCCATTACAACGATAACATGTACACCACGAAGATCGACGATATGGACTTCGCCATCAAGCCCATGAACTGCCCCGGAGGCATGCTTACGTACCAGCGCCGGCTGTGGAGCTACCGGGATCTCCCCCTGCGCACAGGCGAGCTTGGGCTGGTGCATCGCCATGAAAAGAGCGGCGCGCTGCACGGGCTGATGCGGGTGCGCTGCTTCACACAGGATGACGCGCATATCTACATGACGCCGGATCAGATCAAGGACGAGATCAAGGGCGTATACAACCTGATCGACGAGGTCTACACGCTGTTTGGCTTCCCCTACAAGGTGGAGCTTTCCACCCGGCCCGAAAATTCCATCGGCTCCGATGAAATGTGGGAGCTGGCCACCGCGGGTTTGCAAGGCGCGCTGGACGATCTGGGCGTGCCATACACCATCAACGAGGGCGACGGCGCGTTCTACGGCCCGAAGATCGACTTCCACCTGCGCGACTGCATCGGGCGTACCTGGCAGTGCGGCACCATCCAGCTGGATATGAACCTGCCGGAGCGTTTTGACCTGACCTATACAGGCCCCGACGGCGAAAAGCACCGCCCAGTCATGATTCACCGCGTGGTGTATGGCTCGCTGGAGCGGTTCATCGGCATCCTGACCGAACAGTACGGCGGCGCCTTCCCCACCTGGCTTGCGCCTGTACAGGTGAAGATTCTCACCATCACCAACCGTTCCGACGACGCAGCCAAAGCGCTGCAGCAAATGCTGTTTGACCAGGACCTCCGCTGCGAGCTGGACCTGCGCAACGAAAAGATCGGCTTCAAGATCCGCGAGGCGCAGATGCAGAAAATCCCCTACATGTTCGTGCTGGGCGACAGGGAAGCGGAGACTCAAACCGTGACCATCCGCAACCGCAAGGGCGATAACCTGGGTACAATACCCTTCCGGGAGGCCGTTGCCATGATTCAAAAACTTAACGACGAAAAGACTATCGACTAAGAGGAACCCATTATGGAACCCAACACAAAAGCACTCACCGTGGAGGCGTACATCGCCTCGCAAAGCGAAACGGCGCAGCTCGCGCTGCATGAAATCCGTTCCCTCATCCGCTCCATCATCCCCGACGCCAAAGAGATGATCGCCTGGGGGATGCCCTCCTACAAGGGGCATCACTACATTGTTCATTTCGCGGCGCATAAGGCGCATCTGGGCCTGTATCCCGGCGCGGAGGCCATCGTACACTTTCAGGATCGCCTGAAGGATTACCACAGCTCCAAAGGCGCGATTCAGTTCCCCTACAGCATGCCTCTGCCAAAGGATTTCATTGCAGACATTGTGCGGTACTGTGCCGCGCAGGATCAACAGCCGTAAACCCAAACCCCGAACGCAAAGAAAGAAGCCGCTTGCCTTGGCAAGCGGCTTCCTGTTTGGATTGGTTACGATTCAAGCTCGAGCGTCAGCTTATTCACCAAACGCGGCTTCGTATTTCGCCATGCGCTCGTCAAGGATCGCCTGTCCGCCGGAAGCCATGTAGTCTTCCATGCCGGCATCCCAAACAGCATCAAAGTCTTCCACGGAAGCATTAATCGCGGTGTTGAGGATAACGTCACGCTTGTCGGCCAGCACGGTGGTGATGCCTTCGGCGGCTTCCACAGCGCCAAGGTTGATGTTGCCGTAGGATACGCCGTTGGTCAGCGCGGTCGCGTAAGCGGATTTGATCAGCTCGGGCGCAACATACGCATAGCCCAGAGCCATCGAGGCGGCCGTCTTATCGGTGTCGCCCAGATCCAGACCGTTGATGATCATGGTCATGTCAATGTTGTTGGAGGAGGACATCTTATACGGGCCACTTTCGGGCGCAATCGCCTTCAGGGTGCCGTCTTCGGTGAACTCGTGGTTGATGCCTTCCACACCGGTCTGGAGGAAGAAACGGTTTTCGAACTTCGACATCCAGTTGAGGTAAAGCAGGGAGGCCAGAGGCTCAGTGTTGGTGGAGGGGAAGAAGATCCAGCGGTCATTGGCGGAATAGTTGACCTTTTTGGTCAGGCCGGCATCGTTCTTAAACGGATCAATCGCGACGAATACAGCATCTTCGCCCTGCGCCTGCTGCAGCATATAGTGAACGCTTTCTTCCGCATTGCGGTAGACATCGTCCCAGTTGACTTCAACCGCGCCGACATAACCGGCCTTGAGCAGGTTGTATTCGGTGGCGTCGCCAGCTGCGTACAGTGAGAAGTCCTGTAGGATCAGGCCGTCGTTGTACCATTTGTTGAGCATCCGGACAGCTTCTTTGACGCCGGGCAGCAGGAACTGCCTGTCATCATTGTAGATGTAGTTATACTTGTCAGTGGTGAATTCGTCGGGCACGAAGGAATAGAGAATGTTGTTGGCTCTCCAGCCCACATCGTCCGTCATGGAGTAGGGGATCATCTTGTCGGCTTCTTCGCCAAGCAGGAGTTCCGCGTTATCTTTGAAGGCATAGAGCATGTCTTCAAATTCCTGCGTGGTGGTGGGCACTTCCATGCCGAGCTTGTCCAGCCAGTCCTTGCGAACGAAGGTATTGATGCGCGCGACGTTCATGCGGCGCGCCACAATGCATTCGGTCTGCCCGGTGTAGGGATCGGTTTTCCAGGTCAGGTTGCTGCCCAGGAACGCGTACAGGTCAGGCAGATAGTCTTTATACTCGTCCAGCAGGGGCTGGAGATCAAGCACCGCATCCTGCAGGAAGTAGGTGTGGATCGCGCCGTCGTTGTAGGTGTAGCTGATATCGGACGCGGTACCGGCTGCCAGATAGTTGGCAATGTCGTCGCCTTCCGTCCAGCGGGGGGTGGGCTGAAACACAACTTCCACGTTGTACAGGTTCAGCATGTTTTCCTTGATGTAGTCGGTGAACGCATTGTCGTCCACGACTGCACCTTCGGTGTTGCGGTCAAAGATCTCGACCGTGATGGTACGGGTCTGGGTGAATTTGCCATCGACAAATCCATCATCCGCCGCCAGAGCGATCGGAGCCATGACAGAAACGACCAATAATGTGCACAAGAGTAACGCTAGCAGTTTTTTCATTGGGTTCCCTCCTTTAATTTTACCATAAACACAACCTTATCAGGTGTGCTGGGTATCAAGCTCAGCCTTTCATCGCGCCCAGCGTAACGCCGTGGATGAAGAAGCGCTGCAACCAGGGATAGATCATCAAAATCGGGATGGTTGCAATCATCACCGATGCGGCTTTGATGGCGTCCGACGCACCGGGCGACGAGAAGCCCTCCTGCGTGGCGGCATCCACACTGTCCTTGCTCTGGATGATGAAGTACAAAAGCAGCTGGATGGGATAGAACGGTTTATTCCGGTTCATGAACATCAGCGCATCGGCATATCCGTTCCACCGGCCGACCGCATAGAACAGCGACAGCGTCGCGATGACTGACGTGGACAGCGGCAGATAAATCGAAACCAGAATCCGGAACGGATTCGCGCCGTCGATTTCCGCAGATTCGCGCAGGCTGACCGGGATGTTCTGCAGAAACGTCCGCATGATGATCATGTTGAACACACTCAGGCTGTATGGCAGCACCATGACCAGCGGGCTGTTGATCAGGTTCAAATTCTTAAACAGGATGTAGCTTGGGATCGTCCCTGCGTTAAAATACATCGTAACCAGAATCAAGGCGTTGATCGCTTTACGACCCTTCAGCTGTTCAAAGATCAGGGGGAAAGCACATAAGATCGTCAGCGCCATGGATAGGAGCGTACATCCCACCGTCAGCATCGCTGTCCAGGCCAGCGCCCAGGTATACTCCGCGTCCTTGAGCACCAGGGAGTATGCGGTAAGGTCAAACTCCTTGGGCCAGAGGTACACGTCGCTGCGCACCAGCGCTGCCGGAGAAGACAGGGACCGGACAAACACGTTCCAAACAGGCAGGAAACAAATCAGAATTAGAAGTACACAGATTGCAACAATGATGATATCGCCGATTTTTGAGCTTTTTGCCTTGACCATTCTCTCGCTCCTCCTTACCACAAGCCGCGTTCGTCAAAACGGCGGGCAATGAGGTTCGCACTGATTAGGAATATGACACCGATGACGGATTGGAAGAAGCCCACAGCTGTTGCCAGGGATTGCTGCGTGCCCTTGATGCCATAATTGTACACAAAGATGGACAAAACATTGGATACGCTTGTGACCAGCGTATTGGTCAGGGCAAACGGCCTATCAAACTCGCTGCCGATAATTTGCCCGAGGCTTAAAATGAGCAAAATGATAATCGTGGAGCGCAGCCCCGGCAGGGTGATATGCCAGATCTTGCGCAACCGGCTTGCGCCGTCAACGGCTGCCGCTTCATAGAGCTCCGGATTGATGCCTGTGAGCGCGGCAAGATAGATGATGGTGTTCCAGCCGACCGATTGCCAGACACCCAGGAACACATAGGTCCATACCCAGTTGGTGGGCTTATCCAGAAACTGGATCGCTTCCAGCCCCATATTTCTGAGTACTATGTTCACCAGACCGAAACGCGTCGCCAGTAACTGCAGCGCCAGGCCGGAGATGATAATCCAGGACAGGAAGTGCGGCATATACGCAACCGTTTGGGTGATGCGCTTGAAACGCGGATAGGGCAGTTCGTTGAGGATCAGCGCCAGAATGATGGGCGCCGGGAACCCGAAGATCAGGCCCAGAATGTTGAGCGTCAGCGTATTGCGGACGGCATACAGGAAATCACGATTGGAAAACGCCTTGATGAAATATTCAAACCCGCCGTTTTTGGCCCACTCCATATCCCACGGGCTTTTGGTGATGGAAAACTTTTTGAACGCGACCTGAATATACGTCATCGGAACATACTTAAAGATAATAAAGTAGGCCACGGGCAACAGGAGCATCGCATATAGCATCCAGTACCGCTTGACGTACATCTTGGAATTTCCCCGGCCGATTGTTTTCTGCGCTCGTGTTTGTGCCGTCATTTTTTTCCTCGCTTGTCAAGAGATTCGATTTTGGATTTCCGGTTTCGTGTGCTCGTGCACATATCTGATATATTAGTATATCACGCAGATTATAATGGTTAAATGCGTCATATTCCTAATTTATTACCTCAAGTATAGGGTACCGTAATGAATCTTGTCAATACTTACGCAGAAACTTTGTACGAAAAACACGCAGGAAAATTGTTCAGTCCTGCAAAAAGCGAATGGACGCCAAATCCAGCGAGCTGCCCGGCAGAAAGATAAAGGAAACCGTTTGCTTTCCCAGAATTTTCCGGCCAAGCGGAAAAGCCTGTTCCCGGTATGTTTCCGCGGCGTCAACCTCGATCATCAGGCGCGTCGTATCCGTGCCGCCGGAAAATACGATCTGGATCGCGTTCTTCAGGAGCTTTGATCGCCACCGAACCGAAAGCCTTTGCGTGCCCACCGTACCGAAATCCATATCCCGATACTCGATCGTCACGTTGTTGCCAATGCCTTCCACCGCTCCGCCGTTGATTTGGTACGCGTCGCCATAGATGGCATCGCACTGCGCCGCACCGAGCGTTTCATAAGCCTTGTTCAGTTTGCGGAAACGGAACCCCTTGAAGTGAATCTTCCGGGGAAACACAAAGCACAGCGTGGTGATGCCCTGCAAGCGCCTGGGCAGGGTGTAGACGGCCGTTTGGTACACCGCCCATTGGCTGCCCAGATCGTATACATAGTCCGCGAGCTTGCGGCCGCCTTCCTGGGGCATGCCTTCCCAAATGGCAAAGGGCAGCGGCTCGTTTTCCATAACAAACAATGGAAGCTCGAACGTGTCCGCGCCGAAAGCGCCGAAATCCAGGTTGGCAAACCCCACATGGCTTTCCCCTGTGCGCAGGGTAGAGATACCGCGCTCGTTGCCGTTATCCATCGGTTCATTGCTCAGGGTATACAGGCCTGCGGAAATAAATGTATAGGGGTCCAGCTTGACCGCCCCATGCCCGGTAACCTCCACCTTGAGCATGGAGATAAACGCCGGGTGTTGCCTGCCGTTTTTGGGCATACAGCGTACGTACGCTATGCCGTCGCCTTTTTCAGTGATCGTAGCCTGCCTATTGCCGGGGTGTACGAGCAGCGCCGCCGTGAGACTGTCGATACCCGCCGCATTGGCAATGCGCCAGACCAGATCCTGATAAGTTGCGTTTTCCGGCAAAATCTTCGCTGTTACAAGATCGCCGTCCCGCTTAAGCTCCACCTTGCGTATGGGGATATCCGTTTCGTCAAATACAGCCGAAACAACCGGGGTTTCGCCAGCCCCGGCCTTGACGATGGCCAGGAGCTTGCCAGAAAACATGCGCTTGGAATTGGTGTTCTGATACGGTTCAAAGTCTGTGGAATCGCCGTTATCCAGCGCCAGCAGCCGCCCGTTTTGCACCGATACGCGCACGCGGCGGTTGGCGTTTTCCACGGGGTTGCCCTGCGCGTCCCGCGCGGTGATGTTGATAAAGCGCAGGTCTCCAATGCCTTCTTCTGCGAGCACAAGTTCCGCCGCCTCCCCGAAGGAACGGCGCTCCGCCGTTTTGACAGGCAAGCCATCCCGGTCATACGCCACGGCCTTCAGCACACCTGCCCGGTAGGGCACCTGCCAGTCGCTCAGCAGCCGCCCACGCAGCGCATGTCTGCCCAGGCTTTCGCCGTTTACAAAAAGCTCCGCCTCCGGCGCATTGGTGCAGACCCGCACGTCGATCAGCTCTCCAGGTGAAAAATCCCAGTACGGAAACAGGTGCAGAACCGGCTGTGCGTCGAAATCCGTCCAGCCCGCCTGAAACAGGTAGTAGGCATCCTTTTCGAAGCCCGCCGTATCGGTCATCCCGAAATACGCGTTCTTGGTTTGATACGGCGTGGGCTCGCCGAGATAATCCAGCCCCGACCACACAAACTGCCCCAGCGAAAACCGCGTTTGCAGGTCGTCAAGAATCATGCCTTCCAGGTCTCTCGTTCCCCAGCTTGTCAGGCTGTTGCCAAGCGAGGAGCATTGCAAATCGTCGTCCGAGAGCAGGGGCTGCGCCAGCGGAAAGTGGTAGATTCCCCGGCTCTGCACGGTGGAAGCGGTCTCACCGCCGTAAATCACCCAGTCGGGGTGCGCGGCGTGGTGCTCCTTGTAGAGGATTTCGGAATAATTGTAGCCGATCAGCTTGATCACATCCGCGCTCTGATGCGTATTCCCCCACCACATGTAGTTCGAGCACAGCGTGCAGGGCGCGTGCCCATCAGGATCGTGCCTGCGGACGAGCTCCATCAGATGCCGCGTAGTACTTGCACCCGTTTCGGCATCCAGGTGCGTGTCGTGGATTTCGTTGCCAATGCTCCACAGTATCACCGAGGGGTGGCAGCGGTCGCGGCGCACCCAGGCGGCGATGTCGCGCTCAATCCACTCATCAAAAAAGCGCGCGTAATCGTAGGTCGTCTTCGCATTTCGCCAGACATCCGTAATCTCCGACATCACCAACAGGCCCAGCTCGTCCGTCAGCTCCAAAAGCGCCTCGGCAGGCGGGTTGTGCGCGGTACGAATGGCGTTTGCGCCCATGCGCCGCATCAGCAATAGCTGCCTGCGCAGCGCATCCTTATGCACCGCGCCGCCCAAGCTGCCCAGATCGCCGTGAAGGCAAACGCCTTTGAGCTTCAGGGGCTTGTCGTTGATCCAAAACCCTTCATCGGATGTAAATCGCAGGCTACGAAAGCCAAAGCGGGTGTACACCGTATCGGTCACCGTTCCGCCTGCGATCAGCTCCGAGCGCAGCGTATACAGCTTAGGGTTGCCGGGTTCCCACGCAGCAATGGTATCATCGGGCTCCACGAGGGTGTGGCGCTGGGTATACTCACCGTCTGGCGCGATCACCTCAGCTCGCGTTCTGAATCTCCACTGCCCGTTTTCCCGGTAGGTTGTTACGGCAATGCCGTTGGGCGCGAAATGGCAGGCGTTTTTAACGATCAGGAATACGTCGCGGTAGATGCCTGCGCCGGTATACCAGCGCGCATTGGGTGCCTGGTAGTTCACCTTGACCAGAAGCTTGTTGGGCTTCTCTGTCGTGATCAGTTCTGTGATATCAAAATAGAAGGGCGTACAGCCGTTTTTCCATTCGCCAGCAAGCCGGCCGTTTACGGAAACGGAACTGTCCATATACACGCCGTCGAAATACAGGTATAGCCTTTGCCCCGCCTGCAAAAACGACGTATCCAGTATGCGGCGGTAATACCCCACACCGCTCTGGTACAGGTTTTCGGGGTCGGCAATCAGCCAATCATGCGGAATCTCCACAGGGGCAAAGCCCTGTGGAGATTCTTTGGCAAACGACCACCCGTCGTTCAATAGGATCCGTTTTGTATGAACTTCAGGCGTCATTATATATATCCTCGTATGTTGTCAGGTGCTGCCACACACGGTATGGCCGGATCAGTCTACCCGCTTCTTACCCCAGAAGAACAGCGCCACCGTGCCCGGGCCGGTATGGCTGCCGATGGTGGTGCCGATATCGTGAATAACCGGCTCGCCATTGAGTTTGGTGAAGCTTGCCTTCACAAGCTCGGCAACCGCCTTGGCATCCTCCAGGCAATACGAATGCGACAGGAAGCACTTGCCGGAGTAGTTCAGGCCGTCCTGGGCGTTGTCGATCATACGGTCGACGATCTCCTTGATTACCTTGTGCTTGGAGCGCACCTTGGCACGGGGCACCAGCTTGCCGTTGTTGTCCACGTTCATCAGCGGGCAGATTTTCATCAGTGTGCCGACAAAGCCCGCGGTTTTGGAGATACGTCCGCCTTTGATGAAGAACGTCAGATCGGTGGAGAAGAACCAGTGCTGAACCTCCAGCTTGTGCTCCTCCGCCCAGTCGGCAGTCTCATCCACCGTTTTACCAGCGTCGCGCAGGTCGGCCAGCTTGTCCATCAGCAGGCCGTAGCCGGACGATGCCGCAAGGCCGTCCACCACGCGCACGGTACGGTCCGGATATTTTTCCTTGAGCATGTCGCGGGCGATCACCGCGGAGTTGTATGACCCGGAAACCCCCGACGACAGCGTGACATGCAGCACGTCCTTGCCGTCCTCCAGAAAGCCTTCCCAGTACTCATAGTATTCGTCGGCGTTAATCTGCGAAGTGCTGGTCTCCGCGCCGTCCATCATGCGCTGGTAGAACGTATCAAACGGCATGGTTTTCCCCAGATCGTCGTTCATCTGCACACCGTCGATGGAATAGTGGAAACAAATATACTGTATACCCCTTGCGTCGAACTCTTCTTGCGATAAATCCGCCGTGGAACTGCAACTTAAAACGAAGTCGTTCATCGGGTGACCCTCCTCAATGGATGTTGTCCTGCGCTGTGGTACCTATCATACCAAAAAGCGTGCAAGAATGCAATTTGAGCCTGGCGGATAAAACCCCGCAAAAGCGCAAACCCGGCATTGACAAACCCGCCGCATGGCTATATAATACATTTTGCTGTTTCCACAGCCTTTGATCCATTAGCTCAGTTGGCAGAGCACCTGACTTTTAATCAGGGTGTCCCGCGTTCGAGTCGCGGATGGATCACCAACTGTCGCCGCGAAGTTCGCGGCGGCTTCTTTTATTTGAGTATTCATTCTGTTTATCAGAAACGCTTTCGCCTCGTAGCAATCTGTATGCGGATATACAAAAAGCCCATGAAACAAGGTTTCATGGGCTGCTTGAACACATAGGCTACAGCTTACGGTTTGGAGAACTCCGCCAGCCCGTCGGCGTTGACCCTGTAAGGGCCCTCGGACAGAAGCGTGGACACGGAAACCATCTCGTACCCCATGCTCTGAAAATAGGGTATAATTTCACGCAGGGCTTCCGCCGTGTGCTTCCCGCCGTTGTGGAACAGATAAATATACCCCGGTTCTACCTTTTTTTCGATGCGCCTGACGATATAGTTCAGGCTGTTGGTATCGTCCGAGTCGCCGGAGCTTTCGGACCAGAATACATGCTCGCAGCCCAAGGCGCGTGAAATGGCGCGCATGAACTGGTCGGTTTCGCCATACGGCGGGCGGAAAAGAACAGGGCGTATCCCGGTCGCCGCCTCCACCGCATCGCTGGTGCGGACGATTTCACGCACAACCCTGTCGTAGCTGACCTCCAGAAGGTGGGGATGCGCATAGCTGTGGTTGCCGATCTCATGCCCGCGGGCGATGATATCCCGCAGATGCTCGAGGTAGGTTTCCGCCCAGCCGCCGGTGACAAAGAACGTGACCTTCACGCCGTATTCATCCAGAATGTCCAGCAGCTCATCGGTATACTTATCGCCGTAGGCGCAGTCCAGCGTAATTGCGATGCGCTTTGCACTCACCCCCACCTGCCGGAGGGTTTTATTGTCCAGATCATCCGCAGCAAAAAAAAGATCCTCTTCCGATACCTTTTCACCGTCGACCCAAATGGAGAGGTATTTCGCGCCCAGCCAGTCGCTAGGAACGGTGAATTTGATGCTTCTGAAATCATTGTTGGTGAACGTCTTCGTTGCCAGAATTGTGCCGTTTTCATCCTGTAAGGCCGCTTCCACATCATGCCCGACGGAATTGGGATTGCGAAGCTGCACCCGCACAACCACTTCACGGCCCTGAAAGCCCACGGCCACCTTTGTGTCAAACCGGAACCGCGGTGTAGCGCCCTCCGCTGCGGCGGTAAACGCGGCGAACAGGATACACAGGATGAATAGACAAGCCAGTGTTTTTCTCATGTCGTTTCCCTCTTGCCCAATCGTAATATATGTAAATTGCATGATATCGTACGCGAAATGAAGTGTCAAGCGTCGTCTGGCAAAGTTTTCCTGCCGCTACTGCCCGGCTTGCGTGTACTGCCCAAACCCGATAATGCTGGAAACATCGCGTACGGAGGTTGTCCCGGAGCAGTCCGCATAAACCCTCTCCCCCATAAACACCAGCGACGTGGTGCCTCCGCCGTCCAGGTTCAGCGCCTCGGTCACGCCAAGGAAAATCATCCGCTCGGCGAGCCAGGTAAGGTACGCGCCTTTGGACGTGTCCGTACGGCCGCTGACGGTGAGCACCATGTAGTGGTTGGGTTCAATCATGCCCAGCGCGCAGCGCGGTTCGCGGTAATGGTAATAGGTAGGGTCCTGGATCCGCTCGCCCATTTCGCCGTTCTGCACCAGAATGGGGCCGAAGGCAAACACCTACACGGCGCCCATATCCAGGTATTCCTGGGC
>ERZ795057.2226-NODE-2226-length-14993-cov-4.974829_pt1 | contig 14993 bp, 17 predicted proteins | sample MGYA00375141_ERZ795057 | MGnify/ENA primary metagenome ERZ795057 (study PRJEB30186, sample SAMN05720163) | activated sludge metagenome | isolation source: Anaerobic digester | place: Hong Kong | collected 2015-01-26 ... | reverse complement strand
AATTCGATCAGGGGCGCCGGATAGCGCTCCAGTACGCCCTTCTCAGGGGGGAGGCCCTTTCAGAGGAGATCAGTATAACGGATAATGATATCAAGGCTTATTACGATACTCATAAAGAGGAGTTTAAAGTTCCGTCCCGGGCCCGGGCCCGTCATATTCTCTTTACCCTTCCTGTCAATCCGACAGAAGAGGAAAAAAAGGAGATCGAGGCTCAGGCTCTGGAGGTTCTGAAAAAAGCCCGGGCCGGAGAAGATTTCGCTGCTCTGGCTAAAGAGTATTCCCAGGGCCCCACAGGACAGGCCGGAGGTGACCTCGGTTATTTCAAACGGGGGGATATGGTCGAAGCCTTTGATAAAGCCGTGTTCGAGAAGATGAAGGTGGGAGAAGTCTACGGACCCGTGGAAACACAGTACGGGTTCCATATCATCAAACTGGAAGACCGGGAAGAAAGCCATTACCCTTCTCCCGAAGAAACCTCTGTCAAAACAAACATCACACAAACCCTGAGAGAAGAGAAGACCGCCTCCCTTCTGAAAGTGAGGGCGCAGGAGATCGAAAAGATGGTCGAAGCGGGGCTCTCTCTGCAGGAGATCGCAGAGACAGCCGGTATGGATCTCCGTTCTGTCGGGTTGTCGACCCAGAGCGAGATCCAGCAGAGTGTGATCTCTGATCCTGAGATCGCCTCGACTCTTTTTGCAGCCCCTTTGAATACTGTAGCAGGCCCGTTCAATACAGAGAATACCTTGCTGGTGGCACGGGCTGTAGATGCCTCAGACCACTATATCCTTCCCTTAAGTGATTCCCGTGTACGCCCCAGGATCATTGACCAGCTGAAGCGTGAAAAAGCCTTGGCTCTGGCTGAAAAGGCCGCTGCAGGATATCAGAAGAGACTGGCGGAAGCCGGACCTGAGAATTTCCGTGATAGGGCAAAAGAGATGGAGATGATCCCGTTTCAGACCGGATTTTTTGAGCCCGGGTATCAGTCCTTTGTCCCGGGATTCGGTTATGACATGAATTTTAAACGGGCAGCATTCGCTTTGAAATATGGCGATATCTCCGAACCTGTCCAGGTTCAGGACGGTTATGTCATCATGCGTCTTGTAGAACGGCGAAGCGGTTATCTGCCTTCTTTTGAGGAAGCCAAGGGACGTGTCGTCGACGATATTAAATACAGCAAAGCGCTGAAAGACCTCCGGGGAGCAGCTAAAGAGGTTGCAAAAGATGCCCGCGACGGTGAGATCAGCCAGGAGGCTTTAGCCAAGTATAATCTCCGTGTTCAGACAGCGGATGCCGTGAACAGGGAAAACATCCCCTCTTTCCTGCAGCAGATCAGAGACCCTGCTGAGCAGGAGAAGGTCATCGAGAGGATAATCAAAGGCAGAGAGGGCGATGTCCTCGCTCCTTTGATGTTAGGGGATACATACTTTGTCATGTGGCTCCCTCAGGTCAAGGAGAGCTTCATTCCGGACCTTGATGAGGTGAAAAACGAGGTCATGCTGGCCTATGTTCGGGATAAAGCCAAGGATGCAGCCTACGAGGAGCTTCTCCGCGAGCCTCCGGTGCGCATGGATAATGTAATCGTATCGGAAAAAGCAGGGCCCTTTACGTCAGAAGACTTGAAAACCATCTCACAGGCAGCAGACGAAGGAACCACTACCATCGAAAAGGGTAATGAGATCTATTATATCAACAACATCAGGATAGATACCACTGTGGTGGAGTCCATGACAGAAGAAGAGCGTATCAAGGCGCGCGAGAACCTCCATAATGAGAAGTTCCGTGAATTCTTCTATACATGGCTGGAAAACCGAAGGAAAGAGAGTAAGATCAGGGTCTACATCCGGTAGGAACTTTTCTTCATTATAAAGGAAAAGGGCGGCTCTTTCGGGCCGCCCTTTTTTTTAGGTGTTGCGGGGTTGGAGTGGATGGTTAATGGAGTTCCAGAGAGACCAGGCTTTCCCTCAAAAGCCTGAAGGCTGTGATCTCATTCTGACGGACAGCTTCTGAGGAGATACCGAGAAGATCTCCGGTCTCTTTGAGAGAGTGTTTTTCACCGTCGATAAACCCGAATCTGTACTTGATGATGAATTTTTTCTTTTGGGGAAGGGCTTCGATGGCCTTATGGATCAGCGAAAGGGACTCTTCGCGCATGAGGTTATCTTCGGGAGAGTCCTCTTCTATCGATAAGATGTCGCCTAAAATAGAGTAGTCTTCTCGGTTTTTGAGAGGGGAATCAAGAGAACAGTAGGAGCTGGGAATCTCCTGTTCAAGCTTTGCGCCCTTCTTCTTCTCGTTTTCGGTGAGTTCCTCAGGGTTGTATTTATACTTGAAATAGGAGTGCATCTTATTCAGAGGGACACGGATGAGATTTTTTTTATTGTAGATAGCCCGTTCGATCTGGTTACGGATCCACCAGCAGGAATAGGTGGAGAATTTATATCCCAGAGAAGGGTCGTACTTTTTGGCTGCTTTGATCAGACCTATGTTACCCTCCTGGATGAGATCTTCGAAAGAGATCCCGCTTTTGACATATTTCTTAGCAATGGAGATCACAAGCTTCAGGTTCGACTCGACAATGCGGTTATAGTCTTTCTCTTCAACGGAATCGCTGATGAGTATTTCCTTCATCTCTTCGAATGTCATCTCCTCTTTGGTGGATACATCCCGGAAATAGTCCTTTATCATAATTCTCCTTTCCGTTTACACTGTATTATTAAGCATAAGCCGTGCCAAAAAGAGTTGTTTCGTAACTGCTTGAAAAATTGCAAGTTGCTGATTCAGGTCTTTAGCAACAAATTCACTAAATGATAACTAGTTATAGATAAGTATAAGAAATATAAAATGAACAACGTTCATATTTTTATTGAAAACCCCACTTTTCGCTTGACAATAGATAGGGATATCTATACTCTTTTCCCTATGAGAATTGATCTTGGAAGCGTAAAAAAAGAGGCAAAGCACCTTGAGGAGACTTTCGACCCGGAACTACCCGAAGTCGAAGGTGTAACGGCCTTTCAGGGAGAGATCATTGAAATCTCCGGGGGGTATGAGCTGACAGGGTTTCTGGATGGGATGTATCGATTGAACTGTTCCCGATGCCTGGAGCCTTTTACACAGCTGTTTCATTTACCCGTCCGACTGATCCTAAAGCCCCGTCCCGAGTTCGTTGAACCGGAGAGGGACCTGGCCGCCGATGAACTGGATCTTTTTTTTTATGACGACCATATCATTGATATCGGAAAAATTTTGAGGGATGAAATCGTTGTAAACATGCCTTTGAAGCCGGTCTGTGACGAGAAATGCCGTGGATTGTGTCCCCAGTGCGGACAGAATCTGAATAAAAAAGAGTGCAGCTGTGAGCATGAGGCAGACGGCGGGGCGTGGAGCGCCTTGAAGTCGATTAAAAAGGCAATATACGGAGGTGAGTAGAAATGGCAGTACCAAAGAGAAAAGTATCAAAACAGAGGAAACATAAAAGAAGAACACACTGGAAGCTTTTTGCCCCCAAACTTGTCAAATGTGAACAGTGCGGAGCGTTCAAAAAGCCTCACACTGTCTGTGATGAATGCGGGACATATAAAGGAAAACAAATCGTCGCCACCGGAGAATAAAAATGCCCTACGCAAAGATAATTGCTACGGGCGCTTTCCTGCCGGAGAAGGTGGTCACGAATTTTGACCTGGAGAAGTTTGTCGACACCACCGATGAATGGATAAGGACGCGCACGGGCATTCGCGAGCGGAGGATATCAGCCCCTGATGAACCGAGTTCAATTTTAGCGGCCAACGCCCTGACTGATGCTCTGGATTCTATCGGAATGGAGAAAGGCGAACTAGACTATATTATCGTAGCGACGGTAACTCCGGACACCATGTTCCCTTCCACTGCCTGCTGGCTTCAAAAACATCTTCATATTACACATATCCCTGCCGTGGATGTCTCAGCCGCCTGTTCAGGATTTATGTATGGCCTCTCCATGGCCCGGGCCTATATTGAGTCGGGGATGTACAAGACGATTGCTGTTATCGGGGTGGAAGAGCTGACAAAGATCACAAACTGGGAAGACCGGAGCACATGTGTCCTGTTTGGTGACGGGGCCGGGGCAGCCATCCTCCAGGCCACTGAGGATAAAGAGGGCGGACGTATTCTTTCCAATTATCTCGGAGCTGACGGACGCTACGGTAATCTCCTTATGAAAGAGGCCGAAGGGACATTACACCCGGCCACTCATGAGACCCTGGACAAGGGAATGCATTACATTACCATGGAGGGCCAGGAGACATTCAAACATGCTGTCCGCGTGATGAAATCCGCTTCTGTCGAAGCTCTGAAGCGGGCCGGCCTGAAAGAGGAGGATCTTGACCTTGTGATCCCCCATCAGGCCAATATCCGGATCATCGACGCTCTGGCGAACCGCCTTAAAGTGGATTATGAGAAAGTGCAGATCACTATCGACCGTTATGCCAACTCCTCGTCAGCGACCATTCCCATCGCGTTGAACGAAGCCAACCGGGACGGGAAGATCAAGTCCGGGGATAAGATCCTTATGGTGGCGTTCGGAGGGGGATTGACCTGGGGCAGTGTCGTGGTGAGGTGGTAATATGAAAAAAGCAGCTCTCTTTTCAGGACAGGGGTCACAGTACGTCGGTATGGGCCGCTCCCTTTATGAGTCCGACCCATCCTTCCGGGATCTTTGCCTGCAGGCGGATAAACTCCTGGGGAGAAGCCTGACCGATCTTATGTTTGAGGGCCCGGAGGAACTTCTCCGCTCTACAGAAAATGCTCAGGTGGCTCTTTTGACCATGGATTATGGAATTTTTCAGATCCTGTCTCAGCGGGGACAGAAGTTCGATTATGTTGCCGGGCACAGCCTGGGGGAATATGCCGCTTTGACGGCTGCCGGGGTCTTACGTTTTGAAGATGCCCTGGCTATTGTGGCCCGGCGCGGGTCACTCATGGCCCAGGCCGGTGAGATGGAGCCCGGGACCATGGCTGCTATCATCGGAATGGATTTTAATGCCGTCGAGGAGATCTGCCGGAGAAACGGCGCTGATATGGCTAATTTCAACTCGGCAGAACAGGTTGTGATCTCCGGACGGATCTCTGCTGTGGAAAAGAGCATGGAAGAGTGTAAGGAAGCGGGAGCTAAAAGGGTCCTTCCCCTGAATGTATCCGGCGCTTTCCATTCCAGACTCATGGAACCAAGCGGTGAGGAGCTGGCTCAGGTCATCCGTTCCGTTCCTTTCAATGCTCCCCGGATCTCTGTGGTCATGAACGTGACAGGGGAAGAGGAGAAAGATCCTGAGAAGATGAAAGAAAATCTTATCGCTCAGGTCAGTTCTCCTGTAAAATGGATGCACAGTATGGAATTTATGCTTCAGCAGGGAGTGACTCATTTTGCAGAATGCGGACCGAAAAATGTCCTGTCGGCCCTGGTCAGGCGGATTTCGTCTGATGCTGTGTCCGTTACCACGGATACGGCAGAGGGGATCGAAAAAGCTCTGGAGGTATTGGCATGATGGATCTTGAGGGACGGATCACCCTGGTGACCGGCTCAGCCCGGGGAATCGGGTATGCTATTGCCGAATCATTGGCCCGGGCCAAAGCCCGTGTGGTCATCTCAGATATCAATAAAGAGGATGTGGATAATGCTGTCCAAAGCCTGAAAGAAAAGGGTTATGAAGTTTTGGGGATTCCCTGTAATGTCGCATCGGAAGAATCAGTGAACCAGGCTGTGGAGCAGATCAAAAAGGAGGCAGGCCCGGTAGAGGTCCTCGTCAATAATGCGGGAATCACACGGGATATGCTTTTTATGCGTCTGGATAAGGAGAAGTGGGACAGTGTCCTTTCAGTGAACCTGACCGGAGCCTATCTGACATCCAAAGCTGTGATCCGGGATATGGCAAAAAACCATTACGGACGGATCATCAATATCTCTTCTGTCGTGGGGCTTATCGGCAATGCCGGCCAGGCCAATTATTCTGCCTCGAAAGCCGGCCTTCTGGGCCTGACAAAGAGTTTGGCTAAAGAGTTCGGCCAACGTAATGTCACAGTGAATGCTGTGGCTCCGGGATTCATCGAGACCAAGATGACCCATGTCTTAAGTGATGATGTTAAAAGTTCATTTTTACAAAATATTCCCATGAAAAAGATGGGAACACCGGAAGATGTTGCCAATGTCGTTCTATTTTTGGCATCGGAGCTGGCGTCCTATATTACCGGACAGGTAATACATGTGGACGGCGGCATGGTTATGTGAACGTCAATAAGGAGGTGTGGATAATGAATGCAGAAATCCTGGAAAAAGTAAAAGAGATCGTTGCGAGCCAGTTGGGCAAAGAACAGAGTGAGATCACCGATACGGCTTCGTTTATTGATGATCTCGGCGCTGACTCTTTGGATACCATGGAACTCGTTCTGGCTCTGGAAGATGAGTTCGGTATCAAAATCGAAGATGAAGATGCCGAGAAGATCAAGACCGTAAAAGACGCTGTCGAGTATATCGAGAAAAATAAATAATCTCACCCGGCATGAAGGGGCCTAGGCCCCTTCATGCCCCACTACAACTTTCTAATCGGAGGAGTCAACTATGGCAAACAGAGTTGTAATCACGGGCATGGGCGCTGTTACCCCGCTCGGAAATGAAATAGAGACTCTATGGGAAAATCTTTTAGCCGGAAAATCCGGTGTCCGGCTCATCGACCGTTTCGACACAGAGGAGTTTTCGTCAAAGATCGCAGGTTTGGTCGATGAATTTTCCATTGAGGGCTATATCGATCCGAAAGATGCCCGGAGAATGGATCAATTTGTACAATACGGTCTCGTCGCCTCTTGTAAAGCCATTGAGAATGCCAGATTAACCATCGATGAATCGAATGCCCATCGGGTAGGTGTCGTCGTGGGTTCGGGAATCGGAGGAATGCAGACGTTATGTGATCAGCATGCGGTCCTGGTAGAAAAAGGCCCGCGCCGGCTCTCCCCCCTCTTTATACCCATGATGATTCCCAATATCCTGGCCGGGCAGATATCCATATATACAGGGGCCAAAGGGCCCAACTTCTGCGTAGTGACGGCATGCGCCACTGCGACCCATTCCATAGGAGAGGCATTTAAGACCATTCAAAGAGGGCAGGCGGATGTCATCATCTCCGGCGGAGCTGAAGCACCTGTCATTCCCCTGGGTGTCGGAGGGTTTACAGCGATGAAAGCTCTCTCCACAAGGAATGATGAACCGCAAAGAGCTTCCCGCCCCTTTGACAGGGACCGTGACGGGTTCGTTATCGGGGAAGGTGCCGGGATCCTGGTCCTGGAAGAGCTTGAGCACGCTTTGAAAAGAGGAGCTACGATCTATGGTGAGATCGTGGGTTACGGCGCTTCCGGTGATGCTTACCATATCACGGCTCCGGAAGATAACGGAAGCGGTGCAGTCCGTGCCATGCGGGCAGCCATCAGGGATGCCGGCATTCAGCCGGAAGATGTGGGTTATATCAATGCCCACGGGACATCCACGGAGTTGAATGATGTCATCGAGACCCGGGCGATCAAGAGCCTTTTCGGCGACCATGCAAAAAAACTTCTGATCAATTCAACAAAATCCATGACCGGGCATCTCCTCGGAGCCGCCGGGGCTGTGGAAGGGATCGTCACAGCTCTTTCACTTCAGAAAGGCCTTTTTCATCAGACTTTGAACCTGGACAACCCCGGTGAGGAATGCGATTTGAACTATATTCCCGGAAAGAATGCCGAAGCGGATATTAAATACGGCTTAAGCAACTCTTTCGGATTCGGCGGACACAACGGTGTCCTTCTGTTCAAACGCTATGAAGAGTAAAGAGGACCTTTTTCAGGAACATTACTCCATGACATTTCAGAACCAGGGCCTTCTCCGGAGGGCCCTGACTCACCGTTCCTGCCGCGATGAGGATAACGGTAACAACGAGAGGCTGGAGTTTCTCGGGGATTCCGTGGTAGGGCTGGTCATTACCGAATATCTCTATTCCAAAACAGATCTCCCCGAGGGGGAGATGGCCAAGATCAAAGGAAAAGCCGTAGGGCGTGAGATCATGGCTGAGATCACAAAAGATATCGGCCTGGATCGCTTCATCTATCTGGGGAAAAGCGAAGAGACACGCAAGACAAAAAAGAGAAACCTCTATGCCAATATCCTGGAAGCGGTGATCGGTGCTGTTTATCTGGAAAAGGGACTTGACGAAGCACGGGATTATGTGATGGTATTATGGGCCCCTTATCTGGAAAGGATCTTTCAGGGGGAGTATTCCGATTCCAAATCAGAACTTCAGGAGTTTCTTCAGAAAAGGGGAGAAGAGCTTCCGGAATATCGGGTGGTCTCTGAGACGGGGCCGGATCACGATAAGGAGTTTCTCATCGAATGCCTGGTCAGCGGAAGGGTTTTAGGCCGGGGGAGAGGGCGGAGCAAGAAGTCTGCAGAGATGACGGCCGCAAAAGCCGCCCTGACTTTTCTGCAGGGAGAGGGACTTTGAAACACTATATTATTCCCTTTTTTCTCACTTTTCAGGGGTGTCCTCATCGATGTATCTATTGTGACCAGAAGGCGATCGCCGGAGAGCCTACCGGTGAAGTGGCCTCTGTCATGGAAACTTTTCTAAAATATCACGGTTCAGAAGAGTATTCAGCAGAAATAGCCTTTTTTGGAGGGACTTTTTCACTCCTTCCTTTCCAAAGACAGCAGGAATTGCTGGAGAGTGTTGTCCCCTATATCGAAAAGGGTGAAGTCAGGGGGATCCGTTTCTCCACGCGTCCCGACGCCCTGGATGAAAAGAGGCTTATCTGGTATAAGGAACGCTTTGTCACTCATATTGAGCTGGGAGTTCAGTCTTTTCAGAAAAAGTTTCTTGACCTTCTCCGGCGCGGATATGCTCCTCAAACGGCCCGTTCTGCTGTGGAAATGGTAAAAAAAAGCGGGATCGGAGTGGGAATCCAGCTGATGCTCGGATTTCCCGGCCAGGACAGAGAGATGTTTTTCAAGGATATCGATGAGATCAGAAGACTCAAGCCGGATGATTGCCGTCTTTATCCTCTTTCGGTGATCAGCGGGACTCCTCTGGAAAAAGAGTATCAGAACGGGGGGATGAACTTTATCTCTCTTGAGACAGCGGTAGATTGGGTCGCAGATGCCGTGGAAGTGATCGAGAAAGAGGGGATCGGGATCCGGAGGATCGGATTGCCTCATTCACCTGAGTTAGAGGAAAAGATCATCGCAGGGCTTTATCACCCTTCCTTTGCTGATAAAGTCCGCTTCGAGTTACTGCGTCGCTCTTTTGATAAAGCCGATATCCGGTCAGGCCAGACCCTTGCAGTGCATCCCGCGGACCTGCAGTATACTTACCGGATCGCCCGGATAAAAAAGAAACAGGTCAATGTTGTTCCCGACTCTTCTCTGAGACGAAGCACGATCATCATTCAACAGTAAACTCGAGAGTATCCAGGTCGAAGGTCACCTTGATCGTCCCGTTAAAAGGGATGGAAGAGGTGCCTGTAAAGACAATAGTTCCTGAGAGATTGAGAATATCGCCGGTAAAGTAGTATTGTGCTGAAACGTCGATATCCCATCGGTCTTTGATCTCCACAGGGAGTGTCATCCCAAGCCGCGATTCCAGGTCAGCTTTGGTGCAGGAGAGCTGCATGGAGGGGCCGGTATTGATCTCCCCTGTCCCCATATAACCGTATCGGGTCAGATTACTTTTGAGCTGGAGGACGATCCTGTCAATATTCAATTTAGCTTCAGACATCCGGGCTTCTTTGACATGGGAAAAATAGACAGGAGTCCCTACCCCGACTAAGATGCCGAGAATGACCATGGTTATGACCAGTTCAAGAAGCGTGAATCCTTTTTTTCCCATATTCAAATTATATCGGTTGTTGAGATAAAATCAAGCCCGGTTATGCTTTTCATATGCAGAAAACGAGCTTATAATAAAATATGAGAAAAGAAACGGGGTGGTGACAGATGTTCAGAGAGTTATTGGAAAAAAGGCGCGCTTACAGAGCTCTTGACCCGGTTGAGATCTCCTCGGACAACCTGAAGGATCTTGCAGAAGCTGCTTCTCTTGCTCCTTCCTGCTTTAACAATCAACCATGGAGATATGTCTTTGTGACCGATCATAAGAAAAGGGAGGAACTTCATAATGCTTTGACCGATGGAAATTACTGGGCCAAAAGAGCCTCTCTCATCATTGCAGCCTATACTTATGATGAGTCGGATTGTGTCATCAAAAAAAGGAAGTATGCAGCGTTTGATACCGGAATGGCTACATTTTCCCTTATCATGGCGGCTACTGAGATGGGACTGGTAGCCCATCCTATTGCCGGGTTCAGCCCCTCTAAAGCAGCCGGAATCCTGGAGATCGATCCGAAACCGGAATTTATGGCGTTGATCATCGTGGGAAAGCACAGTGAAGATGATTCTCTTCTGGGGGAGCGCCACCGGGCCGAAGAGAAGAAGAGGCCTCTCCGGAAACCGGTGACAGAATTTGTCCGCTTTATCTGAATGAAAGGAGTGGAACATGAAAAAGGTTTTGATCCTGATACTGGCCTTGCTCATGGGGGTTCTTACAATGAATGCACATCCTGCCCAGGTAGTCCAGATGACCTATAACGCCGAGATGAAAGTCCTTTCGCTGGATGTCATCCATCCGACGAATGATCCTGCCGGACATTTTATCGAACAGGTAACTCTCACGTTGAACGGGGAGGAGTGGGTCGTCCAGAGATTCCGGGCCCAGACAGACAAACAGGGACTGCGGCTGAACTACTATATCCCGGGATTAAAAAAGGGGGATGAGATCAAAGCAACGGTGCAGTGTAATAAATTCGGAAACAAAGGCGGACGTCTCATCATCGGTCAATGATGTGATGAAGGCGCAGAAAATCAAGGAGAGCAGCCTTAAAAGCCCCGGGATTTTCCAGCATGGGAAAGAAGGCGGAGTGGGGAATCGTCTCGCAGGCCGAGCCTTTTTCCATCTCGTCGCCTGAACTCTTAAACCAGGGGTCGCGTTCTCCCTGCAGAAGAAGAACGGGAATAGAGCTCGTTTCCCCCGGGATCGTCTCATCTGAGTTATAATAAGAAGAGGAATAGAGGTAGGGAAGCATATCTTTTGCCGAATGGAGAGGGAGGAAAGTTCCTGTCCTGAGAAGTTTCCGGACGGTTTTCTGCGTCTTTTTATCCACAGGCTGATAAAAATAGAGTTCCGGCACCCTCCCCAGAAGTGAAAAAAGAGTCTCCGCTTCTTCGGGAGAAAGCCTTTTGACGCCGCGAAGGCTTAAAAGCCGGGTCTTCTGCTCCAGAGCTTTCAATCCGCTTACACTGTTTTCGTCAGCGGACCGTTCAAATGTCTCGTAAAGCTTTTCCGTGAGAAAAGAAAGTTCCCCGGGATAATCAAGGCGCGGGCTGACCCCGGCAAAGAAGAGGATCCTCCGGGGGGCTTTACGAAGGAGCCGGGCTCCTACAAAGGCTCCGAAATCGTGCCCCAGGATCCCGAACTTTTCCATTCCCAGAGTGGTCATGAGAGAGAGGATCAGATCCGCCTGGTCTGCGGGTGAGATCCCTTCGACGGGCTGCCGGTCATAGATAAGAGGCCGGCCGGAAGGGACGGATCGGCCGGAATAGTAATAGTCGATGAAGACAAGCCGTAATACCTTGTCGAAAAGAGGCGGCAGGCTCTCTTCCAGGTAGCGGGATGAGGAACCGGGGCCGAAGGGGAGGCATACCATGGCAGGTTTTCTTTCATCATCGCCGTGCACGGCAATATAGACGGTTTTCCCGTCGATATTCATTACTCCCTGATACAAGGGACCTCCCTGAAGGAGCTCAGGAGAGATAAGAAGGAAGAGAAAGAGGGGTAACCATCTGTATACGTTTTTCATAAGACAAGTATAGGGGAGATGATGAAAAAATAAAGGGAAAAGGGGTGATCGGGACGGGAAATGGCAGAGGCCTTTCTCTTGAAATCCCTCTCTGTTCGTGTATGATAAGATAATCGAAAATGAAGGGAAGAGCTTATGGATAACGGACTCTGTTTTGTGTGCGGGCAGGAGAACGAACAAGGGATGAAGGTCGTCTTTGAGACGGATCCGGCGGGAGAGGCCCGGGCCGATCTTGTCGTCTCTCCGGCTTATCAGGGATACACCCATGTGACCCATGGAGGTATTGTCGCGACGCTCCTTGATGAAGTCATGGCCAAGGCTTGTCTGGCAGCCGGGCTTGATGCTTTTACCGCTGAGATCTCCGTGAAGTTCCTCAAGCCTTTGCCTGTAGGGAGTCGTGTCCGGGTCGAAGGGAAAATCTGCACACGGAGGCATCGGCTGATCACCACGAAGGCTTTTCTCTATGTAGACAGGGAACCCTTTGCGACAGCTGATGCAAAATTCTTTGTACGGTGAGCGATGATGTTGGCTTTTATTGTCGGGGCACGGCCCCAGTTTATCAAATTGGCTCCTCTGGCCCATGAGTTGCAGCGCTGTCGGATACCTTTTCAGATCATTCACACAGGCCAGCATTACGATGATAATATGTCCCGTCTATTTTTTGAGGAACTCAATATCCCCCGGGCTGATATCAATCTGAATATAGGGTCTATGAGCCATGGAGCTCAGACAGGCGAGATGCTTGCGCGGATCGAAGAAGTCTTAAAGAAAAATCACCCCGGGATCGTCTGTGTCTTCGGAGACACGAATTCAACCCTGGCCGGTGCTCTGGCAGCTTCCAAACTCAAGATCCCCGTGGCTCATGTGGAAGCCGGGCTGCGAAGCTACAATTTCGAGATGCCCGAGGAGCAGAACAGGATAGTCACGGATCATCTCTCTACGCTTCTTTTTTGCCCGACACAGAAAGCGATGACCCAGTTAAGCGACGAGGGTATCGAAGATGGGAAAAAGTATTCAGGCTCTTATCTCAGGGAAAGGACTGTGGTTTTGAGCGGTGATGTCATGGCAGATGCCCTCTTTTCCTTTTCCCTGAAAGCAACTGAAAAGAGGTGTGCTCTGGCCCTGGGCCTGGAGGAGGACCGTTACGCTCTGGTGACTTTGCATCGGGCGGAAAATACAGACCCGCCGGGCCGCCTCAGAAAGATCATACACGGGCTGGGAGAGCTTCCGCTCCCCCTTGTCTTCTCACTGCACCCCCGCACAGAAAAGGTTTTAAGGAAGGAACAGATCGAACTTCCGGAGAATATCCGTATCATCGAGCCTCAGGGCTATCTTGAGATGATCAGCCTGGAACGTACTGCCCGCTGTATCATCACCGATTCGGGAGGGGTCCAGAAGGAGGCCTACCTTCTCAAAGTCCCCTGTGTCACTGTGCGGGCAGAAACTGAGTGGCCTGAGACCCTGGCCCATGGATGGAATCGTCTGGCGGAGAGGGATGGGATCCTTCATGTGACGGAAAAAGTGGAGGAAGCCATGGCTCTGCCCAGGGAAAAGGCCCTGTGGCCGGCCTGCTACGGAGACGGCCATGCCGCCGAAAAGATACGGGAAAGTATTGAGTCATGGGAAGAGCGCTTTTTATAGTCTGTGAGGCTTATCAGAAAAAGGGCGTCGAAAGAAAGGTCCGGGCGCAGGCTGAGGCTTTGCGAAAAATCGGAGGTTTTGCGACGGCCTGTTTTTCTCCGGCTCATGTCCCGGACCGGCTTTGGAGATCCCAATACCGGGCCGTCAGACAAGCCCGGAAGGCTTCTCTTATTTATTACCGTTACGCTTCTCTCAACTGGATGATCCACCTTTTTCTGGTCACTAAGATGAGAAAGCGTTATCTTATCGAGATAAATACCCTGAACAGAGAGGAGCTGAAACAGGAGAGGGGACTGAAAGGGTTTCTGAAACGCTTGTTCAACTCTCTTTTTGAAAAGAGCCTTTTAAAACAGTCCCGGGCTGTCCTGGTTGTCTCTCCGCAGATCAAAGAGGATGTCCTCTCCCTTTCTCCCGATTCAGACGTCCGGATCATCGATAACGGATATGAGAAAAGAGCGGTTACCCCTCAGATAGGCTGTGATGTCGCCCGAAGAGTCCGGGAATGGCGGGCAAAAGGTTATCTCGTAGCTCTCTTCGCCGGTTCATTTTTCCCCTGGTCGGGCGTGGACCGAATTATCAAAAGGATAGAGGCGTGGCCCAAGGTGGGCCTGATATTGGCGGGCTCCGGGCCTGAACTGAAGGGCCTCCTCTCCAGGGTGGATGTTTCTCTTCGGGAGCGTATTCTTTACACGGGCCCGCAGACAGAGGAGGAGCTTGCCGGGCTCTATGAATCGGCGGACTTCGCCTTCAGTTCGCAGGCCCTGGACCGCATCGGCATCCGGGATGCCCGTCCTCTGAAGACTAGGGAGTATCTGGCCTACGGCCTTCCTGTCCTGTGCGGATACCGGGAAAACCCTGAACTGGAGGAAACCGGGCTTATCCTCTCCCCCTCGGTCACTCCGGAAGAGCTGGCAAAGGTGTGCAGGCAGGAGAGTAAAGAGGAGCGGATGAGGCGCACACTTCCCCTTCTCTCCTGGGACAGGGTCTATGAAAAAACAGGAGACCTCTTCCCATGAAAGAGACGCTGATCCTGATTACCGACCATTTCCCCTACGGGACAGGAGAACCTTTTTTAGAAGAAGAGCTTCCCTTTTTATCGGAGGCCTTCGACGAGGTGATCCTTCTGGCAAGAAATAAAGCAAAAACTGCTCGTCCCCTCCCGTCGAATACTTTCGCGGTTCCTCTTCGTAAAAGACTTTCGTTAGGATCTTCTTTTTCATTTCTGCTTTCTGTTGGTCTTTCGGAGATGAAAAGGAAGCCTCTTACTCTGCGGATGGAAGCGATGAAGCATATCTGGCGTTCCTCTCAGATCATCGATGAGCTGGAAACCCTTTTAAAAGAACGCCTGGGCCGGGAAAGGATCACCCTCTATTCCTATTGGCTCTATTACGGAGCCCTGGCCCTGGCCCGGGTCAAGGATAAGTATCCCGGCCTGACAGCTGTCTCCC
>ERZ795057.2222-NODE-2222-length-14999-cov-7.436028_pt1 | contig 14999 bp, 8 predicted proteins | sample MGYA00375141_ERZ795057 | MGnify/ENA primary metagenome ERZ795057 (study PRJEB30186, sample SAMN05720163) | activated sludge metagenome | isolation source: Anaerobic digester | place: Hong Kong | collected 2015-01-26 ... | reverse complement strand
ACTATGCTAATGGTGGCGAGAAGGGCAAATGGATGCTTCTTGCCAGTGGTTCCAAAAGTTTTGTGGGTGTAGTAGCTCTTGCAGCTATTGATGATGGTTTAATTAAATTGGACGATAAGGTTTGTGAGAGTATAACTGAATGGAAAGATGACAAGTTAAAGTCATCCATTACCTATCGTCAATTGTTAACCCTTACTAGTGGATTGTTAACAGGCGACGATAACCATCCCCATGCTCGTGGTGTTTCTTGGCTAGACGTTATCCAAAGCCCAATGGTTGGCGAACCCGGGAAGCAGTTCGGATATGGCCCTTATCAATTTCTAGCTTTTGGAGAAGCATTACAACGTATTCTTCTAAACACGTTCGATGAAACATATGAAGAATATATGAAACGACGGATTTTTAAACCGCTTGATATAAATGTTGCATGGTGGATGCGAGATGAAGTCAATAATCCACAAATAGCCGGAGGGATGATGCTAACTTCATCAGACTGGGCAAAATTTGGCGAATTAGTTCGAAAGCAGGGGTTGTACAACGGAGAGCAACTTATACCCTCTGAGCTTTTCCCTTTGCTTACGCAAGGTACGGAACAGAACCCAGGGTATGGTTTAACCTGGTGGTTAAAAGAACCTGTAACCCAACAACATATTGAAGCTATACCTCAACTGCAGAGGGATATGAAGGATATTATGAACTCTGATTGGCTCCCTGAAGACATGTTTATGGCTGCTGGAGCAGGTAAGCAAATGTTGTATGTTATTCCTTCATTGGAATTGGTTATTGTGCGTCAAGCACCAGCAATTAATGACAATCAGTATCGTGATATTGAGTTTTTAAGCCTTCTTCTGAAAGAGAAGAAGAACATTTCTCTCAATGAAGATTTTTCCTTTAATTTTGATGCTGCCACCCAATACTCCAACGAGACAGATGGGTTTGGTGTATTGGTTAAACAACACGGCAAAACAATATATGAAAACTATCGATCTCCTCATGATATGAATACAGATTCTCATCTTCATAGTGCTACAAAGGGGTTTTGGGGACCTGTTGTTGCAGCCATGATTGAAGATGGGATGATTCGAAGCTACGACCAAAAAGTATCGGATATTCTTACCGAATGGAAACGAACTAATAAAAAGGATGTTACGATACGACAAGTGATGCAACTTACTTCTGGTTTAAAAAATGATATTAATGAGATCCAAGGAGAAGACCCAGCTGCCCCAGATTTGTACGATTATGCTGTAAATGAAACAGTTATTGTAACGAGACCAGGTACACATTTTCAATATGGTCCAGTCAACTTCTATGTGATGGGAGCTGTCATGGATAGGCTATTGAAGAACCATAACAGTGAATATATTGATCCATTGGATTACCTGCAGCAACGTATCTTGGATAAAATTGGAGTAAAATATGAAAAATGGACCAGAGATGATGTTGGTAATCCCCACATACCAAATGGAGCTTATTTAACTCCAAGAAATTTTGCTACATGGGGACAGTTTGTTTTACAAAAAGGAAACTGGAACGGGGAACAACTGATACGAGAAGATTTAATGGAGGAACTCTTTGAACCTTCGCCTGTGAATCCAGGTTTTGGTTTGTTTATGTGGCTAAACCAAACAGGAGGATGGGGTGCTAGTCAAATTATGAAGGCACCAAATAATTCAAATGCTGGTTTTATCTACCATGATGGATATTCCGATCTTATTGGTATCATGGGAGCAGGCAAGAATAGAATGTATTTAATTCCTTCGCTTGATTGCGTGATTGTTCGACAGACTCTACAAGATAATGATGCTTTTGTTGATCACACTTTTCTTCAATATTTGTTCAGTAATACAAACAAGCAGAATGAAAATAAAGATTCATTTCAATATGTAATGGAGGATGCAACTTGGCATGACGATACCAGAGATCGTGATGTTCCAATACGAATTTATGCACCTGACTTGAAGCATGGAGAAGGACCTTTTCCAACTATTGTTTTTTCCCATGGTGGGGGTGAATCTCGCGAAGCTTTTACTTTTTTGGGTACCTACTGGGCAGAACGAGGTTACATTGTTATCTTCTTAACTCATCTTGGAAGTGATCGATCAGTTATAGATGAACAAAAAGCAAGAGGAGTAACTAATCCTCTGAAGCTTATGGCTGCTTTGGATGGCCCAGAGAAGTTTCATCTTCGTCCTGAGGATGTTTCTTTTGTTGCTGATCAGTTAGTAGCTGATGGTCACAATCAACCGTTGTTAAAAGGACGAGTAGATACTAATCGCATTGGCATGGGAGGACAGTGTGCTGGTTCTTCAACCGCACTTGCCATGGTTGGTTTGAACGTGAACCTTCCAAATCAGGAAGGTGCAACTTTTGTGGATGATCGTTTTAAGGTGGCTTTCGCAATGTCCCCTCAATCAGGTGGTGGAAGTCCAAAATCATCTTTTCACGAAGATTCATGGAAAGATATCAACGTACCCACACTTGTTATGACCGGTACTGCTGACTTCAACTGGATTCCAGCAATTAAAGAAAATCCTAGTCTTCTTCAATTACCATATGACAGCATGCCTCCTGGAGACAAGTATTTAGTAGAAATAAAAGATGCTCAGCACAATGCTTTTACTGATTCTGAACCTTATTATCCTGCCAGAGAAAGAGATCCTCGTCATCACCAGTGGATTCAACAAGCTAGCACAGCATTTTTTGATACGTATTTAAAAAGAGATGAAGAGGCACGTAGTTGGCTCCAAAAAGAGAAATTGGAAGATGAAACAGATGGAGAGTGCCGACAAGAACAAAAACATAAGGATGAAAGTACCTATTCTGTTGGTGTAATTTCACAAATGACATTACCTGATAAAAAGAGAGATGTAGACATTCAACTTAGAATCACTTACCCAATGGAGGACGGAACATATCCGATCATTATTTTTTCTCATTGCATACGAGGAAGCAAGGAGAATTTTGAGTTTTTAGTGAACCATTGGGTTTCTCACGGTTATATTGTAATTCAAATGGACAGCACAGATACACCAAGTATGGAAGAGAGCTGGAAGAATAGAGTAAATGATATAGTTTGCATCATAGACTCTCTTGAGAGCATAGAAAAACAAGCCCATAGTATTGATGGAAAAATGAATAAAGAAGTCATTGGTGTTGGTGGGCACTTGGTGGGTGCGTATGCTTCGAGCATGTTAGCTGGAATGAAGAGATTTAATATTGATGGGAATCCTCAAAAAGATACTTTTTATGATGAAAGAGTAGATGCATCTTTGCAGCTTTCACCCCAGGGTCGAGGACAAGGATTAACTGAGAAATCCTGGGAAGATATTCATGTACCTATGCTTGTAGCAGCTGGTTCTAACAATCCAAGTCGGAGAACCTCAAACCCCTCTGAATGGCGGACTGAACCCTACGAATTTGCAAAACCAGGAGACAAATATCTACTTTGGATTGAAAAAATGACAGGAAGCTATGCAGGTCTTTTGACTGGTGCTGATATTGACGAAGAAACTGCTTCGTGGATAAAAAATGTGACTACCGCTTTTTGGGATGCATCCTTGAAAAAAAACGAAGAAGAGAAGAATAAACTTCGATCGGACCATTTCATGAAGGGTACAGATGGAGAACTACTTATCAAATGGAAATGAATCACCTGCATTTTTCGTTAGAAGTCTTTGATAAACCAGAAATCACAGATATAATGTAAAAAACGTGATTAAAATCACATATTATATGCATATTGTGTGATGAGGTGATGTAGTGAAAAGATTTGTTATGAAAAAACTGTATACGTGGAAGAATTTGCCATATCGCAAACCATTAATTCTGAACGGAATAAGACAGGTAGGCAAAACATGGCTTCTCCGAGAGTTTGGAAACAAGGAATATGAGAATGTTGCCTATTTCAATTTTGACGAAAACAAAGAGTACAAGCAGTTTTTTCAGATCACAAAAGATGTTGATCGAATTGTACAAAATCTCATCATGGCAAGTGGTCAAAGAATACAACCAGAAACTACTCTTGTTATTTTCGATGAGATTCAAGAGTGTAACGAGGCTTTAAATACACTGAAATACTTCTATGAAAATGCTCCTCAGTTTCACGTAGCTTGCGCTGGATCATTGCTTGGAGTTGCACTGAGTAAGCCAGCTTCTTTTCCCGTTGGAAAAGTTGACTTCATCGATATTAATCCGATGACTTTTTCAGAGTTTTTGGTAGCAAATGGAGATGAGAATCTTTATCTTTATTTAGAAAGCATTGAAACGATTGAAACCATCCCCGATGCATTCTTTAATCCTCTATACGAAAAACTAAAAATGTTTTTTGTGACTGGTGGTATGCCAGAATCCGTTAGTGCTTGGACTAAAAGAAGAGATATTGAGGCAGTACAGCAAGTTCTCAGTGCAATTATTGGAGCTTACGAAAGGGATTTCGCGAAATATCCTGATGCAAACGAATTCCCAAAAATCTCATTATTGTGGAATAGTATACCGTCACAGCTTGCTAGAGAAAATAAAAAATTCCTTTACTCTACATTGAAAAGTGGAGCTAGAGCTAGAGAATATGGATATGCATTACAGTGGCTTTATGATTCTGGTTTAGTACATAAAGTCTATAGGTGCTTAAAACCAGAGTTGCCACTTTCTGCTTATGATGATCTTGGTGCGTTTAAAGTGTATCTACCAGACGTTGGATTGCTTAGGAGGCTGTCTTTATTAGCTCCAACAGCATTTAGTGAAGGAAATAGGTTGTTTGAAGAGTTTAAAGGTGCTTTGACAGAAAACTATGTTCTTCAAGCCTTGCGAAACCAATACGAAGTGCCTCTTCGTTATTGGAAAGACGACTCACGCAATGAAGTTGATTTTATTCTTCAGCGAGAAAATGACGTATTGCCTATTGAGGTGAAATCCAAAAATAGTGTCACTAGTGTTAGTTTGAAAAGATACGCCAATAACTACCCGAAAGAAACACCATTAAGACTGCGTTTTTCTCTCAATAATCTACACAAAGACAATGACATGTTGAATATTCCTCTTTTCATGGCCGATCAAGCAGATCGTTTCATTGGAATCGCTTTGGAAAGTGTTTGACTTTCCTCGCTCTATTTCGCACATATCTATCTACTGGTTTTGTCTTGAAGAAGTCACAATAAACACTATATTGCTTAACAAGGTGAATTATACTGTGTAGTTTACCCAAACAAAAACTTAAGTTTTAATTTAAGTAAATGTGGAGTAATCGCATGAACTATTTTAATGAGTGGTTATTGCAGGTTCCAGACGGAACTATTTTTGTCAGAGAAATTGGTACTGGAGAGACCTTTGTTGTTTTACATGGTGGGTGGGGAGCTGAACATAGCTATTTACTAGATCCTTTGATTCCATTTAAAAATCAGATCCATTTGATTTTTTACGATCAACGGGGATCTTTACGATCTTCTTGTAAAAAGGAAAGTATATCACTTGAGAGACATGTAGAAGATCTTGAAAAGCTTCGTTTATCTTTGCATCTAGAAAAAATGTCTCTTATATGTCATTCAATGGGATCTTTTCTTGCACTACAGTACCTTAAGCAGTACCCCAATAATGTGAAGAATATGATTCTAATTTCACCTGTCTACGCCAAAGCTTCTATATCTAGTTTAACGGAAGATATCGAATCAAACACCCTGGCACGATGGGAAAGAGAAAATGTTGTTGATTTGCTCAAGAAATATCATCTTCAAAACAAAAAGAATTCAGAGTTTTCTGATAAAGAAAGAGCATTGTGGCATCGGATTACCTTTTCTGCAATTAATCTTCATGATGTATCCCATTGGGAACAATTACGAAGTTGCTTTTATTTTAAAAATGAAGCAGGTCAATCAGCTGCTAATAGTATGCCAGAATCTTGGGATTTCAGCCCTCAGATCCAGGGTATTGAACAGAAATTATCTGTTATTCTGGGAGATGATGATTATATACCCATTCAGCCTAATCTCGATTTTTATCGTCTTTATCCAGGAGTTGATATGCATATCCTCCATCATGCAGGGCATGTCTGTTGGATTGACCAATCAGTACAATTCTCAGATGTAATGAATCAAATTCTGCGAACCACCAAACCTTTCAATCTTCCCAATACTGTTTAGATTAGTGATCAATTGTTAGTAAGTTATCATAATAACTTTCAAAAACATTGTATCTGCATTTTTCATACCAATACAACCAGTTAGGACAATATTACATCAATGATTAGAGAAAGAAACCCCATGCTGAGATATATTGTTTAACCATAAAGACCATTTTTAATCATTCCCGTCAATCTGCGGTAAAAGTACTTACAAATAAGAAGTCTATTTGATAAAATGTAGTAAAGCTTTATCCGTGTTAAATATTGGTAAAAATACCAGAATGTGATTCTACTGTACACATGGTCTGCTAATAACGTGATTTTTCATCACATTATCTTTTCCTTGGGAGAAAATAAGATAAAATTGAGTTATGCGTAAAAATGCTATGTGTCACATGAACTCCCTTTTTTGGTGTAAGGTTGTCGTTACAACGGTCTGCTTTGCCCTGATAGTTGTTTGGATAGGGAGTCTTTCAAATGAAAATGTGGTTTCGTCGTTTTCTCCCAGATTTCCTTTGACATCAACAAGCCATAGTGAAGAAGAATACAAATTCGGGGTGTTTCCCCCTGGGAATTCAGTGGATCAATTGCAATCTGCAATCAATTTGGGGATAACGCAACCTCGCATTATTCTTTCCTGGAATCAGCTTGAACCAAGTAAAGGGCAGTTCAAGTTCATGTTATACGATTGGAATCTTCACAAAATGCACCAGGCAGGGATGTCACCCATTGTCACTGTAAAGTGCGATTCTTCCTGGGGAACAAAAGCACCTGATCCTACTAAAACAGCATCAAGTCCACCCATTGATGAACAAGACTATATTGCATTCTTAACCAATTTTGTGATTCGTTACAAGGATAAAGTTACCTATTACCAGATTGAAAATGAAGTGTATGACTACGGAAGGTATTGGAATGGTTCTGTGGAAGAATACATCTCCCTTTTACAAATTGCATCGACAACCATTCGAAACCTTGATGAAGATGCTATTATTGTTCTCCAAGGATTTGCCAATCAAGTATTCCGCGAAATAGAAGCTGGCAATTCGGATGCTTTAGAATATTTCAATGAGCTTCTGGAACAGAGCGACTATTTTGATGCAATTGACTTTCACCAGTATTATGAACCTGGTGATGTGGTAGAAATTGTGAGTATTCTGAAGCAGGGTATGGCGGAACATGGCATTCACAAAGAGCTTATTTCTACCGAAGCGGGGGATCTGGACCTTCGTTTGTTTGGCAGGCATATTCAATATTTGCTATATGGTTTAGTACCACCTGTGCCCATTGTAGAACAATTTCTTTCCATTCCAGAAGTCAGAGCTTACTTACAAGAACTTCTGGAAGAAGGACTTACAGAACAAGAGTGGATTGACTTTGCCATCTTTCTGTCTGACAACCCCGAGTCTCGTCCCATTTTGGAGAAATACCAAGCAGAAAACTTGGTGAAAAGGGTGATGATTACGTTTAGTCAGGGAGTAAAATCCTTCAATCAAATTGTCATGATGAACCAAAAAGAAAATCCCGTAGATTGGTTTTTTGCAATGATGGGACTTATGGATAGCGAAGGAAACCACAAACCATCGTATTATACCTACAAGCTACTCATTGAAAACCTTCGCGGGTGCAACCATATTGAGAAACTTTCTGAAGAAGAGATGGAAGGATCGTCTGTTTCGCATGTGTATGCTGTTCATTTTTCTGATGATCGACCTACTCTGTATATTGCTTGGTCATCTTGTGGAGACATGAGAATTGATATATCTAAACAATTCCCTTCCATTGCAAAAGTGACCCACATTCTAACTCAGCGAGGCTTCACTGATCTTGATGCCCATAGTGAATGCGTATCTTCTCATTCTATTCCACTCACCAATACCCCCATTATCATCACAGAGTGGTAAAATTTAATATACACATAATATGTGAGTCACAAAAATAGTGTAAAATTAAATAATTTGTAGCAGATTTGTAAGAGAAGATTATTTGGTGGGCTTGATAAGTAATGGAGATCTCTGAACGGGAATAACAAAGTTTCCAGAAGAGCTGGGAGTGTGCGTTTGAGTACGAAACATAGAGTGAAAATCCTTACCTTCTAGACTACTTGCAGTGAATGCATTGGGTACCATCTCGGTTGTGGTGATGGAGCTAACATCTGAATAATCTTCAAGCTGAAGTGTGATATCCAAAGGTTTTGTGAATATACTGGGATTGTCATTTCGCCAAAGAATGTAGACAGGTTTTCCATTAGGGGTATTCCATTTGTACAGGGAAATGTTGTCATTGCTTTGCATCAGTGTAACCTGTGAGGGTTGGAGACCTGGAAACTCTTGAGTAATAAGCTTTAATGTATAGTAAGCAAGCTTTTTGGTTCCCAGACCGTAATCAAGAAAGCCTTCTCCATCGTAAATGAATCCAGTGTTATCAAAATATCCATTGTCGTGTCTGAATCCTTCGATAAACCCAAATGCCATCAATACTTGGTCGATTCCGCTTGCCCACGAATAAAAACATCGCTTTACTACATCTGTTGCCTGCTCATCTTCGGTTTGGTAAGTATCCCAGTTAGGAGGCATCTCCAGTACTCCTGCATATGTTCCCATTTCTGTGATCCAAATAGGTAGATTTTCCAAATAACCGCAATTTGCTAAAGTTTTCCGAATTTCTGTGAGAACATTTTGGCCTGTAACGGTGTCCACAAACTGGTATTCACCAAAAGCATTGCCATACCAGTGAAAATCAAAACCATCGATGTATTTTCCATTTAACTCTTTAAGTACAGAGGGGTAGAATTTATCGAAACCTCGCATATAGCTTTCAGGAAAACCTGCTACTCCCGCCATTAGTACAAATGCATTGGGATTGGCTTCTTTGATAGCTTCGTATGTGATTTGATGGAAGGTTGCATAATCGGATCGAAGGGATCGCAGTTGATTGGATAAATTGGGTTCGTTACCAATTTGCCAATGTTGTATAGGATTGATAAGCCCTGGCATGTCATCAATACCATCCCCATCGTATCGTTCTACAACAGCTTTCACAAATTCTTTATATGCGGGAATGTCGATGGGAATCCAGGAATTTGGTAGAAGTCGTCCTTGATCTTCAATCAAAGGCTGAGGTGAAATATTACCTAGAATGGTGATGTTGGTCGGGATAGAAAACCATTGCAAATCGTAGCTTTGGAAGTTATACAAAGGACTTTGAATGTTTGGTTGCACTAGCGTCCAAAATGCATACAGTGATTCACGAGTCATGTTGATACCAATGTTGTGGGCATGAACAAAACCATTTTCTAAACAATGAGGATGATTGATACTCGCGGGGTGAATACCAATAGGTGGTGCTTGGGTGTCTTGCATGGAATTCTGCAAAAACGGCTGGGGTAGAATTTCTATTGGTAAAAGATTTTTTTGTACAACTTCAAGGAGTGTGTAACTATGATTTCCTTCTGGATCGTTTTGGTGTAGAAAATCGATGCATTTTTGAAAAATTGGCAACTCACCCGAAGAACTATGAAACACAATTCCATATACGCTGTTTTCAGAACAACCCGAGAAGGTAGAAAACAAGGCAGGGAGGACCCTGGGATTTCTTCCTGGCAAGTAATGCGATAGCCAGTGCATTTCTTGGTCATTTACAGATCCTTGTAAAATATAATCATTGATACCAATGAGTGGAGAAACACCATCATTACGTTTTCTAACGCCTACTAATCCTGTGTTCATGAATCCTGAGCTTGTGTCGATGGTGATTCCTGTTGGAATTTCATTTTTGTCAAATTCAGCATTCATGCATCCCGTGTGTATATCGGGGTTGATCGCTTGCCATAACTTCATGGCATCCTTTAGGGTTCCAAGATAGGTTTCAGGATGTTTCACTTGAGATCGACCAAAATGAATTTCTTGCCATCTTTGCTTTTGTGCTACTTCTGGAGAGTAATTTGTATAGCCATCCCATCCGCTATGCCTTATACCATGGTGATGGGCACTAATTTCGTGACCTTGCTCCCTCCACTGGGCAAGGAAAGGTTTATTCTCAGGTTCTGTCAGTAAGGGAATCCATTGTGGAGTGAACATAAGGGTTAGATTGATATTTCGATCAGTCGCATAAGCAACCATATCAGCGAGGATTTCTATATTTCCTTGGTTTTCATGCTGAAAAGGTTCGTTGTGGATAGCTATAAAATAGTTAGGGGGTTTCTTTGATGGATTGGTAGTACTGAAATGTGAAGAATCCATTGAGTGAGTAGAGGAAAGTGTTGACAATGCAAAAACTGCTATCAAAAGAAGAGTAATGATCCATTTCAATCTCATGAATTGCCCTCCTGCGAACGGGATGTATATAGTATACAGCATTTCCATCCTGATAGTTACATACATTTGCATGGAAAAATATGCATCACATAAAAAAATAATGTCTATAAATATGCAAAACTAAGAGTAACTATGGTCCAAAAATATGCATGTTCGATATTAAAGATTGTCTGAAAATATGCATGGAGAATTGCAAAAGCTTTCTATGTAAGGTAAAATGAATAATGCACATATGGCTTTTACATTCCTCTTTTTTTGCTTGTAAAGGAGTGATGCATGCTGAAACGTAAATTCATGCAAAACCTGCTAGACTGGAAAAATAACAAGAATACAGAATGCTTGCTTGTTAAAGGAGCACGACAAGTTGGTAAAACCTATATTGTAGATTGGTTTGCAAGAGAATACTATACCAGCTATATTTCTATAAATTTCGAAGAGATTCCAAGGATGAGAGAGATTTTTGATGGAGATTTATCTTCCGAAGAAATCATCAAAAAAATGTCACTGCTTATTCCAGATATGCGGATTATAGAGGGAGAAACCCTTATTTTTTTAGATGAAATACAAGCTTGTCCTCAGGCAAGAACAGCTTTGAAATTCATGGCAATGGATTCTAGATATGATGTAATTGCCTCTGGATCACTCTTGGGTATTCGATATAAGGAGGTTTCTTCAATACCTGTCGGGTATGAAACTCAAGTAGAAATGCATTCACTTGATTTTGAAGAATTTTTGTGGGCAATTGGATTTCAAGAGGAATCCATAGGATATGTGAGAGAATACTTTGAGACTTTGAAAAGAGTACCCGAAGCGATACATTCTGCTATGATAAAGTATCTACGCGAGTATATGGTTGTTGGAGGTATGCCATCAGTTGTAAATCGTTTTGTGAAAACCAATAACTTTCAAGAAGTACAACTGGAACAACAGAAAATTCTAGATAGCTATCTAGATGACATTGCTAAATATGCTACTACCCATGAGAAACCAAAAGCAAGAAGTTGTTATTTAGCCATCCCTAAGCAGTTGGTCAAAGAATACAAGAAATTTCAATTTTCAGTGGTAGAAAAGGGATCAACAGCCAGAAAATATGAGAATAGCTTAGAATGGTTACGAGATGCAAATCTTATTCGTTTCTGCTTCAATGTTTCTGCTCCATTTTTTCCATTAAATGCATATGAAAAATCAAATCAATACAAAGTATACCTAAATGATGTTGGTTTATTGGTTGCTATGTATGGTTTTGACATGAAAAACGCCATCCTGGATGATGGGCTTAAAGGAAGTGTTAAAGGTGGGATATATGAGAGTTTGATTGCAGACATACTAACAAAAAAGGGATATGATCTGCATTACTTTCGAAATGAACGAAATTCGCAAGAAATTGAGTTCTTGTTGACCAAGGAGGCAAAAGTAATACCCATAGAAGTGAAAGCTAGAAATGGCTCAACCCTTTCTCTTAATGAAATACTTAAGCGTAGTGAGATTGAAAAAGGTATAAAATTTATCTCTGGAAATGTTGGTGTAATGGGTAAAAAGGTAACTCTTCCTCTGTATATGGCAATGTTTTTGTAATTTATGTTTGATCTTGTGCAAGGCGGCGAGAAAAAAGGATTCCAAGAAAAGCTAAGACTAAAACAAACCAGAAAATTCCTTGGTAGTGTCCAAGCCAGTCTTTCAAGAAACCAGATGCCAAAACGCCAAACAATGCGCCAGCTCCGTAGGCAGTAAATAAAAAGCCATAATTTTGACTGAAGTGCAATACTCCATAAAAGCGAAGGGTAGCTGCTGGAGCTAATGCCAGCCAACCTCCAAGGTTGAACCAAAAAACGCAGAAGCTCAACCCAAAAACAACCAAACTATTTTCTCTAAAAATCAGCATTAGCAAGGAAGCACTTACGATCAAACCAAATGAAAGCCGCATGCTGGAAATAGGGGAGAAGCGATCCGTGAACCATCCAAAGAAAGGTCTGCCAAGACCATTGCATATTGCAAAAAGAGAAATCATCCATGCGATGCTTTGAGGAGACGCTTGTAAATATTCAACACCAACAGGATAGCTGAGACCAATCATAGTAAGACCAATCGCTGTGCCTAGAAAATAGCATATGTATAGTTGTCGGAAGCTTGGAAGTTTGAGCATATCGTGGGACGGAACTTGAATTTCGGATAATTCTACTGGTTGCCCTTGTACAGGAGCAGAAGCGGTATCTGGAGAATCCATCAGGCTACTCAGTAAGGGTAATAGTACAGCAAATGCGATACCGATGTAAAGAAAGGTAGGCATAATTCCTTTGTTGACAATTAAAGCTCGTGCTACAGGAGCACTGATCAGGGGTGAAACACCAAAACCAGCCAATACAAGTCCAACCATAACTCCTTTTAACTTTGGAAACCATTGGGCAACCAACAACATGGGGATGCCATACATGATGCCAACACCTGCCCCCACCATACAACCATACAAAAGTGTCAGGGTGGCAATGTGGGTAGAGAAAGCAGACAGAATCCATCCAGCACTGATTAAGAATGCACCAATGTACATCCACATTTTGAAGGGCAGTTTGGTTCGATTTTCTCCTGTTAAAACCATGAAAACAGAGTAAAAGACAAGTGATGTCATATATGGTAAGCCACTCAACAAAGAATTAATCTGAAAGTGTCTTTCGATGGGAGTTCGAAAAACACTCCAAGAATATACAGCACCCAAACATAACATCATGAAAAAACCTGCTATTATGCAGATTGTTCCTTTATATTGTTTCATAGGCTATCTTTCTATAATAGATTTGTTACGAAAATAGTGTACCATAGAAAGAAAAGTTGAAAACAAGGAAATGCTAGACAACGGTGTAATTGAAGAAGATGAAGAAGTCCTCAAACTAACACTATAGATTTAAGACGAAGTCTCCTTTTTTTGATTAGGTTTTTATTTTGTTTTGTGGTTGGTCTAGTGTTTCAAATGAGGAAAGGGAAGTGCTTTTTCAGGTGGTTTGTTAGATTCATTTTTTTTGCGTACCGCTGAAGTCTGTTTTTTTGGATTTCATCTAAGAGCATGTTGTCAAGTTGACTATAGATTAAATGACGGTTTTCTTTGCTTTTTTTGAAATGTCGTAGATAGATAAGATCTAGCAATGCTTTTTCTGAGTCAGCAATAAAAACCTTATCAAGTGCAGTTTGATATCCAAAGAAATACTGCGGTTGAATTTGGTGGTATTCAAAAATAGTATGCAATGCTTTAAATTGATGAGAATGATCGGTAGTGATCATTGTATAGGTATAAACTGTTTGTGGAAGGATACCATGTTTGTTTAAGGCAGTTTCCATACTGATGTAACTTGGTTTTTTTAACATCATAGAGATTTCATCAAGACTGGGTTGATGGAAGGGATTCGCATAGTAACCATTGGCTAACTTTTGCAAAATTCCTTTTTTTGTTAATCGATGCAACTCTACTTGAGTAACTTCTTTTTTTTGATCCAGATACAATGCCAATTCGTTGACATGAAAGATTTTCATTTCAGGGTGACTTTGAAAAAGTTCAAGGAATGATTTAATACTCATACGACAACCAGATTTCAAATCTTGTGAGATCTTCAATCAGTAGTTTATGAATGGATGTTAAGTTTTGTGAATGGGCAGCATAGATGTTTTGACTCATAAATCTTGTCATTTCGTTATTCAGAATGGACAATCCTTCTTTTTTTAGAAGCAGCACATTGTGTCTAAACTTCGAATGAAAACCAATAGGGGAGAATCCATAGTCATTGCTTTTTTGTTCAACAAGTTGTGTCAGTTCAGATTGATTAAGCTCTATTTTGCGGATATGGAGAAGAAAATACAGATCCCAAAGATCACGACCTTTCAGGTAGCGACGTAGACCAAATGCAACCAATTTGTCAACAAGAATTTCGGTTTCACTTTCTGTGCGAAGAGGAAAGGGAAACATATTCCATTGAATGGTTGCGATAGAGGAAGAGTAACTTGGAATGTTTGCAAATTCTAGCTGAAGCATGATTTTAGCGAGAAGGCTTTCATGTGTGGAAACAAATTGATATCGTTTCAATACTTCATTTTGTTTTTGCCATTTCCCTTTTTGAATGTGGAGAAAAGGAAACCATTTTTTAAGTTTTGATGGGATCGTGTCAATCCCATTCTCTAGATGTATGTACGTACGGGTGTTCTTGCTTTGAAACACAAAATCTAAGTCTTCAGAATAGCGGATATTCTCATATACAATCCGCAGCGCAGTGCCTCCCTGAAACACACCCTCATGAAAGAAATCTGCTTCTGCAAGAAGGAATAGTACACATTTCTGAAGTTCTTCTCGAAGAACATTTTCTAACGAAGTGTGCATGAATAGACTCTTGTTTTTAAGATTTTGTAGGGTCAATTCGTAATTAGCCATAAGAAAATATTAACATAAATGTTAATAAAAACAAGTAATACGATTCCTCATCAAATTGACCAAATCAGCTGCTACACAAAATATGTTAGATTTGTTACATGCTGATGTTGCAAAATGCATCTTCGCATTCTACTCTATATGGAAATCGTTCGATTGTAAA
>ERZ795057.2220-NODE-2220-length-15004-cov-36.484581_pt1 | contig 15004 bp, 13 predicted proteins | sample MGYA00375141_ERZ795057 | MGnify/ENA primary metagenome ERZ795057 (study PRJEB30186, sample SAMN05720163) | activated sludge metagenome | isolation source: Anaerobic digester | place: Hong Kong | collected 2015-01-26 ... | reverse complement strand
CGGGCTCGATTTCACCCTGGGTTTCAAGAAAGTTGAACCAGCCTCCGTACTCGCTTCTTAGAGCTGATACTCCCCCTCCAGCCAGGAAATACTCTGAAAGGGTAGGTCTTCTGCCCAGTGATTCCTTCAGCGAGAAAAAGAAGTCTCTCTGGGTGCCTGTGTTGGTTTTCATGAGGTTCCTCATGAACTCAATGGACTCAAGATCGTAATTCATGTAGCACCCGGAAGGAAGCTCGAGAGCCTCTGCCTCAACCTTCTCCAGGAACTCCCTCCTCGCCTTGTTCGTCTTATCTATCTTGAAGAGAGCCTCAAACTTGTTGAAAAAGCTTATGTGGTTACCGATGAAGTCCAGCACAGTAAGGTGATTCTTGCTCTGGTGTATTCTCAAACCCCTGCCAAGCTGCTGCAGAAAGAGAATCTTCGATTCCGTGGGCCTTAGCATCAGAACGGTATCAATGCTGGGAACATCGATACCTTCGTTGAAGAGATCAACTGAAAAAAGCACTTCGATCTCTCCATCCCGGAGCATCCTCAGGGCAGCGTTCCTTCGTACTTCCGAATGATTGTGTACGGCAACCGACGGGACTCCTGCCCGGTTGAAGTGCTCTGCCATGAAGTCCGCATGCTTGATAGAAACACAAAAAGCCAGAGTTTTCATCTGCTTGCGCGAATGCCATTCGCTGAGAACGTGATTTGCTCTGGCAGAGGTAGCGAGCTTGTTCTCCAGCTTCAACGGGTCAAACTTCCCGTTGCGCCATGGGATTTCCTTGTAGTCCACACTGCGGTCAGCAACACCATAGTAGTCGAAGGGGCAAAGCAGGCTCATCCGTATCGAATCGAACAGGTCTCTCTGAATAACCAGGTTATCGTCGCATAACGCCAGAATGTCTGCCTGATCCGTTCTGTCTGGAGTAGCCGTTAGCCCCAGCAGGAACTTCGGGGAGAAATGTGCCAATAGCTTCTGATAGGTTCTGGCAGCCGCGTGGTGAAACTCATCCACAACGATGTAATCAAAGTGGTCCTCACTGAACTTACGCAGATGCCCCAGTTTCCCCAGGGTTTGTACCGATGCGAAAACCAAGTCGGTATCCATTGTTTTCTCGCCGCCGGTGAAATGCCCAATGCTGGCCTCGGGTCGTATTCTGATGAAAGTCTCTTCGGCCTGCTTGAGAATCTCTTCCCTGTGGGCAACGAACAGAACCTTCTTCGCCCTTACAGCAAATGAATCGAAGGCAGCCAGCCAGGTTTTTCCGGTACCGGTGGCCATTACCACCAGACCCCGTGAGTTGCCGCAATGCCTTGTCTCTTCAAGCAGACGAAGAGCTTCCGACTGAATGTGGTTAGGAACTGGAGGCAGGGCTTTCTGATCAGTGCCGGGCTGAACTTCGACACTCTTGAAAGACGGTCTACGGGCAACATAGGCATCAATCCATGAGTTGGTGATCTCCTGGGTCTTAGGAGATGAGTACAGTTGCTCGAACTTCTCACGGAGTTCAGTAAACCTCGAAGGATTCTCATCCATATCCACCCTGAGGTTCCATTCAAGCCCATGGGTAAGCGCTGAACAGCTGATGTTGCTCGAGCCCACGAAAGCACGACCGGCAACCGGGGAGCCACCAGCACTCTTCACGAACAGATAGGCCTTCATGTGAAAGCTTTTCCCGGCGCTCTCGAAGATCCGAGTGTCCGCACCCAGTTCATTGAGCAGCAGCAAGGTGCGAAGAGCTTCAGGATCCGTTACATAGAGGTAGTCTCCTGTAAGGAACCTTACTCTGGCCCCCGCACCAAGAGCATCAACCAGAGCATCATACAGCAACCTAAGGCCTGTGGATTGCACGAAGGCAACAGCAATATCAATCTCAGTCGCAGTGTTTATCGCAGAGAGCAGCTTAGGCAGGAAAGGGTCAGATTCCCCACCTGCAACCAGATGGTCAGTCACCTCGAAGGGGTCGTGCTTATCCACAAGATTCCCCGTGCAACTCCATAAGTGAACGAGCCAAGGGAACATCCGCCGGGGCGAGTTTCCAGCCCAGCAACTCCCCCACAGGCACCCATTCATACCTGTCATGAACAGACAGCGTTATCTCACCACCGACAATCGTAGTTTCCAGCAGAACCAGTTTGATCGAAAAAGAGTCATAGGCATGCGTGCTCTCCGCGATAACTGAACCAACAACCGTTTCAAGCCCCAGTTCTTCGAACAGCTCCCGGGCAAGGCACTCAGAGTAACTCTCCCCCTCCTCGACCTTTCCCCCGGGAAACTCCCAGAATCCGGCAAGCTTCTGGTTCATAGCCCGGCGACAGAGAAGTACTGAGTCGTTCTCAGGGATGTATGCTGCGGTGACGATAACTATGACTTTCACTACCTTCCCATATTACTTGTTTCAGACTCTTGCTTAGGAGAAATATGCCACTTGCAGAATCACGATAATCACATAGAACAAGCCTTTCTGTGATTTCTGTGATTACCGCCCATTCATCTGATTCAAATACTCACAGAAGAGAAGATCATCAACAATGTACTCACCACGCGCAACTCTTTGAATCAAACCTTTGGCCTGCAGTCGTCTCAGAATTTCGCCAGTACTCTTAAGATCAGGGGATGCTTCTTGAAGGGAGAGAGGCGTTACTGGTTTATCAAAATGGGCAATGGCTTGCAGAGCAATGAGTTCCTTCTCACTCGCACGTCCAATCATGCTCGCAAACTGAGCATCGGCCAGCGCAAGCAGTGTGTGTTGAATCGCAGGCAACCAACTACTCAACGACACTTTGCCCTTGAACTGCTGATCGAATAATGCTTCACAGAGAGCCTGTATCTCAAATACATGTCCCCTGGTAACCGGATGCACACGATCACGAATAGTGCTGTCGAATGTTACCATCGATCCTTCAAGGGTTGTATCAATAAGTCGCCTGGTTTCTCTCGAGCTAAGAAAACCAAGAGGCCTTCTGGGCATGAACAAACGTCCTAATGGATGATCTCGTCGAAGGTATGGAGACCATCCTTCATCTATTGATGCGAGTACAAACAATATTCTGGTATCTCGTATCAGTCGTTCATCGGTAAGAGCGTTTCTGAGTATGGTGAGATGCTCTCCTCTTGGAGAGATATTATGTACATCATCCATAAAAACAACGAGTGCCTTTGCCTTATTACGCTGAGCGTATTTATACATCTCTAATAGACCGTCGCGAAGGATGATTTGAGCATCCTTGTCCTTCATACCCTTGTCCCACTGTAGCTGGAAACTAAAGCCAAGAGCGCCCAAACCTACTCCCGTGATTTGCTTTTTCTTCAGATCTCCTTTGCTTTGATCTGGGAGTTCCGCAGCAACATTATCGAGAATGTGACGAGCAAAACTGGAAGGCGCTTCAGAAGGAGAGAAAGATCGTGTATAGAATAGAGCGGCCCAGGCTCCCTGCTTACGTGCTTTCTGTTTCATCTGTCTTAGGAGAACTGTCTTGCCAATCCCCCAGCTACCAGTAATAACGTAGTGCTTGCATCTCCCTTGCATCGCATCTAAAAGTCGGGTTTCAAAAAAATCAATCTCCTCATCACGACCGACAACAACCCTGGGATCTAGTCCAGATCGTGCGATAAATGGATTAACCAGTTTCTCGGATACCATGTTTCGCATAAATGTTCTCCTTGATCAACGCCAGTGTAACCAGCGCCTTTTCTTCTTACCCCTGCAAGCGCAAGGCGACTGGTTAAAACTGTGATTCGAAAAAGATACACTATTATATTTGCATGAACCAGTTGCATAAATGATAATGAGACGTTGGATGGTCGGCAATCTTTCCATATGTCGCTTGTCATGAGCTGCTATTCAGGGTTCTTTCTTTGGTTCAACTCTGAATGACTCATTACCATGTCACGAAGCCGGCCTTCACTGTCGCGCTTCTTCTATTCTGAGGGGATGAGCACCGCCGTTCTGTCCAGGAAGAGCTTCGGCCCCTCCTCCACCCTGAAACCCGCCTTCCTTGCCGCCTGCTTGGTTTCCTCGAAATCTTTCTTCGTTACATGAACCGGCGGTTCTATCACGAGGACCTTGCCAGTTGGCTTCATCGTGGTTCTCACCTGATGGAAGAGCTCTTCCCTGTTGGGAACTTCGTGCACCATGTAGAAGAGCAGGGCGAAGTCGGCTTTTAGAGCCAGGTTGAGGCTTGTTTCGGTGGTTCTGTGGAGGATGATGCTCTTCTGGATTGGTTTGTTCTGTATCTTCTTCCCGATGATGTCCAGCATGCCCTGCTGGAGATCGGCGGCTATGGTCTTCCCCGTTCTTCCGGTCAGTTCCGCCATGGGGATGGTGAAGAAGCCCGGGCCGCAGCCTATGTCAATGGCGATGTCGCCTTCCCTTATGTATTTACCCAGGATCTTCTTCGGGTTGTGGATGAGCTTTCTTACCGGGTTGTTCAGGCTTCTGTGAAGCGCTACGGGACAGACTCTGTCTTTTCTTTCTGGCATTTGCTCCTCTTCTTTTTTCTCCCGGGCGCCGGGATTCCGGCGCCCGGGACATGATCTTCCCTATTCAGTGTCTTCCGGGTGTTCCCTGCCGTGGAGCCAGTTGGTGAAGGCTTCCCGGCCATGGTCCTTCCAGAACTCCCTGAATGAGTCCCAGTCCTTGATGAAGGTTTCGTCGCCTTCCTTAATGGTTTCTTTCGTTCCACCGCAGACAGATGCCCTTCGACTCTTCTTCGAGCTGTCGTGGGAGTGGTTGTGGTGGCCGAAGAGTATGTGCGCCAGAACCACCAGACCCACCGCCTGCCAGTAGCTTACCTCGGGCAGACCGAAGATAGGCGGCATGAGCTGGTTCCAGAGCCACTGAATGGCGAGGCCGAAGACTATGGCCAGGGCAGCCGCTGCTATGATGCCCAGTATTACAAGGCCTGCAACCTTGGCGACCTTTACCGCGGGGCATCCCTCTATTTTCGTGTTGCCCACTCTAACCGTTCCCATGGTAATCCTCCCTTATGTGTGAGTACTTCTTCCTGATTGCCTTTATGCCCCGGTGCTTCCGTGCAAGAAGGGTGCCCTGGGGGGTTTTCGTTCTCTTCGCCAGGGTCTTTATGGGAATGTCGTTGAACTCCGTGGCGATGATCACCTCCCTCTGCTTCTTCGGCAGGGAGTCTATGGCCTCCATGATCTCCTCGGCGGCGGTGGTTCTCCTGAGGTCGTTCTCAGGCTGGTACCTGCCGTCGGTGATGGTCTCCGCCAGGGTGAGTTCCCCTTCCCTTTCCTCGTCCATGGAGAGCACCGCCTTCCGCGGTTTGCGGTACTCGTCGATGATCCGGTTCCTCAGTGCACGGAACACATAGGCCGAGAGGTTCACGATGGGCTCGGCGATGCCAGGGCCGTCAAGTATGCTCAGGAGCACGTCCTGAACTATGTCCTCGCTGTCGCGGTGGGCCGTTTCCGAGAGCTTCCTTCTCACGAAGGCCACAAGGCTGTGGTGGTTGGTCTCCACATAGCTGTTCAGCTCGTCCTTTCCCATCGTTCACCTCCTTTCGGTTGTACTGACGGGTTTTCCCGGGTGATATTGCATCATTGCCGCAAAGCGTTGAACCTGTTTACTATACTTCATTTTCCAGTTCGCTCTGCCTTTTGTTCCTTCTTTACGCCTGCTCCCCCTGCGCTCATTCAGTTGTTACTGATTGCACGGCTGTTTGGTCTGTTGTATATCACCTTTATGGAGGTGGCATGAACAGGAAGCTCGCTTCTTCTCTGATGGTGGCCGGAACGGTGTTTGCGGTGCTGTTTTGCGCTGTTTACATGACCCGGGACTTCACCAAGGTGATTAACTTCTCCAACATGAGCGACATGTGGAGCCTGTTCGTTTTCAACGATTCCACCGGCCATGCGCAGTTCAACGAAGTTAACATGGACGACTTCGTGACCCCGCCCTACCCCGTTCGCGGGGACTCCCTGCTTACGGTGGGCGGCCTCATGGCCAGTCAGGACAACTACTTCAGCCTGTTCGGCACCGATACCCCCCACGGGAAGATGTTCGATATAGAGTTCCTTCACGACGATTCCGTGTATGTGACCACCATTGCCACCCACACCATTCCTCCTGCTCTGCAGGTGCAGGTGTGGACTGTTGTGATCCTTCGAACCCTGATTGTCATAGGGCTGATAACGGTGGGCATCTGGGCATATCTGCGCAGGCCGCATTCGTCCGCAGTACTCACTCTGTCCCTGTTCTGCTACACGCTGGCTGGGGAGATGACGGTTTCCTTCGGCACGATCTCCGATGTTTACGCCGGGTTCAACCTGCCCATCTGGCTGATAATAGGAACCGCCTCTCTGGCTGCCTTCAGCTCTCCGCTGTGGCTGAAGCTGCAGCTGCTCTTCCCCCGCCGCAACCCCACCTACGCCAGACACAGGCTTCTGTTCAACCTGCTTATCTTCCTTCCCACGGCGCTGATCATCTTCTCAACGGTATCAGGCAGGATATCCAACATCCTTCCCGGGCTCCTCGTGCGCACGCTGATAATAGGGCTGGGATACTTCCTGCTGATACGGAACCACAGGATGACCACCGTGAAGCTGGAGAAGAGGCAGACCAGACTTGTGATACTGGGGTCTGCCCCGGGGCTGGTGATCTATACTCTGTTCTTCTGGACCGTGGTGCTCTTCGGCGAATGGTACCTGGGGCTTGCGGTGGTGAGCCGTATACTCATTACCAACTTCATCTTCTTGCTCATGCTGGGGGTACCCATCACCCTGGGCTTTGCCATCGGTAAGTACAGACTGCTGCACCTCGAGGGGCGCATCAAGCGGGGAACAAGGTTCCTGGCGGTTAACTTCACCATGCTTGCGCTGTTCGCCGGGGTCCTCTGGGCGCTGGTGCGTTTCGTTCTCTCGGGGGTGGGTCTCGATTCCCAGAACGCCATACTGGTTACCGGGATCGTGCTGGCAATGCTGTTCATGTGGGCCCAGAGGAAGATACGCCACCGGATAGAGGGTTACTTCTACCCGGAAAGAGTGAAGCTGCGGCGGCTCATGAAGGACTTCCTGGCCTCCAGCATGGTGAGGGCCGAGGGAGAGAAGTTCTGGAAGGAGCTTGAGGAGAAGCTTGCCGACGGATTGTCCGCCGAGAGGATCTACCCGGTGATACGCGTTGACGGCAAGGGCTTCTTCAGCGGAGACCTTACGGAGCCCACCCCGTTCATCCCCGGCGACGAGTTCCTCCGCAGGCTGGAGTCCAAGGACAATCCCCTGCTCTTCGACGAGATGATAGCCAGCGGGAAGATCATTCTCTCCCCTGAGCAGAGGGACTGGTTCATCCGCAGGAAGAGCGCTATTCTGCTGCCCCTGGTAACCACATCGGGGCTCATGGGCTTCCTGGTGATAAGCACAAAGACCAACGGCGAGGACTTCACCGCCGAGGAGCTGGAGCTGCTTCAGAGTTTCAGCGCCCAGACCGCCCTGGTAGCGGAGAACCTGGAGCTGCTGGGAGAGAAGCTTCAGAAGGAAAAGCTGGAGGAGCAGCTTCGGGTGGCCAGGTCCATCCAGGAGGGCCTGCTTCCCCAGAGGATACCCAGGGTGCCCGGGCTTGAGATAGCCCCTCTGATAAAGTTCTGCCTCGACGTAGCAGGCGACTACTACGACGTGATAAGGCTGGAGGACGGCAGGGTGGTGCTTTCCATTGGGGATGTTTCAGGCAAGGGAGTCGGTGCGGCACTGATAATGGCCAACCTCCAGGCTTCCCTGCGCACTACCCAGGCAATGGGAGCCAGGCTTTACGAGTCGGCAACGAAGATCAACAGGATAGTGTACGAGAACACCCCTCCTGAGATGTTCATAACCTTCTTCATGCTCTGCATGGATCCAGTGAAGAAATGCGTGCGCTATGTGAACGCCGGGCACAATCCCCCGTTCCTGATTAAGCATGACGGCACCGTGAAAACCCTCTCCACCGGCGGGCTGCTGTTCGGAGTGACCGAGAACGCAATCTATGAAGAGGGCGAACTGCAGCTGGAGAACGGGGATATAGTGCTGATGTACACCGACGGGGTATCCGAAGCCATGGACTCATCCGAGGAGGAGTTCGGCGAGAAGAGGATCGCAACCCTTGCCGCAAAGAACAGGGCGCTCTCCCTGCCCGATCTGCTGGCCCTGATAGAGCGAAGCGTGAAGAACTTCCACGGCGAAGACCACTACGCCGACGACTTCACGCTGCTTGCCGCTCGTATTCTCGGGGACTAGGGGCTTCCCTACCTGCAGACCACTATTCTCTCACCATTGTCGGTATGCTCGAAGCTGGTGATGTTCTCCAGGCCTATCAGGTTCCTTATCTCGTCATCGGTATACCTGCGGAAGAGCATCCCCTTCTGAGGGCCTGCTGTGAAGTAGAGGCTGCCGTCCTCCTGTGTCTGGGCCTCCCCCTCTATCTCGCTGTCGCGGTTCGGCGGATCGAAGGTGATGAACGCACTCGCCTGGGGGGATTTCACCCTTCGGATCTCCCTGATGGCCTGCTTCGCCCCCTGGAGGGTCACATGGTCCAGGGCTGCCACGCATACTATTCCGTCGAAGAAGCCATCCTCGTAGGGTATGGAAGTCATATCGCCCATTGTGAAAGTGCCGGGCAGACCGAACCTTTTCATCCGTTTCCGGCAGAACTCAACCGCCGCAGGGGCAATGTCCAGCCCGTGGACCTCGCAGCCCTCCTGGGCAAGGTACTGGGAGTTCCTGCCGCCTCCGCAGCCTATGTCCAGCACCCTGGCCTTCCTCTTCAGGTAGATGTCGCAGAAGGTCCGGAGGTTCTCGTCGGGCCTGCTCTGTGAAAGGTCGGCGGTTTCGGGGTCCTTTTCCTGCAGGACCCTGTCCCAGAATTCACCAGAGGCGTGTATCGTCATCCGGCGTTCCTTTCTTCAAAGAGTTATGGACCGGAAACTGACCCGGTAAAATACACTTCCCCGGGAAAATGTCTAGTTCTCTCCACGCAGGCTTGAGTAGAGGGCTCCCTCGTCCACAAGGGGTTCGGTTTCAATGGGATCCCCGAACGCTTCATGGAACTCCCCGGCGGTCTTGATGCCCATCTCCCTCACCACCGTATCGAACCAGTCAGTGTAGCTTTCCCCACCGGCACTGGCATCCACTATCACAGGCACTATCTGACAGCCTGCCTCGTACAGGTCGAACTGCCTGTTCTCCGCGAGCACAGTGACTTCTTCCCACCTGTGCATGAAGAGGAAAACGTCCAGACCAGGTGTGGATACTCCGGGAACGAATGTGGTTTCCATCATGCCGTCTTCGCTGATGAACACGGCATGGTAGTAGTCTCCCATGCTGTACCCTGCGAATACCCCCGTGATCTCCAGGGTGTCCGGATAGCTTGAGCCTGTCTGCCCCGCAAGTATCAGTGTGAAGATCAGCGCTGTCACATTCAGTCCTCCCCGGGGATCTGGCGGCAAAGCGGCACTTCAGGGGCTGATTCCCTCTTTTCGATCTTATCGGCAAGCTTCCTGAGAGCGCCCCTTATGCCCTCCTCCAGCACCGGGTGATAGTAAGGCAGCTCAAGCATCTGGAACACAGTGAGGCCCCGCTGGATGGCCCATGATAGGGTATGGGCCATATGCTCTCCTCCGGGAACCGCCATCTCTGCCCCCAGCAGCTTAGAGGTTACCTTCGAGGCGTAGAGCTTAATCATGCCCCTGTTCTCTCCGGCGGTGATGGCCCTGGACTGGGTGGAATAGTCCTCCTCAGCCGTTACAGCTTCGTCCATCTCCAGGTCGGCAAACCGGGAGCCGGCGAATGCTATGTTGGGGTCGGAGAATACGATGCCGATGGGAGTGCGCCTGCAGAAGCAGTGTTCGTCGCTGTTGCTCAATGTTGCGTTGTAGCCTGCTATATGACCGTCGTCGGCTGCCTCGTGGAGTATGGGTGCCCTTCCGTTTACGTCGCCTGGGAGGAACACGGGGAGGTCGCCCACCTGGAGGGTATGCTGGTTGAATCCCGGCAGACCGTTCCCGTTCAGCTCAATGCCCAGATTCTCCAGGCCAAGGCCCTCTATGTTGGGCTTCCTTCCCACCGCCACGAGCACCTTGTCTGCGGTGGCGGTGCTGCCGCTCCAGGAGGCCCTTACCTTGCCCCCTGGAACTCTTTCAAGGCTTACCTTCGCCCCCAGGTGAATGGGGAACTCCTCCCCAATGATCTTAACCGCCGATCTGGCAACATCGGGGTCGGTTATTCCACCTATGGTGTGCAGGGCGTCAAATCCAGTTACCTTAACCCCCAGGCGGCTCATTGCCTGGGCCAGTTCCAGCCCTATGGCCCCCAGCCCCACCACAAGAAGGCTCTCCGGAAGGTCCTCCATCTCGAAGATGGTGTCGCTGGTGAGCATGGAGCTTCCCAGTTCCTTCCAGGGGCCGGGCACCACCGCCATGGAGCCAGTGGCGATTATCAGCTTCTTCGTTCTTATCCTGCCGCCGTTCACCTCCAGCAGGTCAGGGGCCAGTATCTTCGCCCTGCCGGCGATGTTCTGGTGCTCCTCCAGCCTGTCGGTGGCCCTGTTCACCCCGGCAACGAACTTGTCGCGAAGCCTTCTCACCCTCTTCATAACGGCCTTCCCGTCAACGGCCACGCTGCCGTTGAGGTAGAAGCCCATCTCGTTGTAGAGGTGCCTTTTATGGTATATGTCCGCCGCCTCGATCAGGGCCTTCGAGGGCATGCATCCCACCCTTGCGCAGGTGGTGCCGTAGGGTCCGTCGTTGATGATCACGAAGTTCCCGGTTCTTTTCCTCACCTGGCCCAGTGCGGAGAGCCCCGCGGTCCCGGAACCTATTATCGCAACATCCACTTCCCTGGTGCTTCCATTCGCCATTGTCTTCCTCCGATCTTTCTCTTCCGTATTATAGCAAAACGGGAATGCCCCTTCTTCTCCCGAAGTAAAAGACATATACTTGCAATGGATGCATCATCTTACTCCGGGGCATCGCATTATCAGGCCAAACGATGGGATTGAAATGAAACCATCAGTCATTGCTCTGGCTCTGCTGAGCACACTGCTCCACGGAGCGTCGAACCTTTCCATTACACCGGCAGAGGACGGCTCTGACTACCTGTGGGTCTCCTGCCTCGACGACAGCGACACAGGATTCATCTGGCGGTTCAACGGCACCGTTAATGAAACATGGAGGGCATTCGCCGAGTCTTATCACGGGGTTTCCACCACCATCACCCTTGACCCTTCCTCGGGCATGCACCTCATCGCAGCGGTTGACAACGTGCTTTATTCACTTGATCCATGGGATGGAATGGCAACGGAGGACTCCCTGGTGTTCCTGCAGGACTTCGAATGGAGCGTTCCCGGGCTGCTGCGGAGGACCGCCGTTCCCGGCTATGGCCTGTTGAGCAGTTACATGGCCACCTACTTCAGCAGCGGAAGCGAATTCATGTGGTTAAGCAGGGAATACACCGTCTCCACCTCGGGTGAGTTATCCACGGGTGACTCCCTCACCCTGTTCGACCCCTATCCCCTTTCCCCCTCCAGATACCCGGAGGACCTTGTTCACAACGTTACATTTCCGGTGATGAACGCCAATGGCAGCCCGGTTATGGCCCAGAGACAGGCTCTTTCAGGGTCTCCCATGCCCCCTGAACCCGGCAGCTGGCAGATCGCAGCCCAGTGCCACAACACCACCGCCTCTTCGGTGTACCTCACCGCCGACACCCTCACCTGGTCCACCACCGAGTCCACGGAACCTGAGCTGCTTGCGTCAGGGTCCGACTACTACCAGGCCGTCTTCCTGTGGAGCGATTCCACCGGAACTGTGTTCTATTCGATCCATGACTGCATGGAGGGCTTCACCTCCACCCTTCCCTTCCCCGGCCAGGGCCCTGCCAGGCTCCAGGCGGCGGCCATGTCCGCCAACCCCGCGGACCCAGGGCTGCTGCTGGTGTGGCAGAGCGGAGGCGACCTTTACTGCCGCCACTACTCCGACGGCTGGAACGACTATGCCTACCTGCTGAGATCGGGTCTCTATCCCCTCTCTCCCGGGCATATCGCCGTATGCGGCGTTGAAGACGGTTACTGGGTGGCATATCTGGAAGGGGGCCCTGAGGTATTCTTCGTTGACAGGAACGACGTCACCGGTATCGGTTCTACCAGTTCGCCCGTTGAGCCAGTTGCTCCCAGGATCTGGCCGAACCCGTTCTCATCCAGTCTTTCAGTGGGGCTTGCCGGAGAGACGCCTGTGCAGGTCGAGCTTTTCGACGGCACAGGAAGACGGCTTGCTCAGGCCTCCGGGAATGGAACGGCACTTCTGGACACTTCAGACCTGCCCTGCGGATGCTACCTGGTGAGAATTACCTCCGGTAATGAGGTCTTCATCGAGAAGGCGGTCCTGGCAAGATAGGCGAAGGGGGCGGAAATACCGCCCCCCTCATTCTTCCTTATTCCTTCTACCTTACCACCGCGAACCTCTCCGTGAGGCTCCTGTTCCCTGCCTGGCAGTGAAGCACGTAGGTGCCGCTGGGAAGGCTGGTCTGTATCACCACATCGTTGTGGCCTGCGGGAAGGGTTCCCGCTGAGTACCTGCCGGCTACCCTGCCATCGATGTTGAACACCGTAAACTCCGGTGTGGAGGCCTCTCCCAGGTTGATATGCACTGAGAGGCTGCCGCTGGATGGATTCTGGTTCATTCTCAGCGACTGGGGAACGATGAGACCCGATGAGGCTCCTTCCGTGGAAACTCCGTTGTGGGCGAAGTAGAGGTAGACGTAGTCGTCGTAGTCCCCTGTGACCAGGTCTATGTGGCCGTCTTCGTTCCAGTCGCAGATGTCCAGGCGGCTGTCGGAGTGGTCGGTCATTACATCTCCGCCTCCCTGGTACTCCAGCGGAGAATCAGCGGCGAAGCTGGGGCTGCCGAGGGTGCCTGTGTTCTCGTAATAGTGGAACTTCTTGTCGGTGGCTCCCATTACCACGTCGAAAAGGCCGTCGCCGTTCATGTCGTATATGCTGGGTGTTGAGCGGTACCAGTTCACCACTGATCCGCCTGCGGTGAACTCGGTGTATCCGTTGAACTGATAGGACGAAGCGCTGCCCACGTTCTCGTAGACCCTTACCGGAGTGGTCATGTCGCTGCCCACTATCATGTCCAGGTCGCCGTCGTTGTCCCAGTCTGCGAAGTCAGGGGCGGAGTTGTAGCCAACGTCAATGATCGTTCCTCCACTGACCAGCTTGATCCCCGCGGCAAGTGTGCCGTCGGGGTTCCTCTGGAAGTAGTTTATGTAGCCGTTCCTGTCCCCTGCTATGAAGTCGGTGTCGCCGTCGTTATCCCAATCCACAGCCTGTGGATTCGTTGCGCCGGTGCATCAACCGCTGGGGAGGGTAATGGCTGTGCCGTTTGCCTCCAGAAGACCGGTGTAGTTCAGTATGGGGGAATCATTGGTGCCGTTGTTCTCGTACACCATGATGTTGCCGCTCTGGAAGCGGCCTATGAACAGGTCCTTGTCCCCGTCAAGGTCCCAGTCGGTCACAAGCGGGGCTGCGTGGCCATGGGCAGGTCGATCCTGGCGCCGTCGGCGTACACATACCAGTAGTCCTCGTAGGTGGGAACCTGGGCAAGGGCCCCAAGGACAAAAACACCCAAGATCATAAATGTCAACCTCATACACTCTCCTCTATTCGGTTCATGAAACGCTTGCGGAGAATTATGTACCTTTTTTAAGGAAAAAAGGAAGGGCCCCTTCCGGAGCCAGCTATTGACCGACCTTGAAGACTTATCCAAGATGTCGGTAACTACCATCAAGGCTTCGCAAGCTTATAGAATTGTAAACAGAAAATGAAAAGGAGAGGCTAATGAGGAGAATACTGCTGACTCTAGGAGTGCTACTGTGCACAGTTGGAGATGTTCAGGCCGAGTGGTTGGAGTTCAATGCAGGGTGCCCTGTTGGGACCTCACCTGTGATCAGATCAAGCGAACCAACCTCCAACCGTATTTCCTTCGAAGTAGAGTTGAGCGGTCTCCTTGCACATACTGTTCAGTACGATTCCGATGATTACCTGCGGTTCAATACCAGCCCTGGAATGGTGGTGCTCAAGAACACAGGATTCCCTGAAATGCCGCATCTGACATGCTTTGTGGCGGTACCTGATGGAGTGGATATCGACGTTGCCTGTACCAGGACCTGTCTGGAAAGGATCGAATCCCTTCCTGTGTACCCAGCTCCTCTGGACAGCGTAGTGAGCGAGTATGGCATGACATGGATCGATGAGTTCTTCAGGAAAGACACTGCGGCATACTCTTCAACGCAGTGGTATCCCTCTGCAACCGCCGAACTGGCAGGTGAATTCAGGCTTCGCGACCAGCGGGTGGCGATAGTCGATGTCTATCCTGTTCAATACCTGGCTTCTGAAGACAGCCTCAGGGTATGGGGCGATGTATCCGTCGATGTGGAGTTCATCGGCGGAACCCCAGTGTGGAATCGGGCAGGTCTTGGACACTACGACAGAATGATAGGAGACAGGCTCATAGGGTATGAACCTGTGGTTGCGCCCATGAACATGACCCCTCCTGTTGGAAGAGTCTTCAGGCACGTGAACCTGGGTACACCTCCATCTACTGCTCCTGATTATGTGATTGTGGTCGCGCCGGGGTTGGATGGGCAGTTCCTGGATGGCTTCGCTTCCTACCGTGCATCACTGAACGGATTCGATGTGCTCATAGTCAACCTTGAGGACATTAACGCCTATTACGGGGATCCGGGTCAGGATTACTACTACACTTCTCCCGAGTACATAAGAAGCTACATGGAAGACCTTTGGGAATCCTGTACTCCTGAAACCAGGCCAACGTATCTTCTTCTTATAGGTGATCATGACTACCCCAGCAGTGTTTCCTACACGTACTGCCTGCCGACATTCGAATATGATTGGGTGGACGCAACAGAGGGCCCGAAGATAGAAGCGAATGATGAATGGTACGTTCTTATCGATGAGCCATGGGAAGAGTGTTCCGGGCTGCCGGACATGCTGGTAGGCAGGCTTCCAGTTAG
>ERZ795057.2207-NODE-2207-length-15049-cov-5.066427_pt1 | contig 15049 bp, 11 predicted proteins | sample MGYA00375141_ERZ795057 | MGnify/ENA primary metagenome ERZ795057 (study PRJEB30186, sample SAMN05720163) | activated sludge metagenome | isolation source: Anaerobic digester | place: Hong Kong | collected 2015-01-26 ... | reverse complement strand
TACTAATATTGCTCTCATTCCATAATAAGAGAATCTCTCCCACATTTCTGTGAAAAACAATACAAACAAACCCTTAGGGTGTCCAAACAATTCTTCTCTTTCTGGATGAGATTGATTATCTAATACACTGCTTTGATTCATAACCTTGAAATATTTTTTCAAAAAAGTTTAAAAAACAAACCCTAAAAATAGATTTTTTAATAAGATTTTCTCTGCTTATCGAAAATAAAATTTATTTCCTCCTGATATTTTGGCCACCACTTTGGTATTTCAGACTTTATTACAATAATTATTTCCTTCATTGCATATTGGAATAATTACCTTTGCAACCATGACGCAAAAGGATATCAGATTACTTGACAAGACAGGGTTAATCGATTTGGCAAAAGCCTACAATCAACCCGCATTCCGAGCTAAGCAACTTTATGAGTGGCTCTGGAATAAGTCATGCACCTCTTTTGATGAAATGACCAGCCTGCCTTTGGGCTTTAGAGAACGACTCAAAGAGGACTATACGATTAACGGTATCTCCGAAAATTTAGTCCAAAATTCTATTGACGGTACGATAAAATCTAGGTACGAACTCCACGATGGAAACATGATAGAGTCTGTACTCATTCCAGTGCCAGAAGACAATAGATACACTGTCTGTGTTTCCTCACAGGTAGGATGTAGCTTAAGCTGTAAATTCTGTGCTACCGGCCAAATGGACAGAGTGAGAAATCTCGATCCAGGTGAAATATACGACCAAGTAGCGAAGACCAATGTTCAATCCATGGCCTACTACAATCATCCTCTCACCAATATCGTGTATATGGGGATGGGTGAGCCACTTCTTACTTATGGTAATGTGCTGAAAAGCATAGAATATATCACTTCTCCTGATGGATTAGGGATGTCTCCAAAAAGAATTACAGTGAGTACAGCCGGAATCGCAAAAATGATAAAGAGAATGGCAGATGATCAGGTAAAATTCAATCTTGCACTTTCTCTACATGCGGCAGACGACCTCAAACGCAACGAAATCATGCCTATTAACGAACAGAATAACCTCGAAATACTCATGGATGCTTTAAGCTATTTTTATCAAAACACTAAAAATAAAATTAGCTATGAATACATCATTTTTAAGGATTTCAACGATGGTGTCGAAGATGCTAGAAAGCTCTTAAAACTGTGTAAAAAATTTCCAGTAAAACTCAATATCATCGAATACAATCAGGTAGAAGGATTGAATTATAAAAAGGCAACTAAAAACAATTTGGATGCTTTTGCCAAAGTTCTGACTGACAATGGTGTCATGGTGACCGTGAGAAAAAGCCGCGGAGAAGACATAGATGCCGCTTGTGGTCAATTGGCCAATAAAGCCTAGCTAAGTCCTCATTTTCATAAAATCCATGACGATGTTCCGGTCTATGACTCCGATCAGTACATCTCTTTCAGTCACCCCGACTATGGCTATTCCCTGTTTTAATGTCTTGATGATTTCATCCAGCATTGTAAAATTAGAAATAGTGGTCACTTGCTGGCTCATACGTGATACCACTGGCATCATCAGGTCTTTTTCTTTGATGGTTTTTTTAATAAATAATTCAGGAATGCTACCTAAGATAAAATCATCTTGATCAAAAACGAGAAAGTTCTTTTCTACTCCTCTTTTATAAATTTCGATGACTCTACCATAATCATCGCTATGATATATTTTTGTAAAACTTCTTCTCACCAAATCTGTGGCCACGGTTTCCTTCATTAACTTGCTCATAACCAATTGTTGATATTCTACTCTGGCCATGGTAAATATAAATACCCCAATGAAAGCCCATATATAATTTGACGTGTATAAGCCTAAGATAATAAATACCACAGCTAAGACTCTGCCTATGATGGATGCTATTTTGGTCGCTTTTAATCTATCCATTTTGATCGACAATAATGCCCTTAATATTCTTCCGCCATCCATAGGAAATGCTGGAGCCAAGTTGAAAAGAAACAATATCACATTGATGTAAATAAGGGGTCCTAGAAAATCTGAAATCTTAAAATACTGTAGGTCATTCAGGCTTTCAAGGCCAATATCTGACTGTCCTATGATCCATAAAGTCAAAAACAGAAGTAGGGCTATTGCCACATTAACCAATGGTCCCGCTATGGCTATTAGAAATTCCTCCTTCGGTTTTTCAGGGTTTCTATAGAGTCGGGCGACACCACCAATAGGAGAGAGAATGATATCTTCAGTTTTTATACCAAATTTTAAAGCGACTAAAGCATGTCCGTATTCGTGCAAAACGACACAGACAAACATCGTCAATATCATTGCAGATAGGAAAATAGCATTATCAAATGTCAGCTTGTAGGTATAAGAAATATATGCAATGTAAAGAAATATAAAGGCAAAACTATAATGCAGCTTAACGGGAATACCAAAAAACTTGGCTATTTGTAATGTCTTCAAAGATTAATCATTATTACTAATGCTACTTAACCCAAAATAGGCTCATAAAGTTGTCCTCTTAATACATTTCTGCTGATTACCATTCTTTGTATCTCCGAGGTGCCCTCATAAATCTGAGTAATTTTTGCATCTCTTAATAATCGCTCGACATGATATTCCTTCACATATCCATATCCTCCATGTATTTGTACGGCTTCTATGGTATGCTTCATAGCGGTCTCTGAGGCAAACAGTTTTGCCATACTAGCTGCGGATGTGTAGTCTAATCCCTGATCTTTCATCCAAGCTGACCGATAGACCAACAATCGAGCGGCCTCAATTTCTGTGGCCATATCTGCCAATTTAAAAGCGATGGCTTGGTGATTACAAATAGGCTCGCCAAAAGTGGTTCTTTCTTTAGAGTATTTTACCGCAAGTTCGTAGGCACCTTGTGCAATTCCAAGGGCTTGAGCTGCAATTCCAATTCTACCTCCTGACAAAACCTTCATCGCAAACTTAAATCCAAATCCATCCTCACCGATTCTATTTTCCTTGGGTACTTTTACGTCATTGTAAATGATTGTATGGGTGTCTGATGACCTGATTCCAAGTTTATCTTCCTTTGCCCCGATGTCGACTCCATCCCATGAAGTTTCAACGATAAGGGCATTGATTCCACGGTGACCTTTATCTCGATCCGTCTGCGCAATGACCACGTGGAGATTACTTGACCCTCCATTAGTTATCCAATTCTTTGTGCCGTTTAACAAATAATGATCCCCCATATCAATCGCCGTTGTCCTCTGAGAAGTTGCATCACTCCCAGCTTCCGGTTCCGAAAGACAGAAGGCTCCAATCCACTCTCCTGTGGCTAATCTTGTAAGATATTTTTGTTTTTGCTCTTCATTACCATATGTTTCAAGACCCCAGCATACAAGAGAATTATTGACAGACATACATACTGATGCAGAATTATCCACTTTGGATATTTCTTCCATGGCAACCACATAAGACAAGGTGTCCATGCCGCCACCATTATACTGTGGATCAACCATCATTCCTAAAAAACCAAGTTCTCCCATCATCGCGATTTGCTCCTTTGCAAATTTCATATCTCTATCCCTTTCTATCACTCCGGGTAAGAGCTCTTGTTGAGCAAAATCCCTTGCGGCTTCCTTTACTGCCAATTGTTCTTCTGTAAGTGTAAATTCCATGATAATAAGCTGTTTTCTATCTATTAATCAGAACGCCAAAGTTAGCCATAAAAATGAAAAACTCGATGGATTTCAGGTAAATCTATACGACATTTTCGTACCCTCTAAAACGTGTATTCATTTATATTTGAAAGTTGAAATAAATATTTCTTGATACCATACAAATACGGAAATTATAAGATTTACAAATTCCTAAAATTAATTTAAGAATAAATTCGGAATCTTGTCTAAGGAAAAACGTAACTTGTTTCCTAAATTAAAAATATGGTTTTTCCATTTAGTTTATTTAGTGATTTTGACATTTCTCTGTTCAAATCAGGGACTCATTGTCGCCTTTTCGAGAAATTCGGTTCGCGTATTGTAATTTCTGAAGGGCAGAGTGGGTGTTATTTCTCAGTCTATGCACCAGGGGCAAAATGCGTGGAGGTCATTGGCAGTTTTAATGAATGGAATGGAAAAGAACATCAACTCATGGTTCGCTGGGATAGTTCCGGTATATGGGAAGGATTTATTCCCGGGGTAAATCATGGCGACTTATACAAGTATCGAATATATAGCCATCACGATGAGACCATCAGAGATAAAACAGACCCTTATGCTCTATATTATGAAATACCTCCAAAAACAGCCAGTATCGTCTGGAATCATGAGACATTACTTAAAAATTCTGATGATAAAAAGAATAGAAGAAATGCATTGTCTTCACCCATTTCTATCTATGAAGTCCATCTGGGTAGTTGGAAGAAAAAAAGTGAGCATGAATCACTGTCATATTTAGAATTAGCGGACGAATTGACGGATTATGTCATGAGTATGGGATATACTCATGTGGAGTTTTTACCCGTGATGGAGCATCCATATTACCCTTCTTGGGGCTATCTATGTACCGGGTACTTTGCGCCGACGAGTAGATATGGGTTGCCTGAAGATTTTTTGTACTTGGTCAACTCCCTTCAAAAAAATGATATAGGAGTCATTCTCGATTGGGTGCCGGCACATTTCCCTTCTGACGGTTTTGCATTGGCTGATTTTGATGGCACTAAAGTATATGAACATCCTGATAAAAGCAAGGGCTTTCATCCTGACTGGAATAGCTTAATATTTAATTTTGAACGGCCGGAAGTAAAGTCTTTTTTACTCTCCAGTGCTCATTTTTGGTTAGAATATTATGGTGTCGATGGTTTAAGGGTGGATGCTGTTGCGTCTATGCTTTATCTTGATTATAGCAGAAATGAAGGGGAATGGTCACCCAATGAATTTGGTGGTAACACCTACTTAGCTGCCATTGAATTTTTACAAGAATTAAACAAATCTATCTATCGTGAATTCCCAGACACCTTAATGATAGCCGAAGAATCTACTGCATTTTCAGGCGTTACAAAACCTGTGGACTGGGGAGGATTGGGTTTTGGATTAAAATGGATGATGGGATGGATGAATGATACTCTTGAGTTTTTTTCTCGAGACCCCATTCACCGCTCTTATCACCATCTTGACATAAGTAGAAGTTTGACTTACGTATTTACAGAAAATTATGTGCTTCCCTTGTCACATGATGAGGTAGTTCACGGAAAACAATCCATCTATGGGAAAATGCCGGGCGATGAGTGGCAGAAATTTGCCAATCTCCGAATATTATACCTTTATATGTACACACATCCTGGTCAGAAACTGCTCTTCATGGGCAATGACATTGGCCAAACCACAGAATGGAATGTCAATCAAGGCTTGCCTTGGTTCCTTTTAGATCGAGTTCCTCATAAAGCACTACAGGCATTTATTCAGTCACTTAATTCTGTATTTAAATCCATCCCAGCACTTTATGAAAATAATTATTCTCCCGATGGATTTGAGTGGATAGAATATAATGATTTTCAAAATTCAATACTGACGTACCGACGTATTGCCAATGATGGTTCAAGTATATTGATTATCCTTAATTTAACACCGACTCCACATGAAAACTACCGAATTGGATGGCATCAAAATACGACCTTGACGTGTATATTAAATTCTGATCTTGAGGAATTTTTTGGAAGTGGTTTTGCGTTTCAAAATAGGGTCTTATCTTCATTAGATGGATTCCATGGGAGACCCTATTCTGTTACCTTAAGTGTTCCTCCATTGTGTGGATTGATTTATGTTGAAAATACTAAATGATGAAAATACTGAATATCAGTACAGAGTGTTATCCTGCCGCCAAAGCAGGTGGACTAGGTGACGTAGTGGGAGCATTGCCCATATATCTCAACAAACTGGACTGTGAAGCCTCAGTTATCATTCCAAAATATTCAACCGATTGGATGGTCTCGAAAAAATGGAAAAAAAAGTCTCAATTCGAATTAGAATCCGGTAATAACACCTATCAAATTACCATTTTTATATTAAATGACACCTCTTTCCCCTACAACCTCTATGCCGTCGATATTCCAACGCTATTTGACAGAAAATCCATATATCTTGATGAAAATGGGAAGGGTTACAAGGATGAGGCAGAACGCAATGTCGTGTTTCAACTATCGGTATTGACTTGGTTGTGTCGATTAAAATACAAGTTTGATGTATTACACTGCCATGACCACATGTCAGGTTTAATCCCGTTTTTGATAGACCATTCTCAAGTATTCAGTCGACTCAAAAAAACACCGACATTATTTACCATTCATAATGGACAATATCAAGGAATTTTTAATTGGTCAAAATCGGAATTACTGCCAGCCTACGAGCCTTCTGCTAGAGGCTTACTAGAATGGGATGGAAAAATCAATTCCCTCGCTTGTGCTATCAAATGCTCTTGGATGGTCTCTACTGTTTCTCCCTCTTATATGAAGGAATTGAAAGAAAACTTTGGAAGTCTCACGTCATTAATACGGCATGAATCAAGTAAATGCATTGGTATTCTTAATGGTATAGACACGTCAGTGTGGAACCCAAAGACAGATTCTTTATTGCCTATTACTTTTAAAACCGAGATTTCGAGATTTAAAATTGATAATAAAAAAGAACTATCATCCAAGCTGAATATTGGAAGTAATAAAGTATGGATAAGCTTTATTGGAAGATTGGCTTATGAAAAAGGAGCCGACCTGCTGGCTCCGGCAATAGATCAATTATTAACTAAGAAAAGAGAAATCATCTTTGTTCTGTTAGGTTCCGGTGATGAAAATGTGGCCATTGCCCTCAAACAATTAGAAATAAAATATCCAAAAAATATTTCAGTCACCATAGCCTATAATGAAGCCCTATCTCATCAAATTTATGCAGCCAGTGATTTTCTCATGATGCCAAGTAGATTTGAACCCTGCGGACTGAATCAAATGTATGCCATGAGATACGGCACGATACCCATTGTAAATCATACCGGTGGCCTTATAGACACCGTGCCTGATATAGATTTTGATGGAAATGGATTTGATTATACGCCAAACAATGTCGAAAAACTTTGCCAAGTCATTATCAGGGCTGTTAGTTTTACTAAAAATAAAGAAGATATGGAAAAATTAAGACAAAAAATCGTAGCATTGGATTTTAGTTGGGAAAAATCCGCTCAAGAATATAAAAATATTTATCAAAACCTTATAATACTTTCAAACCATGCAAGCTAAAGTCGTTGCCGTTATCTTAGGAGGAGGTGTAGGCTCCCGATTGTATCCGCTCACCGCTCATCGCTCAAAACCTGCGGTCCCCCTTGCCGGGAAATACCGATTGATAGATATCCCCTTGAGCAACTGTATCAATAGCAATATCAATAAGATATATGTACTCACGATGTTCAACTCGGCATCATTGAATTCTCATATCAAGAGAACGTATCAATTCGATAAATTTTCAAATGGTTTCGTTGATATCATTGCTTCAGAACAGACCTTGACCAATAAAAATTGGTTTCAAGGCACGTCGGATGCTGTAAAGCAATCCATGAAACGAATCAATTCTACACCTTATGATATTTGCTTAGTACTTTCTGGAGATCAGTTATACCAAATGGATTTCGAGGAGGTCATTGATAAACATATAGCACAAAATGCAGATTTAACCGTCGCTACCATTCCCGTTACAGAAAAAGAAGCGACCGGATTCGGAATATTAAAAGTTGACGGTAATGATAATATCGTAAATTTTATAGAAAAGCCTGATATGTCGGAAGTGACGCAGTGGAAATCATCTGTGGACGAAGTTTATAAATCTCAAAACAAAGAATACTTGGCTTCGATGGGTATTTATGTTTTCAACAAAGGTGTCATGGAGAAGCTCTTTGAAGAAAATCCAGATGCCATCGATTTCGGTAAAGAAATTATTCCCTATGCAGTCAAGCATCCCGACTATAATGTGAAAAGTCATAGCTTCGGTGGTTATTGGACTGATATAGGGACACTACAATCATACTTTGAAGCAAGCCTTGGACTCACGGGTTGGTTACCAAAGTTCCATCTTTATGACAATGAGAGGATAGTATATACCAATGCAAGATTATTGGCTCCTACTAAAATATTTGGAACAAAAATAAATTTTGGTCAGATTGCAGATGGATGTATCATTCATGCAGAAGAAATATCTAGATCCATCGTCGGTATTCGGTCTCGGATTGGAAGAAAAACCATCATACGAGACACCATTCTAATGGGGAATGATTTTTATCAAACATTGGCAGAAATGGAACAACTGGACACGAATGAATTATTGGGAATTGGAAATAATTGTTTTATCCAAAATGCAATTATTGATAAAAATGCAAGAATCGGTCACAATGTATATATTAAAGGTGACGAATCATTGCCCAATATGGAAACAGAAAATTACTGCATTCGAGAAGGGTTAGTCGTAGTAAAAAAATCTGCTCATATTGCGAATGGGACACGGATAGGATTGGAAGACTAATGTAATGCTGATCTTATAAATTGTTTACTATAATCTGTATTTAAGTCTTTTGAGAGGAAAAAGTGGTTTTTTTTTCTTCAATTTATTGGCATGTCTTATTGAGCCTATGAGGTGTTTCTTGCCTTTTTGCCCATATATTTCCAATTCATTGGTGCCTCAATCAAAATCATATTTTAAGTTGATATTCATCAGTAACCTGTGTTACCTTTGTAGTATAATTTCGCACTATGAAATGAATGATGATAGAAAGCTATTAATTCAGAAATTTCAATTTAAATTAATCAATAAAATATTAATAATGAAAATATTTCAATTTTTGCTTGTTATACTTTCCTTTACCATAATCAATTCATTGTCAGGTCAAGTGGCCTTTAACTCTAGTAATAAATTAGAAATAAAAATAGAAGGAACTTCAACGCTTCATGACTGGCACATGACCTCTGAATCAGGCAAGTGTTCTGCTAGTTTTACTCTGGACGATTCAGGTAAATTGGTGTCTTTAAATTCTTTAAAATTTACTTTACAAGCAGAATCCCTTAAAAGTGGCAAAGGTGGTATGGATAAAAATGCTTACAAAGCACTTGATACAAAAAGTCACCCAGATATCAAAGCAGAATTGGTTAAAGCGACTATAACCACTACTGATGGCATTAATTACACTATAAACAATACATTAAATGTAACTATTGCGGGAACAACTTTACCTGTCGAATTTGTAACAACTGCTGTGAAAACAGGGAATACGATAAAAGTAAAAGGTGAAAAAGAAATAGACATGACTACCTTTGGTGTAAAGCCTCCAAAATTTATGTTAGGTGCTGTAAAGACTGGCAAAGACATAACTTTATATTACGAATTTACTCTCAATAACTGATTATAAATATTAAAAAACAACTAATTAACAAATTCAAAATTTTCAACTTATGAAAACCATTTTAAAACTATTTTCAGTAGTTCTTTTCATAGCCTTCTTTTCGAATATCAATGCTCAGGATATTCAATATTCTAGGTCAAATAATCAAAATGGTCTGAATGTTTTTGAGCCAACAAAAGCGGACTCAAACGTGTACATAGGTAATAAAGTTGCAATCGGGGGAAACTTTAGCCAAGCTTACCAAATGTTAAAACATGAAAATAATAATCCAGACAATTCTGATACCAAGGCATTGTATCCTCTTGGAAACGGGTTTAACTTAGCTTCAGCTAATTTGAATTTAAACGTTTCTCTAGGTGATGGTGTAAGAGTATATTTAGAAAACTACATGGCTTCTAGACATCACAATGAATTCTGGGTAAAAGGTGGATACATCCAATTTGATAAATTACCTATGTTTGATAATCCTGATTGGTTTACCAAATATGTACGAGTAAAAATTGGACACATGGAAGTAGATTATGGTGATTCTCATTTCAGAAGAAGCGACGGAGGTAATGCGTTTTTCAATCCATTCATAGAAAATAATATCATGGACGAATTTGCTACTGAGATTGGCGGTGAGGTATATATATTCCCAAGCAACAAACTCATGTTTATGTTTGGACTTACTAATGGACTAATCAAACATGATGAAAAAGACTATAGTGATGCCACAGAGCCTACTGAAGGATTTGCTGTAAATGGAAAAAATCCTTCAATATTATTGAAAGCTGCGTACGATGATCAAATAGACGAAAATCTAAGATTTAGACTTAGTGCATCAATGTACACTAATTCTAAAACTCCTAGAAACACGATTTTTGGTGGTGATAGAACAGGTTCAAACTATTTTTTAGTAATGGAAGCTCCAACTGCTAACTCTACTGACAATGCATTTTCTGGAAGATTTAATCCTGGATTTAGCAACCAAATCACAACTTTTGCTATCAATCCATTTGTTAAATATAGAGGCTTAGAATTCTTCGGAACATTCGAATCAGCATCAGGTAGAACTAACACTGAAGCAGACAAAAGAAAAGCGACTCAACTTGCAGGAGATTTAGTGTACAGATTCTTAGAAAATGAGCAGCTTTATGTCGGATTAAAATACAACACAGTAAAGGCAAGACTTAAAGGATATACTACTGATGTTACAGTCAATAGAGTTGCTTTTGCAGCAGGTTGGTACCCAACTAAAAACCTACTACTTAAAGGTGAATATGTTAATCAAACTTATGATGGCTATGACTCTTCAAGTAGACTAGACGGTGGTAAATTTAATGGTTTAGTAATCCAAGCAGTAGTTGGTTTTTAGTTGATTAATTTAGTACAGATTCTTAACATACGTATTTAAGAAACCACTGAGAGCCGGATAAAATATTCGGCTCTCTTATTTTATAATTATTTGGAAAATATCATTTCTTCTTAGATAATGGGCAAATTACTAATTACACTTTTTTACGTTAGCATCTCAACTTGCTTATACTCACAAACGATAGAAGCATGGCAAGTTTTGCCAAGCAGTACCCTCATTGTCAATGGCAAGACCAATATAAATACATTTAATTGTGATATCGACGCCTACAATGACACCGATACAATAAACTATATTTCATCAACTGGTGATGTTGGATATTTGACATCAGGAAGCATGAATATTAGTATTATTTCATTTGACTGTCACCATAAGATGATGACCAAAGACCTTAGAAAAACTTTAAAATACAAGGATTTCCCTTTGATGACGATAGAGTTCATTTCTTTGTCTAACTTAATCTCAGAGAATAAGAATTTAAGCGGCAATATTATTATTTATCTTGCTGGAAAAAGTAAAGAGTACTCAGTTTCTTTTATTTCGACTAGCTCCTCTTCTAATTCAGTGAAATTAAGCGGCACACAGAGTATTCTTCTGTCCGATTTTGATTTAAAGCCACCGTCAAAACTTGGGGGTATGATAAAAGTCAAGGATGAGATGACAGTAGATATCGAACTCATCCTTAACCGCATTAATTAATGTTTTTTCGTATCTAGAGCAGTAAAAACCATGGCACCGATGAAAGCTTGAGTTGTCCCGTAAATCAACCAACTCAGAATCATTGTAAAAGTAACATCCATAGCACTATAAGTTACCCAAAGCACTGGTATCAGAGCCACACAAGCGTACATTAAAGCAAATTCGATTCCATTAATGAAAAATCCTCTGTTACCCGTTCTTCTAAATCCAAGCCAAAAAATCGCTAAGGATATTCCAAGTACAAATCCATGTAAGTAATAGTATAAGTCTCGACTACCATCAGAATTAAACATAGGGTTGAGATAATCTATAAAAATACTTGGAAATACATTAATCATAAAATACAAAAACGCATAGCTAGTTATAGAAATGATAATTCCCGCAATGAAACCATATTTCATTACATTGGCAAAAGTGAGCTGAATGTTTGAATTTTTCATGTCTTCTGTTTTGTGTAAAAAATCAAAATTTATTTAAATAGGTGATAGTTAACTATTCGCAGAAAATTACAACTTTTTCGCCATTAATAAAAAATAATTTTGATGAAGATTTATCGAGTTGCACAATTTATTTTGAAATCCCATATATAATAAAATAACAATTTTCTTTTCTGGTATTGGTGAATAGCAGTGGGGTGTTTCCAAAAGCATTAAAACAATTTATACCACAATCATTTATCCTTTTATCAATACAAATTATTACTACTTTTACCCCCTTATTAAAAAACTATAGTATAGAATAATATATGGAAAATAAGTCGATTGTACACTATAACGAAAAAGAATACCATCCGGAACTAATCTCACAGTATACCGTCGCAAGTCCTTATTTTGAGTTTACTGATAATGTGCATTGCACTTTGAGAATTGACTTTGTTTCTGAAGAAATCGTAAGAGTCAGATATGGTGTACATCATATATTTAAACGTGATTTTTCCTATGCCATAGATCAATCTCACCCATTTATCAGACCAGAGATACAGTTTAGTAATGATTCAAAATACTATTATCTAAAGACGATTGCTCTCACTATTAAAATTGAGAAGCAAGGAATGAAAGTATCTATTTTTGATAGTAGTGGCTTCCTGCTCAATAGTGATGAAAAAGGATTTCACTGGGAACACAACCCCAATCACGGAGGCAATATCGTAAAGGTGTCAAAACACTGCAATGACGATGAGGCCTTTTACGGACTGGGTGACAAACCAGCTAAACTAAACCTACGGGGTGACCGTTATCAAAACTGGGGTACTGACAACTATGGATATACTGAGGGGTCTGATCCCCTTTATAAAAATATCCCTTTCTTTTACGGTCTTCGCAATGGTGTCGCTTATGGCATTTTCTACGATAATAGCTATGATAGTTATTTTGATTTTGGATGTGAGCGGCCTGATGTCTTTAGTTACTGGTCGATGGGTGGTGAGATGAACTACTATTTCATTGCCGGACCACAACTAATGGATGTCGCTAAAAGATATTGCAAACTTACTGGTACTCCTGAAATGCCACCATTGTGGTCTCTCGGATTTCAACAATGCAAGTGGAGCTATTATCCCGAAAGCAAGGTCATGGAAGTCGCTGACAAAATGCGAGAATATAAGATACCTTGTGATGCCATATACCTTGACATCGATTATATGGATGGGTTTCGATGCTTTACTTGGGATTTGGAAAAATTTCCTAATCCCAAAAAAATGGTAGCTACTCTTAAAGAAAACGGTTTTAAAACTATGGTAATTATTGATCCGGGAATTAAACTGGACTATAATTACAGTGTTTTTCTAGAGGGTTTAGAGAAGAATCTATATTGCAAACATGCCGATGGGGCTTATGCCATGGGCAAGGTATGGCCCGGCGATTGTTATTTTCCAGATTTTACCAATCCTGAAGCTCGTTCTTGGTGGGCTGGATTATATAGGGAGCTCATAGAAGAAATAGGTGTCGCCGGAGTATGGAATGATATGAATGAACCGGCATTATTTGAGGTACCTTCTAAAACCTTTTTACTCAACGTCCTACACAATTATGAAGGACAGACTACCAGTCATAGAGAAATTCACAATTTATATGGTATGCAGATGGCTCGTGCCACGCATCATGGTGTCAAACAATACAATCAAGGCAAAAGAGCTTTGATAATCTCCCGGAGTGGATATTCTGGGCTTCAACGATATTCCAGTGTCTGGACCGGTGATAACATTGCCAGTTGGGAACACGTATGGTTGGCTGATGTTCAGACTCAGAGGCTAAGCATTTCGGGAATATCGTTTTGTGGGAGTGATATCGGGGGTTTTATTGGTCAACCCGATGGTGAGCTGATGGTAAGGTGGATTGCACTTGGTATTTTTCATCCGTTTTGTCGGGTACACAGTTCGGGTGACCACGGAGATCAAGAACCATGGGTTTTTGGAGACGAATACACCGAAATCTTTAGAAAATTTGTCGAAATCCGGTATCAACTATTGCCCTATATCTATACCACTTTTTATCAATATCACCGCTATGGCTCTCCTATGTTGCGACCATTGGTCTTTTTTGATCAAAGCGATGCTGACAACATAAATCGCGATAGAGAATTTCTATGTGGTGATCATCTACTTGTATGTCCGGTAGATACAGCCGATACTCTAGAAACCGAGGTTTATCTCCCAATGGGAAATTGGTATTATTACTTTAATAATGAAAAACATGAAGGTAGCCAAATTATTACTTTAGAAACACCGCTAGACGAGGTGCCTCTATTTGTCAAAGCCGGTGCAATTATCCCTCACTATCCTATTCAGCAATATGTGGGTGAAAAAACGATTGAAAAAATAAAACTCCTTGTATATTTTAAATATGGTAGTGAGTCTAGCTATCTATATGAAGATGACCACCAAACTTACGACTACGAAAACAACAACCTTAGATTTGCAAAATTACATTATCACTATAATAAAGACAAGGTTACGATTACTCAAGCCATTATTGGGTCTTACGGTACGAGTATAAAAAATTATGAATTGATTTTAATCGGATTCCCTGCCCAATTTAAGTCCGCATCATGTGATAATGTCAAGTTAGATATTTGTGATGGATCCTTATTAATTGATGCCAATTTTAAAAAAATAGTCATTCATTAAAACTTTCTCCATATAGGATATTGTTTGTATGATGGCTCAAAATACACGGATTGCTTGTATATCCAGTCCAGTGCCATGGCCGCATTGGTGTCTAATTCAGGATTTTGCATAATAGCTTCATGATATCGTTGTTTCAATTCCGTATTCTCAGCCAGCAGTCCCGCCGCTAAATCTTCAAAGACATAATCACTAAAGTACTCCTTTTGCATCAATATACCATCAAAAAAATTCCAAGCAAAATAACTGTCCGGTGCATTGGGTTCTAAAGTTTCAATGATAAATCGTCTTGCTCTTTGATTGGTATTTATCTTATAATCTCCGGCATAAAATACTTTTTCAGACACTTTCTGATCAATCATAATTTTTCTATGTAGATAATGACCCTCATAAGCGGGTAAATCTTCGTAAGAGCTAATATAGGAATAACTGCCCCTCATCTGAGTATCCTTTTCGATTCTTTCCAACTGGACTC
>ERZ795057.2203-NODE-2203-length-15069-cov-9.370188_pt1 | contig 15069 bp, 13 predicted proteins | sample MGYA00375141_ERZ795057 | MGnify/ENA primary metagenome ERZ795057 (study PRJEB30186, sample SAMN05720163) | activated sludge metagenome | isolation source: Anaerobic digester | place: Hong Kong | collected 2015-01-26 ... | reverse complement strand
TTTTTGTAGCCCCGATAGGAATCGAACCTATATTTAAAGTTTAGGAAACTTCCGTTCTATCCATTGAACTACAGGGCCATGGTTAACGGGCTGCAAAAATAAACAATAATTAAACATCATGCAAGCGCTTATAAGGCGCTTTATATTTTTCAGAAAATTAAGCATATAATCCTGCTTTTCAGCCTTCCGTTGCCCAACAATCCCTATTTTTGTCCCCTCATTTTCATTCCATTAACTATGAAAAAGTCTCTGGCCTTTCTGTTGCTGCTTATCTCCGTCACAGCCACCGCGCAGTTTGAAAAACATTTCTACAATAAAACCCTGCGTATCGACTATATGCATGCCGGTACTGCCGGCTCTGATGTTTATGCGCTCGATGAACTGATTGAAGAACCGTACTGGGGGGGATCAAGAACGAACCTGGTTTGTCCTTTTGATTACGGCAACTATAAATTCACGGTTACCGATACAGCCTCCGGCGAAATCATTTATTCAAAAGGCTATTCCAGCCTGTTTGCCGAATGGCAGACAACCGCGGAAGCCAGGGAAACGCGCCGGGCCTATCCCGAAAATGTCGTTATGCCCTATCCAAAGAAACCGGCAATCGTGGATTTTTACAAAAGAAACCGCGATGGTCAATGGGAAAAGCAGTTTACCCTCAACATCGACCCGAAGAGCTATTTCATCAAAAAAGAACGGAGGCATGAGTTTCCGTACTTTATGGTAAATGAGGCCGGAAAACCTGAAACCTGCCTCGACATTGTCTTTATTCCCGAGGGTTACACCGCTGAAGAAATGGATAAATTCAAAGCCGACAGCCGGCGGTTGGCTGACTTTCTGCTTCAGTGCAAGCCATTCGACGAATACCGGGGAAATATCAATATTTATGGTGTAGAAGCTGCATCGGCCGAAAGCGGGGCAGATATCCCCGGCAAGGACATCTGGAAGAAAACCATCCTCAACAGTAACTTTTACACCTTCGACATTGAGCGTTATCTGACGACCTATGATATGAAAAGCGTGCGCGATGTAGCCGCCAATGTCCCCTACGACCACATCTGCATCATCGCCAATTCCCAGGTATACGGAGGAGGGGGTATTTACAACCACTATGCCCTTTTCACCAGCGACAATCCTTTTGCCAATTATGTTTTTGTGCATGAGTTCGGCCACAGTTTTGCCGGACTGGGAGATGAGTATTACAACTCCGAAGTGGCTTATGAAGATTTCTATAACCTCAGCATAGAACCCTGGGAGCCGAATCTTACTACCCTGGTTGATTTCGATACGAAATGGAAGGATATGGTACCGGAAGGAACCCCCGTTCCGACCCCGGCAGGAGATAAGAACAAATATCCTGTGGGCGCTTACGAAGGAGGAGGATATATGACGAAGGGCATTTATCGTCCGGCGCATGACTGTACCATGAAATCATTGTCCTATAACAATTTCTGTCCGGTATGCCAGAAAGCCATCAGGGAAATGATGGAAATTTATATCCATTGAAAGGAAATGCAAAAAACTACGGGAGCTGCCTGAAATTATGCCTGAAAAAAGCACACTCATAGTTTTCATGCAGATGCATCCGGCCAACATTTACTGACTTTTTACAGAGGGAACCTGAAACATTGAAAACGGAAGTTGATTTTTCAGATCTGGGACTGATAGAATATGGCGCTGCCTGGCAGTTGCAGGAGAGGCTTTTCTCCCGCATCATCGGTCAGAAAAGATCAGGGGTTTTCCCCACGGATAATTACCTGCTTTTTTGCGAGCATCCGCATGTATACACCCTCGGGAAAAGCGGTTCGGAATCGAATCTGCTGCTTGACGTGATTCAGTTAAAGGCTAAGGATGCCACTTTTTATCATACCAACCGGGGTGGCGACATCACCTACCACGGACCGGGTCAGATTGTCGGCTATCCGGTGCTGAATCTTGAACCCATTGTTCACGGCGCCCGGGAATATGTCGGAAAAATGGAGGAAGCCATTATCCGTACCCTCTCCCGTTACGGCCTGGCTGCCGAAAGACTGGCCGGCGCTACCGGGGTCTGGCTGGATACAGAGTTCCCGGAAAAAACAAGAAAGATTTGCGCCATCGGCGTCAGGACCAGCCATTGGGTCAGCATGCACGGCTTTGCCTTTAATGTAAATACCGACCTTAACTACTTTAATTACATTAATCCCTGCGGCTTTACCGACAAAGCAGTTACCTCTTTGTCAGCCGAACTCAGAAGCCATGTGAATATCGATGAGGTAAAAAAACTGCTGGCATCAGAACTGGCGGAAGTTTACGGGCTGAAATTAAGGGAATTGCCACACGGACTACTTTTAACCGATTAATTATGAGTGACATAAAATCAATTTGTGTGTTTTGCGGTTCTTCTCCCGGAGCTTTAACCGAATACAGCTCGGCCGCACGCGAACTGGGCCGCTTGATGGGCCTTCAGGGACTTACGCTTGTTTACGGAGGCAGCAACATCGGGCTGATGCGCGTAATTGCCGATGCCTGCATGGCCAACGGGGGGCACGTGATCGGGGTGATGCCTCACGGGCTGATTGACCGGGAAGTGGCTTACCGTGATCTGAAGGAATTCCATGTTGTAGCCTCAATGAGCGAACGAAAGGAGAAAATGGCAGCACTATCAGATGCTTTCATTGCAATGCCGGGAGGAATCGGCACACTGGATGAGATTTTTGAAGCCATGTCGTGGAACCAGCTTGAAATCATGGACAAGCCCATCGCCCTGCTGAATACTGCCGGTTTTTACAACGACCTCGTTAAGTTTCTCGACCACGTTACCCACCAGAAGTTTGTCAGGCCTGAGCACCGGAACAACCTTATTGTGCATGAAGATCCTGCCACGCTGATCGCCGGCATTCGCAATCACGTAAACCAGAAAGTGGACAGTAAATGGATCGATGACCTGAAATCGGAGACGGCAAAACGGCTGTAATCAGCCTTACATTTTATTGTTATCCTGACCGGTTGCATCAGAAAGCCGGTTGACAAAATCAGCGATCTCCCTGCTGTTCTGGTCCATCATGCACCTGAAGTGCCCTTTCGGACAATTTTCAAAACCGATCTTGCTGCAGGGCCTGCAGCTCAGGTTTCTCACCTCCGCTACAAGATGGGGTTCTCCGGCTTTAAGATAGGGATACATCCCGAGTTCGGGAACGGTATTTCCCCATACCGAGACCACCGGCTTATGAAATGCCGCAGCAATGTGCATCAGCCCGGTATCGTTCGAAACCACGGCCACCGCCTGCTTAACGAGCGAGGCCGACTGCATCAGGCTGAACTCTCCGCAGGCATTCAGAACTCCGGAGCCCAGCGCTTCCGCGACAATCCCTGCCCTTTCCCTGTCTTCGGGGCCGCCGAGCAACACCACAGGCAGGCGGAGCAACCGGCAGATCTCAATCATCTTTTCCGCCGGTAATATCTTGGTTTTGTGCCGGCCCCCGGTCACCAGGGCCACATAACCGGTACGAAATTGCTCCGGCAGCCGACCAGTATCAACTTCGTCTCCTTCAGGTATATAAAACTCCAAACCTTCTCCATCCCCGGACACCTTCAGCCTTGCCGCGGTTTTGAGGTAGCGGTCAACTATATGTACATCCGGCATCACCCGGAGTTTAAGCCTTACCAGCAGCCATTTGCGCAGGTTGAGTTTGTTAAACCGGCTGAAAGGCCTGCCCAGCGCGAGAATTACCTGCCAGGAACGCAGGTTGTTGTGCAGATCGATGATGAAATTATAACGGTGGCTCCGGAGCTCCGGGAGCGCTTCCCCTACTTTCTTCCTGATGGTGATAACTTTATCGATGCGCGGATTGGCTTGCAGCACCGGGGCATAGGTTTCCTTGGTCAGGAAGTGGACTTCCGCACCCGGCAATTGCTGTTTTACCGCCCTTACCACCGGAGAGGTAAGCACGATATCACCAATAGAACTGAACCGGACGATCAGGATTTTTCGGGCCATCGGGCAATGCAATGTTCAGAAAAGCAAAAGTAATACAAATGCACAGATTAGCCCGTACCAGTTTCGACGGGTGTTGCATCCTGTTCACTTCACAAGCAACTTGCCTCCGGGAAGACTGACTTCTTTACTGCTATAAACATTTATCTTTGCGGCATGATTTTTACCGACACCCACACCCATCTTTACCTGGAGGAGTTTGACCAGGACCGCCGCGAAGTTATCGAAAAGGCGTCCGGCGCAGGCGTCAGATACATGTTGCTGCCCAACATCGACAGCACCTCCATATCCACTATGCTTGCGCTGGCTGATGAGTTCCCCGCCAACTGCTTTCCCATGATGGGCCTGCATCCCACATCTGTGAAGGAAAATTTCAGGGAAGAGCTGGCCATTGTTGAAAACCAGCTTCAGAACCGGAGATTTTACGGAATAGGTGAGTGTGGTATAGACCTTTACTGGGACAAGACCTTCGCAAAAGAACAGGAGGTTGTTTTCAGGCATCACATTGAACTGGCGCTCTCATATAACCTGCCGTTGATTGTGCATATCCGGGAATCGTTCAATGAGGTGATCCGGATACTCAGGGATGCGAACAAACCGGACCTCCGCGGCATTTTCCATTGCTTTTCCGGAAGTCCCGAGCAGGCAAAACAGGCCGCCGGACTGGGTTTCAGCCTGGGGCTCGGCGGAGTGATTACATTTAAGAACAACAAAATGCAGGAAACGCTGAAACATGTTGGCATGGAACATCTTGTGCTGGAAACCGACGCCCCCTTCCTGGCGCCCATGCCTTATCGCGGCAAGCGGAATGATCCGTCCTACATTCCGCTTATTGCTGAGAAAGTAGCAGAGATTAAAGGGATCAGTGTTGAAGAGGTGGCCCGCGCTACAACTGAAAACGCCAGAAAGCTTTTCCGTTTTGACGATTAATCAGTTTCATGTTCAACGTACCGGTTGTTCTATTTAACTTTGGCGGATCTGATTTTTAATATTTAGCCTTAAATTTATGGAATCCAATATTCTTGTAATATACACCGGCGGCACCATCGGCATGATTCAGGACCCTGCTACGGAAGCCCTCACGCCGTTCAACTTTGATGCCCTGTACAAGCACATCCCCATACTTCAGAATTTCAACTGCAGGATTGACTCCTACTGTTTTGATCCGCTTATAGATTCATCCAACATGAATCCTTCCTTCTGGATCAAACTGGCTAAGGTTATTGAGGAGAATTACGAGAAATACGATGGTTTCGTGGTGCTTCATGGCACCGACACCATGGCTTATACGGCATCCGTGCTGAGTTTTATGCTTGAGAATCTTAACAAGCCTGTGGTATTCACCGGCTCACAGTTGCCCATGGGGGTTTTGCGGACCGATGGCAGGGAAAATTTTATCAACGCCATTGAAATTGCGGCGGCCCGGACCGATGACACGCCCATTGTCCCTGAAGTATCTATATGTTTCGAAAACAGACTGATGCGCGGGAACCGGACCAATAAATTCAACGCTGAAAATTTCAATGCCTTCCTGAGCGGAAACTATCCTTTGCTTGCCCAGGTGGGAGTACACATCCGGTATAATCACCAGCACATTCTCAAACCAAACTTCAGGAAACTGAAAGTACATCTCAATCTTGATCCCAATGTGGCGATTCTGAAACTTTTCCCGGGGATCACCGAAAACGTGGTCAGGAGTATCCTCAATATCCCGGGCCTGAAGGCGCTTATTCTAGAGACATACGGAGCCGGCAATGCGCCCACGGATGCATGGTTTTTAAAAGCCCTGAGCGAGGGTATTACAAGCGGAATAACCATTTTTAATGTAACGCAGTGCAAAGGGGGCTCTGTTGAGATGGGTAAATATGAAACCAGCGTACAACTTGGCAGCATTGGTGTAGTGGGCGGATACGATATTACCACCGAATCGGCAGTTGCCAAGACTATGTATCTGCTCGGAGAGGGCTTTTCGGGGGGGCAACTTTCACAAATGCTGCAAACGCCGCTCAGGGGAGAATTAACCATCGATTAGAGAGACCCTTATCAGGTAATTACAAACACTGAAAAAGTTCACCTGAAACATCATTTAGAAACTGTCTAAATTGCTAAAGTGCTGATTAACGGCTAAATGATCAAAAGTGGATGATTAAAAAATATGGCTGAAAACTTATTGTACACTTTTTTTTGTATTTTAGCGCCCTGAAATTCGAATAAGAGGCGTTAAGTTGAGCCTGTTACGGAGAGATGGCCGAGTGGTCGAAGGCGCACGCCTGGAAAGTGTGTATACGCCAAAAGCGTATCATGGGTTCGAATCCCATTCTCTCCGCCAATAATTTGAAAAACTGATAATTCACACAATAAACTGAAACAAAAACAAGTTCCTTTTAAAACAAAAATCAATAACCATTAACTATGAAAAAATTAATTGCGTTTTTGACGGTAGCAGGAATGCTCACTTTTGGAGTAACCAGCTTTGTTATGGCACAGGATGAGGCTGCTGCGCAGACTGAACAGACTGCTGACACTACAGTACAGGAAGAAGCTGCAGCTCCCCAGGAAACCCAGGAAACCCTGGTAGCTGAAGAAGAAGCGCCTAAATCATTCCACCAGGTGCTGAAAGCAAAATTTATCGAAGGTTCACCCGGATGGATGTTCCCTGTTCTGCTTGTGCTTATCCTCGGCCTTGGCCTGGCAATTGAGCGCATCATTTATCTTAACCTTTCAACTACCAACACCCAGAAACTGCTCAACAAGGTTGAAACAGCGCTGGAAATGGAAGGCGTGGCTGCTGCCAAAGAAATCTGCAAAAATACCCGTGGCCCTGTTGCCAGCATTTTCTTCCAGGGTCTCGACCGTCACGATGAAGGTCTTGAAATGGTTGAAAAATCAATTGTTTCCTATGGCGGTGTATTAATGGGACGTCTCGAAAACAATCTTTCCTGGATTGGTTTGTTCATCGCACTGGCCCCCATGCTCGGGTTCCTTGGAACCGTTGTTGGTATGGTTCAGGCTTTTGACGCCATCGAAGCTGCCGGCGATATTTCTCCGACCGTTGTTGCCGGTGGTATGAAAGTGGCCCTTTTGACAACCGTATTCGGTCTTATCGTGGCCATTATCCTCCAGATCTTCTACAACTACCTGATCTCCAAGATCGACGGTATTGTAAACTCCATGGAAGATGCTACCATCTCATTCATGGATATCCTGGTAAAACACAAAAACGTTAAAAAGTAAAACCCATGCAAGACAGTCCTTTAATTAACATAGGCCTCTACCTCGCTTACATCCTGATCTTTGTTGCTGCAGTTACAGCAATTGTATTCCCCCTGATTCAGACTTTCAGCAATTTCAAGAAAGCCAAGGGCGGACTGATCGGATTTCTGGTGCTGGTTGGCGTGTTGTTGCTGGCTTTTGCTTTATCACCGGCCGAAACCGGCGCATTCTACGAAAAGCATGAGATCTCGGCAACTGCGTCCAAAGCAATCGGTGGCGGCTTACTGGCGACTTACATTGTTTTCGCAGGTGTAGTCATCAGTATCCTCTATGCCGAAGTGGCAAAGTGGTTTAAATAAAAAAACTCCTTTAAGAAAGGATGAATTATGGCAAGAAAAGTTCCCGAAATCAATGCCGGGTCAATGGCGGATATCTCCTTCCTCCTGCTGATCTTCTTCCTGGTTACCACAACCATGGATGTGGACTCAGGTATCGTAAGGAGACTGCCTCCACCTCCGGACCCTACAGCAGATATTCCTGAAGTTAAAGAGCGCAATATTTTCAATGTACTGGTGAATAAAAGCGACCGTCTGTTTGTGGAAGGCAGATGGGGCGACATCAGTAACCTGCGCGCTGAAGCAAAGGAATTCCTGGCTAATCCCAATAACCGTGAAGACCTGCCTGAGAAAAAATTTGAAGTAATCCCCTACCTGGGCGAATATCCGGTTTCCAGGGGCATCATTTCACTCAAAAACGACAGGGGGACCTCGTATAATATGTACATTCAGGTACAAAACGAGTTGACCGCCGCCGTGAATGAGCTCAGGGACGAACTCTCGCGACAAAAATTCGGGGTAAAATTTTCCGAATTGAGCCAGGATTACACCGACGCAATTCAGAAAGCCATCCCGATGTCAATCTCTGAAGCTGAACCTGAAGATATAGGAGGGACAAAGTAATATGGCACGGTTTAAGAAAGAAAAGTCAGGAGAATTGCCTGCAATCAGCACTGCTTCGATGCCCGACATCATTTTTATGCTGCTTTTCTTCTTTATGGTAACCACCACCATGCGTGAAGTTACCCTGAAAGTACGTAACAAAATGCCCGAAGCAACCGAAGTTCAGAAACTTGAAAAGAAAGCGCTGGTTAGCTTTATTTATATCGGCCCCCCCATTCAGTCAAAACTCTACGGTACGGAATCCCGCATTCAGTTGAACGACAGCTTCCGCACCGTTGCTGATATCGCTGAGTTTATCTACACCGAAAGGGAAGCCCGTGTTGAAGCCGACCGGCCGTTGCTGACAACCTCTTTAAAAGTTGATCAGGAAGTTAAGATGGGCGTTGTGACTGATGTAAAACAGGAACTGCGCAAAGTCGGCGCTTTTAAAATCAACTATTCAACCCGCAAAAAAGCGGCTAAAACACTAGAATAATTTTCATAGTTAGTGATTCAAAAAAGGCGGTTCTTTGCAGAGCCGCCTTTTTTTTTGTATTTACAATCAGTAATTTACAAATTATAAACCTGCTTTAACACAGGGATTTCTACTTTGTCGAATCCCGCGTCGTGAAGGTGCGCCCGGTAGGCTGTGGTGGCATCCGCATCCCCGTGCACCAGAAATGTCTTTTTGATCTTCTCCTTCGACTGGCAACCCAGATAGCTGATCATTTCCTTGTAATCACCATGACCACTGAACGCTTCTATGCGTTCAACCTTAGCCCTGACCTTGTGAATCACCCCGAAAATGGATACTTCAGGATCCCCCCTGAGAATTCTTGCCCCGAGGGTTGACGGACTGCAGTAACCGACGGCCAGCACGGTGTTCTTCGCGTTGCTCAGGTTATTGGCAAGGTGGTGTTTGATGCGGCCCGCCTCCATCATGCCCGAAGCAGAAATGATCACGCAGGGTTCTTTCAGGGTATTCAGCTTTTTGGAGTCATCCGCGCTTTTGATGTAATGCAACGAACTGAATCCGAACGGATCGGGATCGTTCTCCATCACTTCCTGCACGTCACGGTTCAGGGTGTCGGTGTGCAGGCGGAAGATATCGGTAGCATTTACAGCCAGCGGACTATCTACATAGATTTTCACTCTAGGCAGCTTTCCCTCATTGAAATAGTTATTCAGGGTATAAACAAGCTCCTGGGTGCGGCCGATGGCAAACGAAGGGATAATCAGTTTTCCCTTTTTCTCGCCACAGGTTTCAGTAACCACGCGCAGAAGTTCTGCCTCGGCATCCTGTCGGGCCGGATGCAGGCGGTCGCCATAGGTAGCTTCAGTAATAAGGTAATCACACTGCGGAAAAGCATCGGGGGGCCGCAGGATGCGGTTTTCAGGCCTGCCGATGTCACCGGTGTAAGCTATCCTCACAAAATCGCCCTTGTCACGTATTTCAAGGCTGATAACCCCGCTGCCCAGCATATGGCCGGTATTGGTGAATTTCACCCTGATGTTGTTGTCGATATTGAACTTACGGTTGTAAGGAACCCCGATAAACAGCTCCATACATTTACGGGCGTCGTCAAGGGTATACAGCGGTTCAACAGGCTTCAGTCCCTGACGGGCCCTCTTCTTATTGAAATAGTAGTTATCGTTCTCCTGAATGTGCCCGCTGTCGGGAAGCATAATGGAACATAAATCGCGGGTGGCATTGGTACACACCACCGACCCCCTGAAACCGTGACGGTACATAAACGGAATCAATCCCGAATGGTCTATGTGGGCATGCGACAGTATGATGTGGTCGACTTCCGTCGGATCCACACCCAGATCGCGGTTCATGGCATCGGTTTCAAGCCCTTTGCCCTGATAAACCCCACAGTCAAGCAGGATTTTTTTCCCGGCTTCGGTGGTGATAAGGTGCCGGCTTCCGGTTACCTCCCTGGCAGCGCCTAAAAATTGCAGTTTCATAATTGAGTGCTATGAGATGAATAAATAAGTTTTTGGAGTTATGAATTTCAAATGTAGCCAAATATGACATTCAGAACCCATTCATGAAGTGAACAATTGCAATCGGACCGAAAAAAATGACAGCCTGAATTCGACATTAAATTAATACATTTGGGGTCCGAACATCTTATCAGACTATATATGGTTCTGAATTACATCTGGGTAGCATTTTTTATCATCGCTTTTATTGTAGGGCTGTTCCGCTTGATTTTCATGGGAGATGTGTCTATTTTCCCAGAAATGATGAACAGTACCTTTGACATGGCCAGGACCGGATTTGAAATATCCCTGGGGCTGACAGGGGTGATGACCCTGTGGATGGGACTGATGAAGGTAGGTGAATCCGGAGGTATTGTCAACCTGATGTCAAAGGCAGTCGGGCCGCTCTTCAGCCGGCTGTTCCCCGAAATCCCCAAAGGCCACCCGGCCAGCGGATCCATTATGATGAATATCGCCGCCAACCTGCTGGGGCTCGACAATGCTGCAACTCCCCTGGGGCTCAAGGCGATGACCCAGCTCCAGGAACTGAATAAAGACAAGGATACGGCAAGCAATGCCATGATCATGTTCCTGGTACTGAATGCGTCAGGGCTTACCCTGATCCCCGTGAGCATTATGGTTTACCGGGCGCAGCTGGGTGCCGCCGACCCCTCCGATGTGTTTATTCCTATCCTGCTGGCGACCTTCTGCTCCACACTTACCGGAATTATCGCGGTATCGGCATTTCAGAAAATAAACCTGTTCAACAGGGTGATTCTCGCTTACCTGGGAGGATTTACACTGCTGATCGCGTCCATTATCTGGTACTTCAGCACCATCTCTCAGGAACAGGTGACGGTGATTTCCTCCGTAGCCGGAAATCTTATCCTTTTCGGGATCATTTTTTCATTCATTATCCTGGGGCTTTTCAAACGGATCAACGTTTATGAGTCGTTTATCGAAGGGGCAAAAGAAGGTTTCAGCATCAGCATCCGGATCATCCCTTACCTGGTCGCCATACTGGTGGCTGTGGGTGTTTTCAGGACCTGTGGTGCCATGGACTTTCTGGTACAGGGGATAGGAAGCGGTTTTGCCGCCCTGGGGATGAACACTGACTTTGTGGATGCCCTTCCCACCGCCTTTATGAAACCGCTCAGCGGCTCAGGCGCAAGAGGCATGATGGTGGACACCATGAAACAATATGGCGCGGATTCATTTGCCGGAAGGTTATCCTGTGTTTTCCAGGGCGCGGCCGATACCACCTTTTATATCGTCGCCGTTTATTTCGGATCAGTCGGTATAAAAAAGACCCGTTACGCCATTACCGCCGGCCTGCTGGCCGACCTGGCCGGAGTAATAGCCGCCATTTTTGTAGCGTATTTGTTTTTTCACTGATCTGCAGCCCGGGATCTGAAGTGATTATATCCTTACAAACATACTTTTTCGGAATTTCAGGCCCATTTTTCTGATTATATTCAGAATATCCGGCCTGTTTTTCTGAATATTATAAAATGTTTGCGTATTTTTGCAGATAAAGAGAACTCATGATAACCCGTACCCTTCAGAAAACGATTGAAAATGCCTGCTTTAAAAGCAAGATAATCCTGCTGCTCGGAGCCCGTCAGGTAGGAAAAACAACCTTGTTGAAAAAGGTAGTGGAATCATTACAGGTAAAAACAATCTGGCTGAATGCCGATGAAGCTGATATCTTCAGCGAGCTTTCCCTGGCTGACACCAGCACACGACTCCTCCACCTGATCGGGAATGATACCCGCCTTGTTATCATTGATGAGGCACAGCAGGTACCTGATATCGGATTAAAACTGAAACTTCTGCACGATACGAAACCCGGGCTGCAGATAATAGCCACCGGATCATCCGCTTTTGATCTGATGAATCAGATGCAGGAACCTCTTACCGGAAGAAAGCGGACCTTCTACCTGTTTCCGATAAGTTACAATGAACTGGTAAATCATACAAGCATTCTCGAAGCCAGAAGAAGTCTTGAAAACAGACTTATTTTCGGGTCCTACCCCGAAGTAATCAACAATCCCGGGTATGAAAAAGAAATTCTGATTGAAATAGCCCAAAGTTATCTGTACAAGGATATCCTGAAATTCGAAGGGATCAGAAAACCCGCTCAGCTCCAGAAACTCCTTCAATCACTGGCTTTTCAGACCGGCAATGAAGTCAGCTATAATGAATTGTCAAATACCATTGGCAATATCGATAGCAATACCGTGGAAAAATACATTGATCTGCTTGAAAAAACCCATGTAATATACAAGCTGCCTGCGCTGAACAGAAATATGCGCAATGAGATCAAGAAAGGGAAAAAGTACTATTTCATCGATAATGGGATAAGAAATGTGCTGATCAGCAACTTTGCACCGTTCGAATTCCGCCTGGATAAAGGTGCATTATGGGAGAATTTTTTGCTTTCAGAACGCATGAAAAGAAACCATTACACGGCAGCGTTCCCGAATACCTATTTCTGGAGGACACATGATCAGGCCGAAATCGATTACATCGAAGAGCAGGATGGCGTTCTTTATGCATATGAGATAAAATGGAAAGAGACCAGGAACAGGTTCCCTGCTTCATTTCTCGAAGCCTATCCTCAGCATCAAACCCTGCTGGTAAACAAAGAAAACTATGAATCCTTTACCGGATCAGACCCTGAATGATAATAGATTCATTAATGTGACTGTTCAATTAAGTATGTTATAACAGATATTCAGATTTTTTGGCCTGTTTTTCTGATTATATTCAGAATATCAGGCCTGTTTTTCTGAATAACAATCAGTAAACCGCTACCGGACCGAAAAGCAGTATTCAGCTTTTACATCTCATGTTCTCCACGTTATGATCATTGCAAATCCCGGTAAACCATACAAATAGGAAGAATTAAATCTACATTCTAAAATCCGAAATCCAAAATCCAAAATCCATGAACCCTCAGGCATTACTTAAGAAATACTTCGGTTATGATCATTTCCGCCTCAACCAGGAGGAAGTGATTACATCGGCATTAGCCGGCAAAGACACCCTGGTAATTATGCCAACCGGAGGTGGTAAATCGGTTTGCTATCAGATTCCGGCCCTGATGAAGGAGGGGGTAACCATCGTGGTCTCTCCCCTGATCGCCCTGATGAAAGATCAGGTTGACGGATTGAAAAACAACGGGGTGGCGGCTGAATTTCTGAACTCATCCCAATCAACATCTGAACAAAACAGGGTGATCAACCTGCTAAGAAACAACCGTTTGAAGCTGTGTTATGTCGCCCCGGAGCGGATCTCCGCCGAAAATGCACTGAAAAACCTGCTCGGAGAAACTAAAGTTTCGTTGTTTGCCATCGATGAAGCCCATTGTATCTCGCACTGGGGGCACGATTTCAGACCCGACTACCTCGCTCTCGGCTCGCTCAAGCAGCAGTTTCCCGGAATTCCGGTGATGGCATTGACCGCAAGCGCCGATAAACTTACCCGCGACGACATCGCTGTCCAACTGAAACTGAACAATGAGAAAAGGTTCATCTCCTCCTTTAACCGGGCCAATATCTGGTATTTTGTGATGGATAAATACCTGATGGACGAATTCTTACCGGTATATCTCGACAAACAAAAGGAGAATTCCGGAATCATCTATTGTCTCTCCCGGAAATCAACCGAAATGATGGCGGCTGACCTGAAATCTATGGGATATCAGGCTGAGTGCTATCATGCCGGCCTTGAAAGAGGGGTGCGGCAAAAAGTACAGGATGATTTTATCCATGACCGTATAAAAATCATTGTGGCAACCATCGCCTTCGGGATGGGGATCGACAAACCCGATGTACGGTTTGTAATCCATGCCGATCTGCCAAAGAACATCGAAAGCTACTATCAGGAAACCGGCAGGGCCGGGCGCGACGGGCTCAGGGCCGATGCCATTCTTTTTTACAGCCGGGGCGATGTGGCCAAACTCGGTTATTTTATCGACAATGGCACCAATCCGGAACATGCGGATATTATGTACCGTAAGCTCGAAAAAATGTCAAAATTTGCCGAAGCCCGTCAATGCCGGCGGCAACAGTTGATGAATTACTTCAACGAGGCGCATCACGGCATGTGCAACTCCTGCGACTTTTGCCTCGGCAAATACACTACATACGATGGAACCATACCTGCTCAAAAAGCCTTATCGGCCGTAGCGCGGCTGGATGAGCGATACGGGATTAAAACTACCGTTGAATACCTTCGTGGCGCGGATCTTCAGAAGTTTACCCCTGTACAGAAAACCTTTAAAACCTGGGGTGTAGGTATGGAATTTACCGAACAGGAATGGTATGATGTATTTAATCAATTGCTCTCGCAGGGATTGCTGGATGTCACCGAAGGACAATATCCGGTGCTGAAACTGAATGACCGGAGCCGCGAAATTCTGAAAGGCAAAGCATCGGTTCAGCTGCTGAAAGCATCCGAACCCCGGAAACAAAAGGCAGCCGCTCCAAAGGTCTCCACCGAAAATGAAGAACTGCTGAAAGACCTGAAAAATCTCCGCCGCCTGATTGCCGATTCGGAAGGAGTGCCTGCCTATATGGTGCTGGGCGATTCCAGCCTGATTGAAATGGCCTCATTGCTACCGCTGACGAAAGAACACCTGAAAATAATCACAGGATTTGGAGACTTCAAGATCAATAAGTATGGAAGTGAATTTCTGGAAATCATCAACGATTACTGCGATAAAACGGGGCAAGGAAGCCGCATACATCTGAAAATGCCCAAAAGCGGAAGGGAGAGAAAGCCAAAAATGCCAAAAACGCCAAAATTGAGTAAGGTGCGGCCCGGCGCCCTTTCGCTTGAACTGTTCCGGCAAGGTAAAACGGTAGAACAGATTGCCGCTGAGCGGGAGTTGACCATTCAGACCATCTATAACCATCTGACCGGCTTTCTTCCGACCGGAGAAATACA
>ERZ795057.2202-NODE-2202-length-15070-cov-51.457209_pt1 | contig 15070 bp, 14 predicted proteins | sample MGYA00375141_ERZ795057 | MGnify/ENA primary metagenome ERZ795057 (study PRJEB30186, sample SAMN05720163) | activated sludge metagenome | isolation source: Anaerobic digester | place: Hong Kong | collected 2015-01-26 ... | reverse complement strand
CATTCCGGAGTATGAAGAACTCGTTGGAAACTGGATCAGACTCCAGGGGCACCTGCCCCGGCTCTATGGAATACGGCTGCTCGTAAAGTGCAGAGATGGAATCCGCCGACACCCCCTCAACCAGCCGGCTCCCAGTGTACAGCCTGTCCGGGTTCTCGATCTTGTCGGTTATGTAGTCCTCGGCGGCTATACCCACCGCGAGGGCCTTCATCCTCAGGTTGATGTCCTTGCTTATCAGCACCACATTCTCGTCGGGGCTGGCGTTCTTCAGCTCCGCCGCCACGGATAGTATCCTGTGGTCGGATGTGTCTTCCGCGAAAACCCCGCCCAGGTTGCCGGTTCCGTTCTGCGCGTGGCGTATGAACAGCCTTCCCCTGGCCTCTCCCAGGGAAATGCCCTCCACGGGCAGTCCTCCGTCCACAAGGGAATCCAGCTGCCGGATAAAGGATCTCGCGGAGTAATTGATGGAGTCGTTGCCCTTCTTGAAAGCGTCCAGTTCCTCGAGTACCGTGATGGGTATCACCACGTCGTGCTCCTGAAAATGATCCAGGCACCTGTGATCATGCAGTACCACATTGGTATCAAGTACGAAGGTGCTCTTCTCCCTGCTGGTCATTTTTGCACTCTTTCTCCGTGAACAGTCAGGAGTTCGCCTGAAACGAATCTTCTTTCCCCGCTGTCCGTTGAGAGTAAAAGGAAGCCGTTCTCGTCGATTCCGTCCACCACCCCGTCCACACCGATGCCATCTGATTTCACCGAAACTCTTTTCCCCAGATTCCATAATCTTGGAGTTACAAGACCGCAGACCGAGCCCAGGGGGCTGCCTGTTCGCGCCGGCCAATGAGAATCCAGTTCAGAAAGGAGTCTTTGCAGCAGCTTCCCGGGAGAGGGAGGTTCACAGAACCTGCTCCACGCCCCCGGCGGAAGGATCGACCTGCCTTCTATGAAAGGCTCGCTCAACAGATTGACACCAATCCCCAGAATGAACCAGCTCGAGGGAACGGAACCGGTTTCGGCTATCATCCCCGCCAGTTTCAACTCTTCGGCGACCACGTCGTTGGGCCATTTGACCATTGCCGGTATCCCTGAATCGCGCATTATCTCAGAAAGGCAGAAAGCTGCGAGGAGTGAAACGGACGGCGCGAACTGAATGGGGGGAGCGGGTTTCAGAAGAAGGCTGCAGTAGAAACCCCCCGGCGGGGAGAGCCAGGTCTTTCCAGCCCTGCCCCTGCCCCCTGTCTGGGAGCGTGCCAGTACCGCAGTTCTGTCGGGAAGGGAGGCAATGCGCCGTCTTGCCCATTGCTGGGTGGAATCAACTGAATCCTCGTTGTGAACCGACCATGGGCCGGAACTGTATGCTTCAGCCATGCAGTCAATATATACACTTCCAGTGGAAGGGTCATCTATTGCAGATAGTTTTTCCCGAGTAGTATGATAGCCCCTGCGGTGAGCCGCTAGCTCAGCTGGCAGAGCATCTGACTTTTAATCAGAGGGTCGGGGGTTCGATTCCCCCGCGGCTCACCATTTTCGATCAGCATTGACGAAAAACGCCTTTGATATTATCGTACCGCTCGCTCTTCAGCGACCCCATCGTCTAGTGGTTAGGACACTGGCCTTTCACGCCGGCAACACGGGTTCGATCCCCGTTGGGGTCGCCAGAAGAGAATCCCCCATGTCAAACAGGTTATGCAAGCCCATCTGGTGGGCGTTTTGAGGTGTTCCAACACCTTCTTTTTTGTCTATCGTTATCCCAGACGGGAATAGAGCATGGGCGATCTTCGACTTTGCCCTGCTGGAGGCGGTTTTCCAAGATATTCCTAGGTGTTCCAACACTTCGAGCGCAGACTCCAGGATTTCCTCGATAGGTTTGTCATTCCGGTCCAGTTTCTGGAGCTCTGCCTTGGCCGAATAGACCTTCCGTTCTGAGGATTCCTTCACTTCTTCGTAGTCATCCCTGTCCAGCAGACCAAGGATGTACTTCTCTCTGGCTGCTGTCTTAAGCGATTCCTGGCTCTTAACAATAGCCACAAGCTCTTCCCTGCTCATTCGGACATCACGCTCAATGGTAGACTGTTTGTGACTCACAACATCCCTCAGGGAGTCCAGAAAGGCCCTGTCCCCACTTACTTCATCAAGGAGAGTCTGGATGGCTCCGTCTGCAGCCTTAAGAGGTACAAACAATCCCGCCTGAGGACATCCCAATCCATGCTTAGGAAGATGATAGTATCCGTAATACTTTCCGCTCTTACCACGCTGATAACTGGCCGTGAGCAGCTTTGAGCACCCGGGGCAACGCAATACCCCTTTAAGGGGGAACTCGTCCTTTCTCGTGGGTTTCCTGCTGTCCTGGGCTGCAAAATCCCTGAGCCTTTCCAGCACACCCTCGAATAACTCCCTTGATACGATGCCGGCGAACTCTGCGGCAACGAACTCATCCTCGTCCACCTGTATCATCCCTGCATAAGCCGGATTCTTAAACAGCCGATAGAAAGTATTGATTGATATTGGTTTCCCAGTCTTGGGGCTTGTAAGACCTTTAGAGACAGCCCACTTATATATGGACTGGAGAGATACCTCACGACACTGGGCTTTCCTGAAAGCTTCCCTGATGATAGGAGCCCGATCTGGATCCACCTCTACCCTAGTACCTCTGGGTCTAGTGGTATCCCGTACATTTAGATAACCCACAGGAGCCTTGTTGGTAAGTCTCCCCCGTCTTCTAACCTCAATCTTGGACTCCTTGGCTCGTACCGACTTGAGATCCGATTCAAACTGAGCGAACGCTGCCTGAGTGGTGTCAGTAAGCTGTATTACAGGGGAATCACCCCTCTGGGAATTTGGGGACAAAAGCTCGATTCCTAGCCCTGTGAGAACCTTCTTGTAGTAGAGGTACTGCATGGTATCCCGGAAGATCCTAGATGTATCGTACACCACAACAGCCTTGAGATCCTTTGAATTATCCTTGCAGAACTTCACCATTTTCTGGAACTCAGGCCGCTTGTCAGTACGACCTGTTACCCCTGGCTCGGTGAACACCTTAAGGACCTTCAAGCCATTCAGGGCGCAATACCTGGAGCATATCTTCTTCTGGTCCTCAAGGCTGTTGCCGAACTCAGCCTGGCGCGTGGTGCTTACTCTTGTGTAGATAACAGCAACTTCTGGTTTCTTAGGCCGTTTTCTGTTATCACAGCGATGCGGGATATCAATAGGACTAAGCCGTTTCCCAACCTCATTCATTATGCCCTCCAGCGTCCAGGGCAATCATCATTTGGTTCTTACCTCTTCATACACCGATCTCATATCAACTTGAATGGGTACTGCAAACACCTCACAGAAGGGGTCAGGTAGATTCCTTCCACTTGCTGTAATCTCAACAACGAGTTTTCCGGTATCCCCCAACTCATCCAACTGGATCATGTAGGTAAACATCTCTGGCTCCCCCTTGTGTCTATACTCATCGCAGGTGAACTCCCAGTTAGTTGTGGACTCTGTTGGTTTTCTATCTCTCCAGTAGAAAGCGTTGGGATCTCTACTCTCCGCCAATGAAAGTGATTCCGGCAAGTCTCTAAACCTTGTCTCTCCAGGGAACAGCGTTGATGAACCTGCCAGCCTTTTTGTAGCTTCAAGGATGCTAGCGTCTGAAAGATAGGTTGGAAGCGATGAAGCAAGCCTTGCCATCTCTATCGTGTACACACCAAAAATGGGCGCTTCTGGTGGTTCTGGAGGATCAGGCATTTCATCTTTCATGATGTGTTTTTCATCCAGAAAAGGTGACATCAGAACTCCGCCCTTCAGGACTCTGATCCCGAAAATCATCTTGTCAACAGGAACTGATCCAGTATTTCTTAATGCGATAGAGAAGCTTAGTATTCTGTTCCTAGCTGATTTTGTAGTTGAATACTCTGAGTAGTATTCCCTCAGCATTTTCAGCCAGTTAGGATATTCTTTTGAGCGATAAGCACTAACTTTGGCAAGTGCCGTCTCTCTCAATCGGTTCGCCTCTTCCTTAAGCGATTTCACTTCTACAGAATCTCCAAACTGAATCTGCAGTGGCGAACCTATATTCTCGTATTGATGAATTGGGAACTGAGCTTGCTTCTTCTTAAGAAGCTCCTGGACTTCTTCTTCTGACATACGCAGAAATTGAACTATCGAAATTCCTTCTTCCACACTTCCTGAAGAACACACAGTCTGCCCTGCAATAGCCACTTCTACACTAACATAAGGCTGTCTTGACTGAAGCTCTTTTACAGCCTTCTCAAGTTCGAGGATCTTCCTATCCCTCTCATCTTTCTCCGGTGGAAGAAGCCAAGTATCAGGAATGGAAGTGAACGGCAACTGAATAGAGTGGCATGTCATTTTCGGACCGTTGTCGTAGGTCAGTAATGATGCCTTTCTTTCCGTGTGCTCTTCCAGATAGTGTTTCAGTGATGAGATGATTCGATCATCATTTTTACCAAGATCAAGCCTACCTTCAGCATCAGGCATATCAGATGGGAGAGGATCTCCACCAATAACAACTTTCACTGTAGGCTTCTCTGAGCGCTCAATGCTTTCAAATTGTCCTGTAGAAATCCAAGAACCGAAGTCGCTGCTGGCTTTTCTTGCTCGCTTGGATCTTCTTCGATTCCCGTCACTTTTCAGTTTGTCTATTTCCTCAAGCACTGGCCTTGTCACATACACTGTAATCTCATTGTCATCTGTAACCTGTGCCCAATCAAGTTCCGAGATAGGCTTACATTGAAGAAACAAGTTCGTGTCCGTGAAGAATATCATGACCTACTTCTCCTCTGAGCTCATGACATCAGTTTCCATAGCGCAGCAAAGACTGTCATCGATATCAAGTCCGATTTCCTGCATGCGGCTTAGAATTGCGTATCGCATCAGCCGCTCCATTCCCTCAAGAGTTGGTGCCCTACATGCCAACTTCTGATACTCAGTTTTGCACAAACTTGGATCTCCTGGCAGTTTTTCCCATCCTCTTCCAGCATATGTGAGAACACCCTTAAACTTCATACCCTTGTGAAGCCATTTGCTTCGTAAATCGTAGCTTGCCTTTAGGCTATCTTCCAGGTTTACCGGTGTTAATCTGAACCACTTTTCAGAATCTTCATCCTCAATGAAGAATGAGTCCTTTATAAGTCTAAGCATTGTAACCACATACTTGCTCTTTATCTGGTGACACTTGCCCTTCACTATACCCAACACATTCTGTGGCGCTTCGATAGTACGAAGGTACTCAATAACTTCCTGAGCTGCAGAATCAAGCAGCTCTTCCGTACTCAGATGGCAGGTTTCTGCAAGTATCTCACCGACTGTGACAAACAAGAGATATGCGGTCTCTGGCTGAGTCTCAAACTGTTGCAGTCCATTTAAGTAGAACTCTGCTGCTACTCTAAGCATCTCTCTTTCCTTGTTACTCCAGTCTGTCTCCCGGAACAATGGTGCCAATTTTGCGACTTTTGAGAATTCAAGCGGAATCGCAATATCGCATCTCTTTTTGTGGTTGTTGTGCAAAGCCTATGGTCCACAATCTGCTGGTAAGGCTCAATTGAAGGAAGATGAAGCAGACCTTCACACTGGATAAGTCCATGGCTATCAAACCTTTTGCCAAAAAGGACTGCCATAAATGCAGTGATTTCTTTAGCGTACTCCGTGTAGGGCTCATACATGGGCTGTGCTAGTTTTTCTCTGGGTTCTGTAAGGAATGAAATAACGAAGGAATTGCGACATACGGGGTTTGGAGCATATGAAGCCTTCGCTCTAGGCTCATCAGGGATTGAAGAAGCATGAGTAATGGAAAACCCCCTGCTACGGTACACATCAGTAAAGCGGGATGTAGAGGACACTAAGGCACTCTGTATCCTCTTGTTTGGCTGGAGCATTTTCTACTTCATCTCCTTAATTAACCCACTCTGAATCCCATTTCCAAGAACCTCTATTCTTCCCTGCTTGTCACACGTAACTCCATCAGGAAACAAAGCTTTGGCAAACTCAGCCTTGCCTTCGTTATCAGAGGCCTGCCAAGGAAGATCGAGATGGTCAAGGGACCAGACAGCCTGCTTCTTGCAGTATTCCAAGGGCACTATCTTTGACTCAGCAGAGCCCTTCTGTAGCTTTAGTTCCTCTAGCTTTGCCATGTTCTCAGTAAGGAGCTTCTTGCACCGATCACTATCAATCTCACCTCTTGCATTCATTTCGTAGAGACGATCGATCATATCCTCTTGCTCTTCAATCTCTTCCTCGCACTGCGCTAACTCATCTTGAATCCTGCTTCTGTTTAAAGTCTGCATATCCTCTGAGACAAGCTCCATGAGCTCTCCGAGCACATTACTACTCCGAAGACCCATTAGCACCTTTACGAATCCTGCTTCGGCCTTGTCAGCGGAGATGTTGACTTTCTCAAGTTTACAGCCTGGCACATGTTTGTAGAAATGGTAGTACCGATACTTACGCCTGTTAGGCTTGCTTCCAGACAGGATAACCCTGCAACTAGCACAGCGGATGGTCCCTTTCAGTGGGAAGTCTCCCGGCCCGGTCTTCTGCACGATGTTGCTTCGACCAGTGTTGTTCACCTTTTCCTGAGCTTTCTCGAAGAGCTCACGAGAGATTATGGGTTCGAACTCAGCCTCAATCCACCCTAACTTTTCATTGTGGATGAGTCCAGCATATGCAGGATTGCCAAAGATCTTGTAGAATGTTCCACTAGCAATGGTTTTTCCAGTTTGGGGGTTAACAAGCCCCCGCCTATCAGCCCACTTCTTCAGCTCTGATCTAGGTCTGTTAGTGTTCACAAAAAGACTGAAGAGCTCTGCAATGATAGGAGCGGCAACAGGATCGTGAACCACGATGGTTCCCCGGGCTCGTTGAGGATCTCGTTTATTCAGGTAACCGATAGGAGCTTTCCAATTTAGCCTTCCTTTTGCCAATGTGGTTAATGCTGATTGCTTCCCATATTCTCTAAGTTCCTCCGAGAACTTCTGAGCCTGAGCGCTGACCATGATCTCATCAGCATCAGGGTACAGCTTGAAATCATAGTTTGGGGATAAGAACCTGATTCCGATACTACATAGCTCATGTCTATAGTTCAGGTGATGCAGAGTGTTACGGAAGTACCGGCTTATTTTCGTGATCACTACTGCCTTCAGGTTCGCAGCGTTCTTTTTACAGTAGTCCATCATCGCCATGAATCCTCTACGATTATCGATTGTCCCTGTAACACCAGGGTCAGCGAAGACTTTGAGGATCTTTAGACCTTGTTTCGAGCAAAAGCTGGAAAGCTCAGCATCCTGAGCAACTAAGCTCTCTCCCTCACTTACCTGCTTGGGTGATGAAACTCTGATGTATGCTACCACATTGGGAGGCTTGTTTGCGAATGGATCGGTGGCTTTTTTCTTCTTCTTCGGGGAAAAATTCTTGATTGGCTCTGTTTTTCTACTCACCGCTTGAGATTTCCCCCCCACCATCATCTTGAGTATCCTCAACCTGATCAGTTACAGAGAAACGAAGTTCATGACCATAGTGCTCTAACTGCCTGTTAAGCTCTTCTGCAAGGCGATTCACGGCGGTATGCTCGCGTGTTAGTCTGTCTTCGATGAGACCGTACAGTGTCTGCAGAAACTGGATCACTCTTTCCAGCTCCACGTCAGACAACTGAATGCCTTTCCCTGCAAGAAAGGTCCTGTATCTCTGTTTCTTTTTTTCTGCCAAGATTTCCATTTCACTTCAATCTCGGTGCTGCCAGCACAACTTTGTAAGAACAACAATATCCAGATTCCGATGGATTCACCACTCTTTGGTCTGGTGATAGCACTGTCTGCCCATTTTATCGCTTGAGTAGAGATAAGAATAACTTCAGTCCTAGCTATGCACCCATAGTAATGCAAAACCCTTAACTAATGCGGTATAAATAAAATAGAGCTGTTGCTCTTCGCTTAGCTAGCTTTTCGCTCTACGATCAAACCCAAATTCCGTCCCAGAAAAAGTATCCTTGGAAGGAGGAACAATGGAACCTAAATCACGCCGAAGTCGCGTACATGTGACTTCACCATTCGCGGAGGTGAGAGTCGCCCCCGTAAGCGTTCGAGGCAGCGAGGTCTCGAACCAGGCCATTGAGATCCGTGATGACAGTGGTGACTGGCAGTGCCTCAACATCCACTCCAGCGCGTACAATCTGGTTCCCAACACTGTGGTCAATGAAATTGCCCAGGAGATCCTGATTCAGACCGGAGAAAGCTGGACGGATGAGAGAGAGGTCTGGACTGGACGATACTGGGCAAAGCTGTTCAGGTCGAACCTGGAGGTCGATGCCCCGCAGGTAGATGATACTCTTTCTCTTGGGCTCAGAGTCGAGAACAGTTATGACGGAAGCTGCCAATTTCGTATTGTGTTGATGGGCTTTGTCCTGTCCTGCACCAACGGGCTCGTCTCTCCAAGGCACTTCTCCAGCTTCACCATGAAGCACATCGGAGATGAGGAGGTCAATTACGGCCTTGCTGTGGCCAAGATACGGCAGGGAATGGGTGAACTCGAAGGAGTCCTTCCTCTGGTGAACAGACTGAACAGGATTCCGCTGACGGTTGACCTTATCAGCCAGGTCGCTTCTGAAACCGGATTGCCCAATCGGGAGTGGGGAGAGATCTGCAAACTCCTCAGAGGCTCTGAGACAGCTTGGGACTTGATGCAGTGCATCACGCATCGCCTCAGCCACCATGGCAGGGGCAGGGCTGGTCTCCAGAACGAAGAGCAGGTCGGGGATTACTTCTTGGGAAGGATTGCCAACAGAGCGGCCTGATCAGCCGGGTATTCACGAGAATGGGCATGGATGAAGGGGACTATTTCTAGTTACCGACACCCGTGCCCAAATTTCAAGGGGAGGATTTATGACAACTCTCAGAAGCAACTGGAACACCGATGGTGAACTCTACCTCGTCTGCGAGAAGAGACTCCGCTGTGTGCCCGTTGGAGAGCATGTGACGAGGAGCATGGACAGCATCACTGATATTGACTGTGCTAGAAGGCTGCTTGCTCCCTTCTTCGAGAACGAACCCTATGAAGTGGTATATGCAGTGGCTCTGGACAGCAGGAACAGATTCCTGGGATTCCTCAAGCTGGAGGAAGGAACCGTGAACAGTGCGGTTGTCCACTTCAGGAAGATTCTTACCTTCCTTCTTTGCGAGACAAACGCTACGGGGCTGATCTTGGCACATTCGCACCCCAGCGGAAGCAGCATCCCCAGCCATGAGGATGTCCGGTTGACCCGCCGCATCGAGGAGCGTCTCTCCGACATTCAGGTCAGGCTCCTGGATCACATCGTCTACCTTCCGGCAGAGCAGGGCAGAGAAGCCAGATGGATCTCTGTCATCAATCAGTCCCAGGCCTCGGCCTAGCAGGACAAAGCAGACAACACCCCACCTGAAATAGATAAGAGGTTAAGATGAGTCACATCTTTGAAGAGATCGGCAAGCTGTTAGAGCTTCTCGGGAAAGCACTGGAGGCCCTGAAGAAGAAGGATAAGCAGCACTAATCGAAGTGGGGGAGGCCATACCCTTGACCTCCCCACCTCCTGCCTAGCCAAGGGGCAAAACCTTGATGAGATTGCAAACCCTCTCCGCTTCTTCATGGGTCAGATCCATAGGAAGGATGAACTGCGCTTTGAAGTCATTCCTGATCGGGAAGGTAAAGGTATTGGCCTCTGAAACTACCGCGCCTTTGATCTTCACCTTAACCTTCTCAGATGGTTCTTCTGGAAGTGCAGGGAGATCCTGCTCTCCGTCGGTGATACTCGCAAGGAAGCTTTCAACTGCTGCAGTGACTCTAGCTCGATACTCCTTCTTCGTCTTGGGTTTCGGTTGCTTCTGGCCGGCGTACAGCTCCACAGCAGTAGGAATGTCGATCTTCCTCACATCAGCTTTCTGAGCCTCCGTGAGTGGGGACAACACAGATCTTGCTGCAGTCTTCCAGTTCTTGTATCTCCCAGGAGTATCCGGGTGTTTCTGGAGCATCGTATCACAGTGCGATAGCAGGGCGGCAAGAGAGTAATCCTTATCCATTTCATCCTCCTTTGATAGCGTTCAATTGTAAGTGTACGCATTTTCTCTCCTCTTCCAAAATGCGATGATGAATCAGGATGGATGAATGCTCCATGGTGATCTCTCATAGAGAGATGACCGAGCCATCAAAGTCCTATGAAATCTCAACAGTATCGATTTCCCTTAATGAATAGAAAGGAGGCTCAGTATGGCAAAAACACGAACCCTTGATCCTGGAGTAAGCATCAGGTTCTCCGAATACGCCGATTCACCTGGCTGCAATTTCTCGAGCTTGAAGCACATGGCGATAAGCCCCATGCATTACAGGCACGCTCTGGAGAATCCACCAGACCAGACACCAGCAATGCTTATGGGCAAGGCAATCCATACCGCAGTCTTTGAACCACAGCGGTTCCAGCTCGAGCATGCAGTCTGGGGCGATTCGCGCCGTACAAACGCCTTCAAAGAATTCGCTGCGGAATGTGCTGCGCAGGGGAGGGATGTGCTGAAAACTGAGGAGTTCGAGACCGTAATGGCCATCAGAGACTCAGTGAGAAGCACCCCCCCAGTGGTTGAACTCCTCGAGAAGGGCAGACCTGAAGTAAGCCTCTTCTGGAGGAATCCTCAGACAGGTATTGAGTGTAAAGGCAGATTGGACTGGATAGCAGGAAGGACCGCCATCCTTGATCTCAAGACCACCATCAGCATTGATGAGGGCTGGTTCTCACAACAGGCCTGGAAAATGAAGTATTTCCACCAGGCTGCCATGTACCGCGAGGGATATGCCGTATCCTCCGGCAGAGGATCGATCCTTCCCTTTGGCATCATTGCCGTTGAAAGGAAGCCTCCACACGCCTGCCGGCTTTTCTGGCTGGATGAGGATTCCCTGGAGAGAGTACATGACGAATACGTTACCTGGCTGGAGCAGGTCAGGGATTGCACTGAAAAAGGTGTCTGGCCCGGTCCATTACCACTGGAGACTGAGCTGAAGGCTCCGGAATGGGCCACGGGCAGAGAGGACGCCATAGACTTCGAAGGAGTAGATGATGCCCGTGAAGCAGGATAGCAACCCGCAATACCATGTCGACTTGATGTTCCCGAGCCGTTACCTGAAGGCTGCGGATCTTCAGGAGAAGCCGCTGACTCTTACCATTGAACAGGTATTCCGGGACCAGGTCAGAATGACCAACGGAGCCGTTACAGAAAAGTACATCCTTCGGTTCAAGGAGACCGAGAAGGAGCTGATCCTCAACAAGACCAACGCCAAGGCTATCGCCAAACTACTCAGAGAACCCAAGGCGGTGAACTGGGTAGGATCCGTCATCGTCCTTAAGCCGACGACCTGTGAGGCCTTTGGGGAGATAGTGGACTGCATCAGGGTCAAGGAAGCTGGATAGCCTTTTCTCACTTTGCAGGAAGGGGCCGCTGTGGTAATGGCGGCCCTGATTCCACCAAGAGGTTACAAAAACACACATCGCATAAGCAACCGAATCTTCCCTCACTCACTTAACTCTTGTATCAAATTGGGCACCGTTATAAAGGACTCTGTGAATCCCATGGCTTACCGCCGGTTTGTCGTTTGGTTTGCTGTTTGGTTCGTTGTTTGGTTTGTTGTTTGGTTTGTCGTCGGTCTGCCGAATGCATTTCCCACATGAGCAATATCTTATTGTCAGCCATGATATTCGGCTTGCACTTGGTTTGTCATCGGTTTGTCGTTTGGATTGTCGTTTGGATTGTCGTTTGGATTGTCGTTTGGTTTGTCATTTGGTTTGTCATTTGGTTTGTCGGTCTCTATTGGGCAGCGCCAATAAGGACTCTGCAAATGTCGTCGTATGAGACTTAGGAAAGAGCATGGTCTCATTCAAGTGCACAGAGAATGGGCTGCGTGACGGTATAACGGCACCGCCATTACTGTACACGACCGAACCTTTCGTTCCACCCTAAAAACTAGACCCCTTCTGTACACCGCATCACTGAAAATCACGGGGCAGTAGTCGTTCTGGCTGCTGCCCTTTTCTCATTCCCATCTCTGGAGAGGAGGTGTAGAACCATGAAGGTCATTGGATATGTAAGAGTCAGCACTGAGGAGCAGGCACGCGAAGGAATCAGCCTTGAAGCCCAGAGGCACAAGATCACAGCCTGGGCAGAAGCTCTTGATGGGGAACTCCTCTTCATCGCTGAGGATGCGGGTATCTCAGGCAAGCATATCAGGAACAGAGACGGCCTCAGAAGGGCAATAGAGGCTACATGTACCGAGCAGGCCGCTCTTGTCGTCTACAGCCTCTCCCGGCTCTCCAGGAGCACCAGAGACACTCTCATGGTGGCAGACAAGCTGGACAAGGCAGGTGCCGACCTCGTAAGCCTTTCTGAGCGGATCGACACGACTACTGCTGCCGGGAAAATGGTCTTCCGGATGCTGGCTGTCTTAACAGAGTTTGAAAGAGATCAGATCAGTGAGAGGACCAGCGCTATCCTTCAGCACAAGAAGGCCAAGGGCGAGGTCTATTCCCCTATCCCCTTTGGCTTCCGCCAGGAAGGTGATAAGCTCTTAATCGACGAAGAAGAGCAAGATGTTATCAGGCACATAAAGGAGCTGAAGATGAAAGGCCTTAGCCTGCGCAGAATAGCAGCCAAGCTTAACAAGCAGGGCACTCCTGCCAAGAGAGGTGGGGTCTGGTATGCTTCTTCGGTGAGAGAGATGGTGAACCGTGAGGAATAGGGAAGACTGGGATTATAGTCTTCCCTTGTACCTTGGTTGTCATAATCGAACATGATGCAAGATTCCGGAGCTTTTTCACATCTTGGTTAGGAGTTGATCGAAGAGAGCAATGAGCAGCATGATGAGTTGGAACGGAAACTCGATGGCTTCTTCCTCAGCTCTTATCTGCTGAATTGATTTCACTCAACTAACGTGCTGCCTGCTCTCTGATCAGTGGAAGGGGCGGACGCGGAGAGAAGTGACGTCCGCCCCGGGAAACCGGCGAAAGAACGGGAGGGGGACTTCCGCCGGCCTGATACTAGATGGTCAGTATGCCCATTACCCTTGCCAGCCCGGCTTCTGCAGTCTTCAGTGAATAGAGAGCGGAAGCGTAGTTGGTTCGCGCTGACGTAAGGGCCAGGAAGGCGCCGTCCATCTCGAGCCGGGTGATCATTCCCGCCTCGTATGACACCTGTGCGATCTGGGCGCCTTCCTCAGCCTGTTCAACAGTTGAACCTGCTGCTTCAAGGGTTTCTCTGGCCTGCTCAAGTGTGTTCCATGAGGCAACAAGGCCAAGGGAAGAGTAGTTCTCGATGTCAGTGGCCTGAGCCTGATAAGCCAGCCTGTCGTATCTGGCACTGCGGTAACCGCTGTAATCGGAAAGCCCGTTGAGGATGGGGACCTGCACAGCAGCAGAGACGGTCCAGTTCCTCTGATAGTCGTCTGCGGTGATGTCAGTTATGTCATCAACCTGCGCTTCGAAGTTGTACTCGGTCTGGAAAACAAGCTGCGGCGCGAAAGATGCTGCGGCAAGTTTCACGCCGTCGTCTCCCAGTTTCCTCATCGATTCAGCTATTTCAAGCTCAATGCTCGAAGAAGACATCACCGATCTTGCCTCATCCAGCGAGGAGGGAAGCTGGACAGGGAATGGGTCAGTGATGTCTCCTTCAATGGTTACAGGTTCGCTCTCGGAGTATCCCATGCTCACCGCAAAGGCTGCAGTTGCGTTCTCAAGGGCTGCTGCCGCAGCTATGGAGTCAGGACGTCTGTTTTCCATTGCCACCTGGCTCTGAAGCAGCTCGAACCTGCTTGCCATTCCAGTTTCATACCTGACGGAGGTCAGTTCGTAGCCTTCTCGTGCAATGTCCATTGCCTCTGTTGCCACCTCGTTCATCATCTCCGCAAGGAGAACGCCGTAGAAAGAGGTGACAACATCTAACACGGCGTCCTGCTCCGCTGCGGAGAGTGAATGCTCAGCAAGGTCCAGCGCAGTTGATGTCATGGAAGCGCCTGCAGGCCCCTGGGCCACTATGGGTATCGTGGCGGTAATGCCGTAGGAGGATGCCCACTCGGTCTCCATTGGTATGGAGCCCATTCCGGGGATGGTGAACTCATAGATGTCATGATCCTGCTGATAACCCAGTGTAGCGTTCACCCTGGGCAGGAACCAGGTGTGTGCGTTGTTCCTGTCCCACCTGGAGCTTTCCACCTCGTTCCTGGCTGCTTCTACATCTCCCCGCTGTGAGAGGGCTGTTTCCACCGCTTCCTCAAGTGTGTATGCTCCTGCCGCTGATACGATGAGGAGCATTACAGCTATTGCTGCTGAATACTTCATTCTGACACCTCCTGTGCCTTCCGGAACTTTCCGAAAACAAGGTAGAGGGCAGGCACCACGAACAAGGTCAGGAAGGTGCCCACACTGAGGCCGCCGATGACTGCCCTGCCCATGGGCGCATAGAGCTGTCCGCCCTCACCTGCACCGATTGCCACAGGGATCATTGCAAGCACCGTTGTTGCCGCAGTCATGAGAATGGGTCTGAGCCTTGTTCGGCCTGCTTCTACAATGGCCTCCTTACGGCTCTTGCCTCTGTCCAGCAGCTGGTTGGCATAGTCCACCAGCACGATGCCGTTGTTCACGATGATTCCCACCAGCATGATCAGTCCGATGAATGACAGGGCCGAGAAGGATGTGCCGGTGATTGCCAGCATATAGATGGCGCCTGATACCGCCAGAGGAACCGTAATGATGATTATGAACGGCTCAAGCAGTGACTCGAACTGTGATGCCATGACCATGTACACCAGTATCGTCGCAACCAGTATCGCGATGAAGAGCCCCTGGAAGGTTTCTTCCTGGTCGGATATCTGACCTTCTATCTCGTAGCGGCAACCCTGCATGTCGAACTCGGAAACCACCCTTTCCACCTCTGGTGCGATCTGACCGATGGTCCTTGTGCCGGAGATGCTTCCGGAGATGGTCACCACCCTGGTCTGGTCCCTTCTGACGATGTTCTTGGGTATGAGTTCTTCATTGAAGGTACCCCATGACTCAAGGGGCATG
>ERZ795057.2201-NODE-2201-length-15071-cov-6.319526_pt1 | contig 15071 bp, 9 predicted proteins | sample MGYA00375141_ERZ795057 | MGnify/ENA primary metagenome ERZ795057 (study PRJEB30186, sample SAMN05720163) | activated sludge metagenome | isolation source: Anaerobic digester | place: Hong Kong | collected 2015-01-26 ... | reverse complement strand
GCAATAAATGGCAACACATTAATAAAGAAGAACGTAGGCAATATCAACTTAACGCTTACCGAGTACTGCTGACAAGAGCTCGCCAAGGAATGGTGATAGTAATCCCCGTAGGCAACCCCGAAGACCTTACTCGTCAACCTGAATTTTATGACACAACTTTTCAGTATTTGATTGATTTGGGATTAGATGAGGAACCATAAGGGCTAGGTCGTTTACTCACTCTTGGGTTCTTGTTAGGCAGCCAGCCTAAACCTTGTTACTGTTATTGGATGGAATTTTTTTCCATATTAATATCGAAAAATTTTATTGTGATCTATAGAACTCGAAATTGGTTTCTAAGCATGGTCTTAAATCAAGGTCATTTGTGCCTAACTGGAAATAATTGCCTGAAAGGGATTGGAAATAATCCAAACCTCGTCCCATTTTAATATTCCAACCATTATTCATTTTAATTTCTCTATCATGAAGAATGCTATTAAACTCAACTTTTAGCCTAATGCCATTTTCCAGCAAACTATCTCCTAATTGTTCAAATATCAACAGGTTTTCTCTTTGTTGTATATCATCATCAGCCCCTGTTATAAGGGTGATTTTTTTACAATCTCCTATTTTAGCTACTACCTCACAAAATCTTACAAAATTTACAATTTGATGTTTCTGCCTTATGTAGGGGTCTTCAATTTGAACTTCAGTAGCACCGATCAAATAATGCTTAAATAGTTTTTCATACCCATATCCAATGTCTCCATATAGAACCTTTATTCGTTTTTCTTTTAATGTAAGTTCAACATTATTTGCCTCATTGCTTAGGATATTTTCTTCAATTGGATTAAACGCTTCAATCAGAACATCAATTGATTCCTCGTGATTCCTTGGGTTTTGGGTAGCTGCCTTTCCTTTGCTTTCAGGACAAAAGACTACAATCTCTTTACCTGATTCATCAAAATAAGATAGATTGATTAAAGCAAACTCATCATCTGGTTTTCGTTTATTCATCTGTTCTTTTACTCGTCTTCGCACTTCAATGGCATATTCAACCAATTCGTAAAATTCCTTCTCTGTAGGTTCTCCCGATGGATGTATAATTTTAATCAGTGCCGTTAGAGTTTTCTTTATAGCTATTTCATCACGACCTTGAACGCTACTACCAAGTTTAAGCCTTCGATTCACAATATCAACATACTCGCTATTGTGCTTATACATGTAGTGGAACGCTTCAGCCATGTAATCGGTAATTAAGCCGAAATTCTTCGAAAAGAATTTGTTATCCATTTTAGGAATTTCCCATCCAGGTAGAAAACAGAAAAGACGGTCTTGTATTGCTAGGTCAAATGCTTTAGGCAAGGTAATGAACAAGTCATGGTCGTATGAGTTTACAAGTTGTTCAATGGATTGGTCAATGTTTCCTACAAAAGCAAAACTGGCATTTGCAATAACCTCCTGGCCTCTCGAAAACCTTCCATTTGCCATATAATCTTTCATAATCTGGATGGTATCCGAATCTTTAATTTTCATATTACCTACTTCATCAAAGGCAATATTATCCCAGAAACCAACTGCACCAACTTTTCTACGAGCATTATTATAAAGCAAGGTAGCAGTACTGGCCTGGCCACCACTTAAAAGGGTTGAATAAGGTGAAAACTCAGAATAAAAATATGATTTACCAGTACCACGAGGCCCAAGTTCTATATAATTGTAATTGTTTTGGACTAGTGGTATTAGTCGTGCAAGAAAATGCAACTTCAGCCTTAATCCTGATGGAAATTTTGCCTTTATTTCGGCAGGTGGGTTATCCATAATTTCCGGATTCAGACCCACGCTTCTAAGAATTACGTCAATCCATTCATCTCGTGTAAAGCTCTCTCTACCAAAGAAGAAAGCCGTTTCACTAAATCTGGCTAATTGAATAGGGCGTAAATCTTCGATATAAAAAGCATATTTATCGTCCTCCACATCATTATGCGCAATGGTTACTTCTGCCCAAATCCCCCCTTCCAATAACTTTTCATTCTCCTTGTAAAACTTTTCATTAATGGCAATTCTTCGTGAATTGAAATTCTCCATTTCAGCCCAATGCCGTCTTTCTCTTTCAACGTATTTAACGTGGATTTTATCAATAAACTTGTGTCTTCCTTTTTGCTGAACTAATGATTGAGCCTTATTCGATTCATCAGGTCGAACATAATTTGTTTCAATAACCTCTAATACAGCTTTTTTCCCGGCTTCAATTTCATCTACATCATCTGATGCACAATATTTCGACAATAAAAATTCAAGGACGAATGAGGGTACATTTGCTGCTTTTTTAATCTGATGCACCAAATCTTTGCGCACTACTTTGCCCGGAAAAACCTCATTGAGCTTTTTGTCTAATTTATCTATCATAAATAAGCTGTTTTAAGGGAAATTGTTGAATAGGTTTTATTGGTTACAGGGTCAAGTGCAATTACTTCGAATGAACCCTCAAAGTATTCTTCCATCGCCAGGGTGATTTTAAATGATTCTCCTGGAGTAAATTCAATCAAGTTATTCGATGAATTAACTTTATTACCAGGTATTGGTAAACCAACTATATTTCCATCAGAAATCGCTTCAATTTTTACAGAAGCCAGTTCAAAATTCAATTCTCCTTTTGAAAACGATGAAAATTCAATTGCTGGCCTAAGTGTGGTAATCACTCCACTATCTTTGCCTTTATAAGTGATGTGTGCCTCAAACCCTTTTTCCTTTTTCTCCTGTTTAAAAGATATTTGCATTACTGGTAAAATATTTTCCTGTAACGATAATCCTTCATGAAAATATTTGACGTTCTTTTCAAATACAGCATAATTTTTAGTGAAAATGAAATTTTTAATTTCTGACCGAATACCAATTTGTTCCGGATTAAACATTAGCGTTCCATTGTCAGCTTCGCCTTTACCTGCTAAACATCTTGATTTTACCAGGCTCCATTCACCTTTCGGTTTCGATGTATTATCACCGGGCTCAAAAACTGGATTTAATACAAAGCCGTGGTCGGTTACAATAATTGCTTTTTGAAAGCCAGCTTCTTTAATACGATAAATTGATTTGGTCAATTTTTGGACAGCCCTTTGTATATCTGTTAAGGCATTTGATTCCAGGTTTTCGCCAGCATTATCAATTTCATTAGTCGTTATAACAAGCAGTTGAGTTTTTGAATCAGGTTCTTTATTTAAAAACTCATCAAGATTCATTATTTGGCACAAATCGCCGAATTTATCGCGATAATAATCAGAACGTTGAGATAATGTGGTCAACGGCTTATCGTCCATGAAGGCTTCGAGTTTTTCATTTAGAATTTCCAAACGCAATGTAGTATTTGCATCAGGCATCAATGAAGCCATTCCGAACTTTGTGATGGTTGGCAGATAAGCACAGCATGGGGTTATCTCAACCTGGAAATGCTTTTCAATTTGCTTTTCGATTTCCTTAGCTAATTCGAATCGTAAAGCATCTACCAATAGGTAAGCTATCTTTCTTCTCCCTTGCATTTCAGGTGCAACAATTTTTTCAAACACCTGGATATTGGATAAATAGCCTTCAACTGGCCAACCATTTTCTTTTACAAGGGCTTGAAATACTTTTAGTTTATCCTCTACATATTGTTTGTACTTGCTTCTTACAGTAGCGATTAAAGAATTAAGAAAGCTATTAATATTAAAAACATCCAATATACTACGTTCAAATTGCCTCTGGTTCTGGTCTATTTCAAACGCTTTACTAGCATAAAAATCAATTAATTCTCCCGTTTTTTTGCACTTAGAATATCCGGTTAGATTGGATGTTTGTATCAGTAAATTCAACGCATGACGGGCAATATTCCAATATATGGCACGCTCTTTATCGCAACTCACCCAAATATTGCTACTGTTAGAATCGATTAATTGTTTTGCAGACTTATAATCACCAGCTTGAATTTTCTCTACATAATTGCTGAAATAGGTATTGTCTTCAAAAGCAAATGTCACGATGTCACCTAGTTCTTTTGAATCTTTAAAAAGATTGGGCAATTCAAGAGTTTCGGCAATTTTATTGGCTTTGTCTACATAAATATCTTCAATGTATTTAGTGCTTCGTATAGCTTTACACAAATCAAATATTAAGCCTTTTACAGCCACATTTGCAACCGGCACAGATTTAAGCTTTGGCGGCAGTTGAACTGGCAAGTCAAAAACAAACTCACTGTAAAGCAAATGTTGCCATAGTTCGTTCTGAATTTCCTCTAAGTTTTTCGACTTCGTTTTTAAATCTAATACCGAATTGGAAAAGTCATGCCATTCTTTCTGCCAGCTTTTATCGTTTGCTAAACCATATTGTTGGCTTTCGGATGGGAAAAGAATTGTAAGAATAATTTCCTTGGGCGATTTTCCCCCTGTTACGGTTTCGAGCTTTGCCCATTTTGCATCATCAGCCAATGCATCAATAGTATTGAAATTCGGTGTTTCATTACTAAACAATTCATCAATTTGTTGTTCTTTACCTGGAAAACAAGATTTACAAAGCTCAATATATCGGTCTTCAGGGTTAGATGGAAAAACAGAGCCACAAAAGCTGAATATTGAAAAAGGGTCACGGATGCGTTCCTGTTTATCGAGAGGAGTTTCGTAGGGAATATAAACCACCATTTTTTTATTGGTTTCAACTGGTAGCTCTTTTGCTAAATATAAAACAGCATTCTCTCTTGCTTCAATGATTGATTCGGAAGCATCAAATACTTTGGTGTTTTTATCTGCCAGGGATAAAGCGATTGCTTTGTATTGCTCACGATTATCGTAGATGAGCAAAATTGGCTTTTCCTTGAACTTCTTTTTTAGGTGCGTTATAATAAATTCCGATATCATAAGTATAGTATGATTTACATTTCCATTTTTGTTTGAGCATCTTTAGCTTTTGGGGTAGTTTTTGTTTTAGCTACCTTCTTCTCCTTAGGCTTAACTTCGCATATATCCTCCAATCCATGAGCAATAGCCATGCTTAAGTCCTTCTTGCATTTCTTACGAACCCTTTCTGGCCAAAGTGTATATGCTAAATGTGCCCAATCGTATTCTCCTTTTTCCAACTTTTTCCAGCATTCTTCGGTGCTTTTTTTCCATTTGTTGTGCCTAAACAGATTGTGCAAAGGAGCTGCTGTGATTAAAACCCCATCGTCGTGATTGGGTACATAAGGCAGTTGTGCTATACGGAGTAATTCCTTTTCAAAATCATGAAGCTCCATTGAAAACTCTCTTAATTCGTTCAAGTGTTTCAATCCTTTATTATCGAGACTTACGTTGGCTTCAAGTTTTGAAATCTCACTTTCAACATCACCAATTTTAGGTTTTAAATAGTTATTTACAACCCGGTATAATGTCTGGTCTGTCAGTTTTGGATAATAAAGCCATATAATATAACTGCCCGATGGAGTTGAAATTGGCCAATATATAGGAGCTTCTCTACGGCTCTTTGTATAGCGTACATAGTGAAAATCAAAAAATCCTGTTGGTTTTTGCAAGAATTCCTCAATAGAGTTAAAACCACCAATTTCACACAATTCATTTTCAATCCTTTCACCCGATTGCGGCCAAAGTTGGTAAATAACTTTAATAATGCTTTGAGCAATATCTTGCGGATTTAACCCATCACTCACCAAGATACCATTAACAGGTAATTGAATTGGGTAATTATCTGGTGTTTCATTTAGGCTTACTACTGGCATAAAAGGCAAAGCATCAAAGAAATCACCGAAAGGAGGTATCAATTCTGGATTTTGTATGCTGCGAATATCCCAACGACCAAAAGCAACACCTAATAGATTGGATAGTATCTCATAGGCTATGTTGGGGTTATTAACCAGGTTATCATCGGTAATACCATCAATACTGATTAAATGCTCTGTTGGTCTTTTTGATTTGTAATTCTCAAAAACAGGAAGGTATTCTTGAGGTATTTGGGCTTGTTCGAGCCAAAAATCATCGTTTTGTTTTACTAGGGTTAGATAATCTTCTTTATCCTTTTTTAATTGTTCCTGAAATTTTGCAATCCCTTTTTTCAGGGAATCGTATTTGGTAAAGTTTGGCAAAAGGTGATGAAATTCCAATGCTGTTTCATCACTACTATAATAGATGATTTTTTTATTTACTATATCATTTACAATACTATGTAGAAATTCATTTTGCTTTTCAGTTGTGTTTATTACAGGAAGTAAGCTTACTGAACCAGATGTTTTATGATGATTACTACCATAAAAGTTTAAGATACTTTGAACAAACAAAGAATTTAAGTATGCTAATGTAACATAAGATAATTCCTTATTCCCTATTGGTATGCCTTTACCTTCATTAGTAAAAATTGAACTTGGTTTCAAAATATGTGCATCTAGTATTTCGCCTCTTTCTCCATAGCCTACACCAAAAATTTCTTGCAATGGAAGGTTCCTAAGAGTTACTTTCTTGTTTTGATATACCTTATTGCCTTTTTCACCATAATGGGCTAATTGTCTATATGGCATATAAAACATGGAAAATTCACCTCCGTTGTATAAAAAAATCAAGTCTTTTTTTGATGTACTTTCCCAAAAATGACGGTAATGCTGCTCTGGATTGAGGCTATGTCCAGTTTTTGCACCAATATTCATCTTTTCAAGATTGTGATTGTTTTTAAATAAATCAATTAAATGAGAATTAAAGTAATATCCAATTATGGCATCGGGGAGCTCTTTAAAGAAATATGAATTTTTTATATAGGTGATATCTTGATAGTTAGTTCTGTATTTAAAGTAATCGACCAAACTACTTTCTTTATCAATTACATCTCTAAAATCTATGAAAAAACCATCTTTATTGCTTTTAAATTTTGTTAATATTGATGTGGTAGTTTCAACATTTGCATCTAGTACATTCCAGCCTGAATCAAATAATGTGAAAATATCACCACATAAATAATTAATTCTGAAATTTTTATATGATGTTCTTTGATGTACTGTTCTGTCATAAATTAATGCGACAAAACCATTCTCATCAAGTAGCTCTTTCATACGGATAATAAAGCAAACTAGAATGTTTTTTGCCCAGGTAGAATAGTTATCATCATAGTATTTTTCTGTTAACTTAGGACTTGCTCCAAAAGGAGGATTCATTAAAACCACATCATACTGTTGGCGGCAAAGTTCAATAAAAGCAAATCCCCGTTGAGTATCTTCGGCAAATAGTAATGCCTGGTATGCTTCGCCATTGGTGGCTTTGGAGGCAAGGTCTTCCAGAATATCGAGTACCTGTTGTTCAGCTGTTTCTAAAAAGTTCTGCCAATAGCCTGCCTGGTTGTATTTAGCTGCTTGTTTGGCTTTTTCAATTTGTTCTGGGGTGTCACCTAATTTGGTTTGAGCTTTTTTATGGTATTCTTTCCACTCTTTGCTTATCCGGGTAATTTCGTTGGTAATTTCCTGTTCTATCTTTAACAAAAGCCCGGTTTCACCTGCCAATTGCATTTTCTGCCATATACTACTAACCAGTTGTTGCATGGGCTGGTCGAGTGGTGCAAGCAAAGTTTTTAACATGGCTTCGTTGCCGGGCATGGGTTCTGCCAATACCAAGTTTGAACGGGTAATAACCGGGCGGTTTTCGGGTTGCAATTGCAATCGGTCAAAACTTTTCTGTGCCCTGAACCAAAGACTTAACCCTGCAATTTGTAAAGCACGGGGGTCAATATCTACCCCATGAATATTATGCCGGATGATGAGTTCCGGTATTTGATTAATAAAGTCGGCTTTGATAAACTTATCTCTTAAATCACCCAACAGCTCAGGGTATTTTTCCCAGGCTTCAAGGTAAATCTGTTCAAAAATATCGAATGCATACAATCCAAAGTGCATAGAACCACAAGCGGGGTCAAGCATTTTTATATGCCTGGGGTCTTTTACTTTCCGGTAATCAATATATACCCTGTCTTCATTGGAGTTTTCCGGTTTTACTTCACCTTTTTTTAGGAAATATTCGTTTGGTCTGCGTATTAGGTATGGGCAAAAATCAATCAATCGGGTTTGTCCCTGGGTCATTTCATACCAAATGCGTCCCAAAGAGTTGTCTGTCAAAAATTGCACTACATATCTGGGGGTAAAAAACTGGTTACGAACGGCAAGTTCACGGCTGTTGCGAGGCAAATCCGATTCCTCACGCATTTGCCGAATCTCATCCTTGGAGTTGTAATATTGGTAAATCCATCCAATGGTTTCATCTTCGATCCATAGGTTTACGGGTTGCATCCCATCTTCACGATGAATTGTAACATCTTCGTTATTCAGAATATCCAATAAACGAGTAAGTGCTTGTTCTGACGGAAATATTAACGCATGAGGTGAGAAGCGTTCAAATAAACTGGGTAAATCAACTGCTAGCTCATCAAAAACGGCACTTAAATACCAGGTATAACGGTTAAAAATTTCAGCGGTTTGCCCTTGACCAGTGATGCTATCAAAAACCAAAAAGCCTTCTGAATTGTAAATCTTCCGAACCGATTCTTTAATAATATTTCGCTCCTCGGCCATTCGCAAACTGGCAAAACGGTTCAAGATGGTAAATGCTTCTTCGCTAACTAACAGACGAATAGCATCAGTAATTTCGTGTTGCTCTGTAAGATGATTGTTTTGAATATATTTTAGGCGTTGCCGTAAAGTTCTGGCAGTATAAATCCGGTCTGCTTCTTGTGAAGTTAGCAAATCAACATCTACGATAGACCCATTGGTGTGTATTCCATAATACTGCTCTAACTGGCTTTCTACTTCCTGTATTAGTAATTTCTTGGAAGCTTGTACCAGTGAAAAAATTTTATTTCGCGCCGCTTTTGTAATTGCCATTTTACCAGTTTAAATCAAGTATGTCGTTTTCACCAAATTGTTTTTTCAGCTCCTGCAAGGCATTAATAATGGTATCAATATCCTCAGGCTTATGAATCTTTCTTGGTAAGTGGCCAAGTTTAATTTGCTTGGTTCTTTTTTCACCGGGTACACCCGGTGTACCTGGGGCTTTGCTATTCACTATGACATCAATTTCAGAACTAAGGGTTTTGATAAGATTATTAAAGCTATAGGCCTCATTTATAATTTCACGAATCCCAGATATTCCTTCTTTATTGTTTATTACAGCTTTTTCAAGTCTATCGGAAAATTCTTTTTTATTTTCTTCTTTAAGTTGAAGCCAATTATAACTTGCTTTAATATTTAGAACTTCTTCATTAATTTTCTGATTTTCCGATAATTGAAAGGCTTCACAAGCTGATGCTATTGAATTCTGTATTTCCGCCAATAATTCCTTTAATTCTGGAGCTTTTTCATAAAATAAATCAGAGGAAAGAATTCTATCCAGCTGTTCGAAGTTAGATTTGGTTTCAGCTTTTAATTCGCCAATCATTCCATCAGAAGGCAAGGACGCTATTTCCTGTTTTAAATGCTTTAAGGTTTTAATGGTTTCTCCAATATTATTTTTAAAGGCATCGGCTACTTGTTTTGCCCATTTTAAAGCTATATAAAGCTCAGCATCCTTTTTCCCAAGGCGAAATGTTGCATCAGAGGCATCGCCTTTTAGAATCTCAACAATCCCTTCTTGAATGGCTTCAGCTTTTTCAACTCCAGGGAGTTCAAGATTCGATAAATCCTTTTCAATTGTAGCATACTTTCTCTGTAAGTCAGGAAAATACTTCATTACAATCTCTGATATTTTCTGAGGTAGGGGTGGAACAATTACATTATTGTGCGCTAATAATTCTGTTAAGTTTTTCGACGCAACCAATATTTGTTCTTGTGACGGTTGGCCTTCGTTATACAACGAAACACCAATAGAATTAAAACCTGTAACATTCGACAGCTTTTCAATGGCTGTTGGCCCTTTAACCTTCACCCAATCCCCTGCTATACGCAACTTAATACGAGAAGCAATGAACATTACCACAATGAGATACCGGGTAGTATCTTTATACCATCCATAGGGAGCTTCATTAAAATGTTCAAGCAATTTCCTTCCATCTACTTGTCCTTCTCTCTGTAGGTAATCCTCAATTGATTTTAAAGCAACCGCAGCAATTTCAATACTTCCATCACCTTTAATTAAGCCAAAAGGATTTTGAGCTGAAGGTACAATTCTCAGGTCATCGTACTGTAATAACTTTTGTGGAGTTGAGCTCTCCATGTTTTGGCTGGCTTGCTCATATTTGTGATAAACCTTATCTGCTACTTGTTTTAATTGAGAATTAGCAGCTTCTCGTAATGCATCACCTAATTGTTTAGCTGGTTTGGTTGTTCCTCTAAATATAAACTCTCCACTTTCTAAGGCTTGAGCTAATCGACGCTTGACAACCTGTTTTAATCTTTCAGCTTCATCAAATTGACTGCGCAAATAATCATTAATTTCTTTATCGTCATATCTATTTCGCGTGCCATAAATTCCTTCACAACGAACAATTTCGTCAAGGGTTTTCTCCATTGGGTCATCTATGATTCCTAAGAAATAAATGCGATTTTCGTTTATTTTCTCTGTACTTGAGTGTTTAATATTTTCAAGGGTTGCTGCGTATTTTTCCCGTAAAACAAATTGCAATTCAGTTTGTATTTCCTCGCTTGTTTCAAGTAATTTATACTGTCGGTCATCAACAATCAATTGAATCCCTGTTTTTACAGTTTTAGTGTTTAAAACCCTCGCTGTTGGAACCGGCGTAAACAAATCTTCAACCTGGGACTCTAATATTTTTCTTGTATCCGATGATAATACGGTTATTTTATCTTTTTCTTTCTCAATCCGAATGATTGCATCGGTCATGAATTTTAACTGACCGTCAATTTCCTTTAGCGTAAGACCTGGAGTTGTCTTTAGCTTTTGAACTTTAGCCTTAATCTCATCTAATTTTGATGGCGCTTCAACTGAAGGATGCATCATTACAGCTAAGTTCTCAACAGACAGGAAGAAATCATCCAGGATTTGTAGCGTTGCAATTGATTTAGCAATTTGTGTTTCAATAGAATTCTCTCCATCAATTTGAATAACCTTTTCGACAGCTGCAACTACATGTGGATACGATTTTTTAATGTCTGACTTAAGTACGTTAAATATATGAACTGTAGTAGCTAAAGTACCTGTTTTGCCTTCGGCTAGCAAGTCCCCTGTTTGGTCGGTTAGTACATCTTGAATTACTCTAATGGCTGAGCGAAGTCCAATACCTCCAGTTTTCTTTGCAAGTCGGCCTAAAAGAGCTAATAGTAAATTGAAATGATGTGGTAAAAAAGGATAAAGGTTTATGAAACCAGTTTCATCTATATCAGCTTTGTAAATTGTTCTGTCAACATTGGATAGTCGGGTACAAATCCTAAGTTTTTCGCCATGTTGGGAAAATAATTGAGCTAATACTTTTGTTCCGTCAGGTGATTTTCCAAGTAACCTTTGGGTCGTAATTTCCTTAATGTCTGATGCCTCAATATCAATCTTTATAGGAAACCTGTCGTTAAGTTTAAATAGCTTATCCGAATTGAATCTTGCGTTAGGATTATCCTCAGTAAGAGTTTGTTGAGCGGTTGCTAACAACCAAGCTTTTCCTTTTCCAATGTCTTTTAAATTCTCAAGAGTACCTTGCAATTGAAGTATTAAATCATCTTTAGCCGAAATATACTGACCTACTTCATCAATTATAAATAAAACATGCTCTTTTGATGTCCTTTTCTTAATCAATTCGAGCATTTGAATGGTTCGTTCCTTATCATTCTCAATATCCTCGATACGAATTATATTATAAGCTCTTTCATCCCGCCAAATAGTCGGATAAAACACAGGAGCAAGTTGAGAAGCAATACTTTTAGCGGCTAAAACATCCTTAAATTTCAACTCATCCCAATCCAAATTGTTAGAATCAATGCTTTTGGCTTTGACTTTAAATTCATCCAACTTGCCATCCATTTCCAGTTTTCTTTCAAGCAATGAAATCTTAGCTTCCTTAGCATATCCAGCAATTTTCATTACTTCATTATAGATAATTGAACCAACAGGCGCAAGTTCATATCCACTAATTTGTTGGGTAGCTAGGTCAACTAAAAAAATAGCCGGGTCATATCTGCTAATTATTGTTTTTAGTTGTTGAGCAATTGGAGTTGAATTAATTCTATTACTTAATTTTTTCCTGAAAAGAGATGCCATCCAGGATTCTACTTTTATCAAGTGCCAGACCAAAATATTTTGCAAAAGAACTTTTACCTGAACCGTAAAATCCTGAAACCCAGATTCCAATTTCATGACTTTCTGATTCCATGCCAGCTTGTAGAGCATCCAGAATTTTTTGGAAGTTTTGCCTTAGTTTTTCCGTAACAACATACTCTGAAATTTCCCGTTTCAGATAGTCATTATCTAAGTTTCCAAATGTTACTACTTTTTCAATTTTCCTGTAAATATCCTTACTTGGATCAAATACTTCTTTAATATGCTGCATCTCTTAAAAATGTTTTGAACGATAATTACCGTCAGGTGGATAAAACCCTAAAAATTCTAAACTTGAGCCTTCTAATTTTCCTGGATAAAGAATAATTAGAGGAACTTCTATTTGGTTATATATATTTTGCTCAATCGGTCCAAATCTTGAAAATGGATGAATGGCTTCTAAATCAGTAATAATTAATAATGGTTGTTTCTCTTTTAATATTTCATTTTGTGCTGGAAGAATCGCGTTTTCTATGATTCGGTTCTCTCTCACATTAGAGCCCAAACCATCCATTAATTCAACAACCTCCTCTTTATTTGTCAGACCATCAAAACTCAGCCAGGTATTCCTGCGAGGATTGTTTTTAAAGAAATCGTTTAATACATCTGCTATTGAAATAATTTTCAAATTAAAACCTTTCCCTTGAGCTAGACTTATCCATGCATCTAATTTTCGCTTTACTGAAATCAAGCTTTCAACATCAAAAGTCAAATAGCATACTGGTTTATCTCCAGCATGATGGTTTGTTACTGGATTTTCGATGAAATCCAGAATGTTCATAAATTTCTTATCTAGTAATTCCATCTATACATTCATTCATTGATTTATATTTCCAGGATATTTTTAGTAATTCGCCTGAATATTGAAAAATAAAATGTCCCTGAAAGGATATCCTTTCAATAAACTTTATTGCATTTTCTCTTGAACAGCCAAACAAACTCCACTCTTTGGCATCGAGAATTTGATTGTCTGAATAACCGGAAAAATGCAGTTCGTGAATCAAGTAATTAACAGTCAAATCTGCTAAATGAAAAGGAAGGATTCTTTTTGTTTTATCGATTAACTTAAAATCAATCAGAGTAGCAATAATGTGTTCTGATACCTTTCTCTTTGTGGAATCAGCCCATTCTTTTTCGATTCTACCGTCTTTTATTGCTTCGTTAATAAAATCTTTTGGGTCATTCGAATCAATAAATTGATAACCTTTACTAATTGCTGAATAGTATGTTTCATTAATAAAATCAAACAAAATTAAGTTCGCACGACAGGTATAAATCAAAAGTATTTGAAAGAATGATTCATTACTCACGTAATTCGACCTTAATTTCTTAAGGTTTCTGATAATGTTCTCACCGCTATCGAAATATCGTTTATAAAAAGCATGGTTGATGATATCTTTTATCCTTGTATTAGTAGCTTTTGATAGGAGGTTTGAGTCTATCACTTTTTGACAAAACTCATTTTTTGAACCCCCTAATTCATAGGTTTCCAGCAATACTAAAGTTTCCTGAATTAATCCGGTGCTCTTTAGTAAATCTGAATTATATTTTATTTTGTTGAGTTTCATTAGTTTAAATAAGGATAAGTGAAAATCTGGTTGCTAAATGCCTGGTGATAATGCTTTGCCAGTGTTTGTATTAATTCTTCTTCATATATTTCTCCAATCGTACCAATTTGTACAGCTCCTTTTTGAGAGTCAATAGAAATATTTGAAGACAATTCAAGCAATTCTGCTAATAATTCCTCTCTATTTTTAACCTCAATTACTTCTCCTTTTGATTTGATTACTTCAAATATACGTTCTTCATCAATTGGTCTTAACCGAAATAAATGGTATTTCTCATAATTGACCTGTTTATCATGCTGATTACGAGCAATTTCAAAAGCTAACTGAACAGTTGCTGTGTTTGCTGTTTTTGGAAGTGTATATTTTAGGAATTCAAGTCCATTTCCTGCAATAATATTACTTGTCCACCAGGATTCTATTTCACCAAGTTGAAACACTAGTAATCTAATTCTAGTCAATCGTTTTATTTGTGATTCGTATGTTTTATCAATTGTATTCATGCTCTTTTCTATGTACTTGGGTAATTTATTTCATTTAACATCCTTTGGGTCAAGTAATAAATCCTTGACATCAACATTAAGAATCTTTGCAATTTCATATAGAACCTCAAGTCTGTGTTGCTGTCTATTTTTGAACATAGCCATTAACAATGTTGTAACTTTTCCCCAATTGTTCTGCCAACCAGGTTTGCTTGATGCCTTTTCCTTCTATAACTTGCTTGACTCTGTTCATGACTTTGATTAAATCACTATACGCTAAAATTGATTAATAATTTTAAACACACTGTTTTTTAGTGTATAAATTGTCTGTATTTTGTGGTAGTGAGTCTACAAATCTGTACTCTTTAGCAATGCTTTGGTTTTGGCTTTAGCTTTAGCTTTAGCTTGTGGTTCTTTGCCTATATGTGCAATGTGGGTTGTGTCTTCTTTATTTTTTTGTGGGTGTATAAAAAAATAAGTTCTCTCAAATTTGCACGTCACCCCGCCTGACCTAAAACCGTGTTAGCAGTGCAGGCTCTGTATCTGTGATTAGGCTTCAATATTCCAAATGTAACTGTCAAAAGTTGCGAAATCGTTAAAATTTGATTCAGTCAGTATTTCATTTAGAACTTCAATTGTCAGTTCATATTTTTCACCAAAAGAAAGTCCTTTAGGATATTCAAGCCCAAAAGGTTTTTGAAATCGTTCAACAAAAGCCTCATTATGTAAGTAGAATTTTTTTGGATTATGTGCTACTAACACTTTTGATATAAATCCTTTACCCACATTTTTAATAG
>ERZ795057.2190-NODE-2190-length-15120-cov-5.238433_pt1 | contig 15120 bp, 8 predicted proteins | sample MGYA00375141_ERZ795057 | MGnify/ENA primary metagenome ERZ795057 (study PRJEB30186, sample SAMN05720163) | activated sludge metagenome | isolation source: Anaerobic digester | place: Hong Kong | collected 2015-01-26 ... | reverse complement strand
CAACTAATGGATCTCAACATAAACTCATTACGAAACCTGTTTGCAATACTTGAACAGGCATCCGAAGAAAACCGAATTTAAGTAACTGTCAAAAATATCCATTCAAGTCAATGATACAATGTCTCTTAAAGACGGCTCAACTCTTGGGCCAACAGGTCAACAGTCTTCTGAATCTGGGACTCAGTGTGCTGACAGGATATAAAGAAACGAAGACGAGCGGATTTTTCCGGGACCGCCGGATAAAGGATAGGCTGCACATTAATACCCTGCTCAAAAAGAGCTGCAGAAAGACGTGCTGTATTCAGCGAATTACCGATAATGGCTGGTATGACTGCAAGACCGGCGCTGTTTCCTGTGTTGATTCCGGCAGATTTTGCAAGCCGCAAAAATAATTCACCGCGTTTCTGCAGAGTAATAACCCGTTCCGGCTCCTGTTGAATAACCCGGAGGGCAGCCAGTGATGCAGCAGCAACAGGCGGCGACATGCCCACACTATATAGAAAGCCGGGTGCAAAGAATTTCAGATGATCCACCAAGGCGTGCTCACCTGCGATAAAACCGCCACAACCAGCCAGGGCCTTGCTTAGGGTCCCCATCCAGATATCAACAGCTCCGCCTTCAATTCCGAAGTGCTCCCTGATTCCCATACCGGTTCGGCCCATAACTCCAAAGGAATGGGCTTCATCCACCATAAGAAAAGCCTTGTGCCTGTTTTTGATCTCGACAAATTTGGGAAGATCAGGATAGTCTCCGTCCATGCTGTAAATTCCTTCAAGCACAATCAGTACTCGTTCAAATTGAGTGCGTTGTTTAGAAAGTATGCCATCAAGGGCTTTCCAATCATTGTGCGGAAAAGGCAGACGTCGTGCCCCTGAAAGCAAAGTCCCCTGAAGAATGCTGTTATGGCTCAATTCATCGTGGAGTAAAAGGTCCTTGCCTCCGAAAAGATAGCCGATAGTTGTGACATTTGTGGCATGTCCGCTGACAAAGGCTATCGCATTATCGACATTGTAACAATCGGCAATACTCTTTTCCAGCTCTCGGTGGATAGGACGCTCCCCTGAAACCGGACGGCTGGCCGAAACAGAAGTCCCATAGCGGTCTATCGCATCCTTGGCAGCTTCTTTAACATGTGGGTGCCCGTTCAGGCCCAGATAATTGTAACTTGAAAAGTTAATATATTCATTTTCGCCTATTATTGTTGTTGCACCGGCAATTCCCTGATGCATTTTAAAAAAGGGACTATTCACGCCGAATTTTTTACCGGCTTCGTTAATAATAAGCAGCTGCCGGAAACCTGGATGCAGATGGAATCTGTAATAATCTTCCGGGATACTGCCCGTTATTATTTTAGTGCTGTCAGCTGGTTCCTTTTCAAAATGCCGCAGCTTCTGTTCCAGGGCTTTCTGAATCAACTTGTCTTTAAGCTGGCCCTTCAGGTCTGAGATTTTCTTCATGGATGCGCCTATTGAATTATCGTTTCTCTGTCACTTCGGTTTTGAAGCCGGGAAGCCAGTTCGCTCACATCTTCCGGAGCAGCATCAACCCCGTGCTGGCCGACCAGGTGTTGAATCTCATTTATACCATTGTCAGCGGAATCAACTGGCGTTTCGGTATCCCCCCCCCGCCCTTTGAGCTGAGCAATAACGACCTGAGCAAGCCTTGTCAAACTGGTGTTATCCTTTAATGACATGACGGTCAGTCGGATTCCAAAACGAGCTTCCAGTGCGACAACCAGTTCCACACCCATCAGTGAATCCAGACCCATGTCATAGATGGAGCGACCGGGATCTATCTTATCCGGAGAAACTCTAAGAATATCACCGAGTTCTTTTTTAAGTATCTGGATGAATATATCATTAAGTTCATCTTCCGGAAGTTCGTTCAGGAGAAAATGAATATTTTCAAGGCTGTCATCCTCATTAGCTTTTCCTTTGCTTTCACTGGCAATCTCACTGAACTTGGGGGATTTCGCACTGGGCAGGAAGCGTGAAAGCGACCTCCAGTCCAATTCCATAACACCTGGGCCTGATTTTTTGTTAATCAGAAGGTTTTCAAGTTTTTCAAGAGCAAGATCCGAATTCATGGCCGCTCCCCCCATGCGGCTTTGCAGTGCTTCTTTGATTTCTTCATTACGGGCAAGAAAACCTACATCATCTATTGCTCCCCAGCATACACATGTGGCGGGAAGACCCATGGAAAGCCTTTTGTGCGCCAGGGCCTCCAGCCAGCTGTTGGCTGCAACATAGTTTGCCTGTCCCGGGTTGCCGAAAAGTGTAGTGGCTGACGAGAACAGTATGAAATATTCCAAGTCCACGTCAAGTGTCAATTGATGCAGGTACTGGGCGCCCAAAATCTTCGGGGCCAGCACAAGGCGAATCTGCTCCTTATCCATCCCCACTATGAGGCCGTCTTCAATTACTGCCGCAGCATGAACAACCCCTTTAAGAGGAGGAAGGGCATCGGAGCTTTTCCTCAACAGTGCTTCCAGTGCCCTTTTATCTGTAACATCGCATTGTTCAGCCAGAACCTTCACACCCTGCTGTTCCAGTCTTTGAATAGCTTCTTTTGCCTCGCTGGAGGCTGAGCCGCTCCGGCTGATCAATACAAGATGGCGTACACCTTTTGATGCCAGCCACTCCGCTGTTTTCAGACCGAATCCGCTGAGTCCGCCGGTGACCAGGAATGTTGCGTCTGAAGGAAAGACAATCTTATCCTGTTCCTTTGGAGGCAGCTGATCAACATGCTTGATACCGTTATAATAGGTGACCACAACCTTTCCTATATTTCGCGCCTGCTGCATGTAACGGAAGGCGTCAATTATATTCTCTGCCTCAAAGGTATGATATGGCAGAGGATGGAGTTTCCCTTCTGAGAAGAGGGCCATGACCTCGCTGAACAGGGTTCTGGTCAACTCCGGGCGTTCCAGCATCAATTGATCGGCATCTATTCCGAAGTAACTGATATTGTTTCGAAATGGCCTCAAACCAATCTTGGTGTTTTCATAAAAATCGAGTTTGCCGAGTTCAAGGAAACGACCGAAAGGTTTAAGAACCTGGAGATTCCGGTTAATTGCCTCACCCGCAAGAGAATTCAATACTACGTCAACCCCTTTTCCGTTTGTCTGAGCGAGGATTTCTTCGGCAAAAGCAAGAGACCGGGAATTATAGATATAATCCGCCCCGAGCAGACGCAGGAAATCTCGCTTTTCATCCGAACCGGCTGTAACATATACCTGAGCACCCATTATTTTCGCCAGTTGAACTGCTGCAATCCCTATGCCGCCTGCAGCCCCGTGGATCAGAACCTTTTCCCCCTCCTTCAGACCGGCAAGATGATGCAGGCTGTAATAAACAGTGAAAAAGACGCTTGGGATAGTCGCAGCAGACTCAAAAGATACACTCGTCGGGATATGTGTGATGGCTGCTGCTTTTGTAATGACACGATTGGCGAAACAGGAGGGCCCAAAACCCAGCACCCTGTCTCCAGGAGAGTATTCATTTACGCTGCTGCCTGAGCGCATCACAATGCCTGCGAACTCAAGACCAAGGGATGCTCCGGCAAATCCGTTTTCGACTGCTTCATCTGAAAGCAGGCCAAGAGTATACATAAGATCTCTGAAATTGAGGCCGGTTGCACATACCTGAATTTCAACATCATCTTCCTCCATATCTCTTACAGGGGCTGCTTCCCAACGAAGATTCCGCAACTGGCCAGGAAATTGAAAACCCAGTCTTACAACTCCATCAACCGTCGCCTCTGATGCTGGCAACAGGGGTTCCGGTTTCTCCTCAGTTGATTCGAAACGGAGACGGGGAACAAACCTCTCACCTGATTCAGTGAGAATAACCTCCTGCTCTTCATCCGCCATTTCAAGTTCCTTCAACAGGGCCTCAATCAGAGCTTTTTCCTTATTACCGGGTTTTGCTATATCAATCAAACGCACATTATAATTCGAAGCCTCGTTCAACAGTGTGCGTGCAAAGCCCCACAAAACACTGTCAGCAGCCCCAGCGGCCAACTGTTGTTGCGGTTTATGTTCATTGAACGGCAGCAGATGATCAACAGCTCCGGTTGTTATGATCCACAGGGTTGTCCTGGTTCCGGTTTCCTCGCAGGCCCGTGCCAGGTCAGCTGTAATTGCGCACCGTTCAGTCTGCCCGGCCACACATTCCATTTCACCGGCATCGTTATCATCCGTTGATAAATCGAGGCCGGCCAGGTGAATGATACCGGCAATATCTTCGTATTCTCTTGCAGCATTGCTTATAAGAGCAACATAGTCTTCAGTCTCGTTAACAGAAACGCAGAGTATATTGTCTCCTTTCTCCTTCAGCAGTCTGCTGAACTCCTCGATGAATCCGGAAGACCCTCTTCTGTTATCTGTGAGGATTATCCAGTTTCGGGTTTTTTCTGATGGCTGTACCTTTAGATTAATATTAGCCTCCTCACAACAGGCCGGTATGATAAAGACGTCTGAAAGGCTCCCCGGTGAAAGTTCGACCGGGTCTCCGACCCTGAGGCCGAGTTCCATCATTTGCCGCCGCCAGAATTTGATAGAGTGCTGGTTTGATTCCCAGCCCTCTTCAGATTCCTGAAACCATCGGGGATTAGCCCCAAAGACAAAATCTATCCAGCTTGAAGGATGCTGGCCGATCAATAACAGGGTGCCGCCTTGTGCCAGTCTTGAAGCTGCAAAATTCAGGGCAGACAGAGATTCCGATATCTCGCCGAAATCGAGTGTCAGTATAATAAAATGAAAAAGGTTGGCCGGAATCATATCCTCCTGCTGAGAAGGCTCTTCGATCAACCGGGAACGGATATCTGAAAATTGCTCCCTGAATCGGTCTGTTTCTTCCAGCGCCTCCTGTGAATTGGTGGCTATTGTGTAGTCACAGCGGTCGAAGTCCGCGGCAAGACAGATATCCATGGCAAACAAAGGAGTTTCCTGGCTGATTTCCATCACCGCCAGCCGCCCGCCCTGCTGAAGGCAGCTCAGGGATTTACTGATCAGTTCCCGTATGATTTCGCCGATCTTCCGCCTGCGATCCGGTCCCATGATCTTGCTTACAGGTACAGCCGGCGCATCATTGTTGGAAAAGAGATCAGGCAGGTTCTGCGTTCCCTTCAATATAGGCTTCAGATTCAGGCCTATTCGTCCTGTCATATTTATGAGAAAAAAATAGTCCGGGTAGTCAGCTATAAGCAGATTCCATATATCCTGCGCTGCAGCCTGATTTTCTTCTTCGAGATTAATTTTCCAGTTCCGGTCGTGGGGAGACAAAATCCGGGCCTCTTCCGACAGTCTGATCAGGCAGCTGAGGAAAGGAGCAATATCCGGTGTATTGATTTCAAAGGCCTGAATGGTCTCCCTGGTCAGGCACTTCTCACTGTCAGCAAACTCCAGGAAAGTTTCCATGACAAACTGGCTGCACAGGCTGTTCAGCAATGGTTCCACCTCTTCTGAATAACGATGGAAATCCTCCTGAAGGAAAATATGATTTACCCTTTCTGCGATCTCAGCATGAATGAAATCAAAGCTGAGTGGTGCAGCTGCAGCAGTATAAGGATGAGGTTTTGGAATGCCGTGATAGCCCAGAAAAGCCAGACTGTCCTTATGTTCCATTTCCAGGCGTATTGCCCTGAAGCGTGCTTCTTTGATTACGGCTACAGTTCTGCAACTGGCGTCAAAAATCTCGAATTCGGCTGTCAGGGAGTTAGGAGACCTGCTCAGTATGGCAGCACGGACGAGGTACGGCCTGTCTGCTTCCGCTCGAAATACAATCCTGCCGATTTTGGTAGGAACAAAAACCATTCCCTGATAAAGATGCATGTCCTCTTTCAAAAGCTGGATGATCAGCTGGAATGTGCAGTCCAGAATAGCAGGATGGAGATGCATTTGTTCAATGCCGGAATCAATGGCCTCCGGGACTTCGAGTATGGCGGCAGCAGTGTTTCCCTCGACCCAGCCGTGGCTGATGCATTGAAAGGCAGGACCATAATCGAGCCCGACTGCCCGGGTTAGTATCTCATGGTCTCCGGAATAAAAATCAGGCCTTCGGGTAAGAACCGAAGGTGCTTCAACCAGAAGCGCAAGGCCCCGAGATTCAGACAGAATTCGACCTCGTGCATTCTGTGTCCAGGGCTCAGGGCTCATATATTGCCGGCTTATAATATTAAAACTGCCGTCTTTTGCCTCAATGCCAAAACGTGTTTCTTTCGAAACCTGATCATTCAGCAGGAGAGGTGCGGTAATTTCCAGTTCCTCTATATCTACTACAGCATCTTCCGGACGCCAGGCCCGTGCTGCCGCAAGGGCAAGCTCCGCATATCCCGCACCGGGAAAAACTGTTTCACCGCCCACGACATGGTCCGCCAGCAATGGTAATCGCCGGCTGTCCAGCCGGTTTTCCCATGTCAGTGCCTGCTGTTTGAGAGGATAGCCCAGAAGAGGATGGACTGTCCATCGTTCAAGAAGCCCAAGGGATTCCGAAGTGTTCTCGAACCAGTAACGTTCCCTTTGCCAGGGGTAGTTTGGGATATTCACAAAATTTCCCGTCATGGGGAAAAATCGTTCCCTGTCAATTTCTGCACCTGCGATAATTGCCTGATTGACAGTCTTCAATACATTCTGAACATGACCTTCGTTACGCCTCATGGTCGGCAAAACACGGCCTTCAATATCTGCATCCCGCAGGCATTCATTGATATAACCGCTCAATACCGTGTGCGGGCCGACTTCGATGAAAAGATTATCACCTTTTTCAATAATCTCCTTAATGGCATTTTCGAAAAGCACCGGTTTACGGATATTGTGCCACCAGTAATCCGCATTCAGTTCGGTTCCATCCAGTTGCCTGCCAGTAACAGTTGAATAATAGGGAATGTTTCCCATTACAGGTTGTATTCCTCCAAGGGCCGATTTGATATTTTCTTCTATTCCGTCCATTGCCGGACTGTGAAATGCGTAATCGAGATCCAGTCGTTTGTACCGGATATGGTTCCCGGCCAGGACAGTTTCAAAGCTGCTGAGGGATTCACTGTCACCGGCAACAGTTACTCCCCGAGGGCTGTTGACGCCCGAGATATTTACATCACTGCCAAGGCCAAGACTCTTTAAAAGCTTCGACACATCAGCTTCACAAGCGGCGACCGCAGTCATTTGTCCATTTCCCTTGGTTTTTCCCTGCAACATGCTGCGGTAATAAATGACCTGGACAGCATCCGGCAACGACAGTGCGCCTGCTGCCCATGCCGCCGCAATTTCGCCTACGCTGTGGCCGGCAGCAGCCGTTGGCCTGAGTCCCCGCTTTATCAGCATACTGGTAATGCCGACTTGCAGTGCAAACAATGCCGGCTGGGCAATTTCTGTAAATTCGTAACGCCCCTCACCGTTCTTTCCTGCGAGTTCCAACTCAAGCGAAAAATCGGCATATCTTTGGAAAATAGCATCCACTTCACGAACGGATTCCAGGAAGATATCATCTTCAAGCAGATCCCTGCCCATTTCAAACCATTGCGACCCATTACCCGAATAGATAAAGGCCGGGCCATGCAGGGACACAGGAACTGCAATTGATGCTACGGATGAGTTGACTGCTTCACTGTTTTCGGGAAATCCCTGCAGGGTGTTTACTATATTTTCAACAGATTCCCCGAAAACAATTGCCCGGTGTTCATACCAGTCACGATGGCAGGCTGCGCTGTACGCTATATTGTAGTAATTTTCCTCCTTCTGATCCTGCAGAAACAGTGCATAGTCCGCCGCAAGGTCCTTAAGTGCATCGGCGCTTTTTGCGGACAGTATCAGGGGGGGCATTAAACCTCCAGGGTGGCTCACGGTTCCCTGCATATCATGGTTCTGCAGAATTACATGTGCATTTGCCCCGCCGAAACCAAAGGAGTTGACACCAATAGTTATTTTTTTCTTTTTATCTAAAGGGAGATTCTCGGTAACAACCTTTATATTCCAGTCATCAAACCTGATGATGGGATTGGGTGTTTCCAGATTAATATTGGCAGGCACCATTCGGTGCCGGATGCAAAGAAGTGCCTTTACAAGACCTGCAACACCTGATGCCGGTTCAAGATGGCCGACGTTGCTTTTTACTGATCCAATAAGAAGCGGATTTTCTTTTGGGCGGTATTTCCCTAATCCTTCGCCAATTGAACGTGTTTCTATAGGATCCCCGACAGAAGTCCCTGTCCCGTGCGCTTCAATATAGTCGATAGATATCGGATCTATACCTGCCCTTTCATATGCCTGTTTCATAAGCTCAGCCTGAGCCTTGAAGTTGGGCACTGTGATGCCTGATTTATGGCCATCGGCATTCAACACGGAATTTATAATGACCGCATGAATTGGATTGCCGTCGGCAACCGCCTGGTAATAATCCTTCAATACAAATATACCGCCGCCTTCAGACCGGACATATCCGTCTGCAGAGGCATCAAAAACTCTGCACCGGCCCTTTTCTGACAGCATGGAGGCCTTGGAAAAGCCAATGAAGGCATATGGATGCAGGTGAAGGCTGATACCTCCGGCAAAGGCCATTCTGCTTTCTCCGGAAGCAATTGAGAGAATGGCCTGGTGCAGTGAGGTCATAGCTGCCGAGCACGCGGTATCGATAGCCATACTGGGGCCGTGAAGATCAAAAACATAGGATATCCTGTTTGCCGCTATGCTCGACGTGTTGCCGGTAGGCGCTGCAGAATCGATAGCGGCCAGGTCGTCCATAAAACGATATCCATAATCAGCACTGGCTATGCCAATATAGACTCCGCAACTGCTGCCCCTTATTGAAGAAGGCTTTATCCCTGAATTTTCCAGGGCCTCCTGGGCAAGCTCGAGCAGAATGCGCTGCTGAGGGTCCATTAAAGCAGCTTCCCGCGGTGAAATCCCAAAAAAACCCGCATCAAAGCTTGAGACGTCTCCGATAGAACCGGCGGAAAAAGTGTAACTGCATCCCGGCTGTCTTCTATCCGGGTGATGGAAGGCATCAAAAGGCCACCGTTCAGGATCAACTTGAGTTATCAGGTCACGGCCATCCACCAGATTCTGCCAGAAATTCTTATCGTCCTGACCGGGCAATCTGAATGAATAGCCGATAATTGCAACTTTAGAGTTCATTCTTTCATCCATTCTTAATTAATTCAAAACTTGTCCTTAAGGTTAGTAAAAAGTGTCTTATTGCCTGTGAGCCGAACCTCTATTAAAAGGTAAATTCCACCCCCAGCATATAACGGTAATCTGTCAATGACCTGAATTCAGAGCGTTTAGACCCGAAACGCTGATCACCTACAAAAAACAACTGGCAATGATCTCCAATATCATACTCTACGATTGGGATAAACTGGCTGGAGTTGTCGTCAATATTAAAAGTATATCGTAAAATGAGATTGAGCACATCCCAGATTTGGACCCGGTAGTACTTGAAAGTCAGATAATTTTTGCGCAGAAAGCGCAATTTCGGGTCAAGTGTCTGCATCAGCGTCATTTTTGACATACTGTGCAGGGGTTCGGAAAGATTAAAGGCATAAGCAGCCCTTTCCCTCAAATCATAATAGAGATCTGCTTTGCTGTCATTATATCCGGGGCCGTTAAAAAGGTATTCAAGTGTGAAAGTTGCCCCGGATTTCATCGTGTATGAACCCCCCATTAAGAAAAGTCCCTCCGGAGAATTACCATCATCTTTTATCGGCCTCATTTGAATTCCGAAAGGAGCAGAACCGTCTTTTTCAGGATACAGTGAATCTGTCCCTCTTGAAACGGAGGCCTCTGCATAAAGAAGCAGGGCATCAGAAAACCACCGTCCACCAAATGCCCCGAGACTGGATCTGTTGCCTTCCTGGCAGGACCCAATCAGGCTGAAGTATTTCTTATAGGTGGTATAATCAACTTTCAATGCATAGGTCCTTTGAAAATCAAAGGGAGACAATTCCCGCCCCCTGCCCAGGTTTGCGATGAAAGAAGCAGTCCAGGCAGAATTCACCACCCAGACCAGGCGCGCGAAGTCCTTTCCGGGAACCTCGGCCTTGGGATTCATCTGTCCGTTATCACGGAAAAAAGGATTTGAAGGAGAAGTAAATGACGAAGACCCCCACTGGATATTCTCTCTTCCGTAAGAGACGAATATTCCATCGGCAGGATTGAGACCGGCAAGCCATTCATTGACATACCAGTCGTCATCCCTGTCCGTATCACCTTCCCTGCTCCCCTCTTCCCAACGCTCCCATTTCAGATCCAGTCTCGGTTTGGCAACCAGTGTAAGGCTGCGAAATCTCAATGATATATCCGGCCGAAGATCGAGGTTCAGGCTGTAATGCGGGATATTAAGGAAGTCATTATTCGGATTCTGTGTTGAGAGGGCTGGTTCGATTACGCTTCCATAACCAAATGCCCTGAAAGTGTAACTTAACCCTTCCCCGATCTCTTTCAGGACAGTTTTTTCACCACTGATATTGCCCGCTTCTTCCCTGGCATAAGAAATGCCCTGAATCAAAAGGATTAAAACCAATCCGGCGGCCATGATAACAGCCAATTCAAATGGGAGTGAAAGCTTCTTTCTCATATGCTCAGATGCCATAATCTATATGCTTCTCATAATGAGCAGATTAATATCAAATGTTGAATCAGGGATTTTCTCGAGAATGGGCTCACTGAATGACATAGTGGTTACATTGTCCTCCAGAAATATATCCTTTATTACAATCCGGGAAACAAACGGCATCCGATTGTCACCCATATCTACTTCGTGAGAGTACTCCATAGTGGCCACCTTGAATTTTTTGCCTGAAACCGTGAAAAAGTCAGATCGTATCCCGACCAGGCGGTCTTTCGAAACCCAGTAAATTATCCGATCATAGGTAACATTCTTGGTGACTGCCTTTAAATCAAAGACATAACACAATTCTCCGTCCACCATTTCGTCATTCAGGGGCGTGGCATGATAGTCTTCTGCGTAATTGGTTGAAGCAATATCACCGTAAGCAGCGCCCCCGACCAGTCTCTGTCTTGGAGAAACAGGCAGAGCCTTACTCAGGCCGGGACTTGCAAACCACATATTGTGATCCGCCATCAGCAGGATTTGACCTCTTACCTTGGGAGGAGCTTTCAAAATGGCAAAGAAATCGTAACCTCTTGCCTTTACATCAATTGCCCGATTCTGTTCACGGCCATTCTCGACGGAAGAAATCTTCACCTCCCATTTAATACCCTGAAGATTGCCTCTCGCCTCATCTGCACGCTGAAGAATCTCTTTCGGTGTTAATTCCTCACAATATCCATTCTGCCCGGTTAAACCAGAGGCAGATATCAGCAGAAGTCCAATCAAAAACACTTTAATACTGTTATTTTTTGTCCTGATCATAGCAATACCCATACCGAAAAGGAATCATTCTGAAAAGTTAAATTCCACTAATGGTAAATTAAAATTTCATGCTTTTCCGGAAAAAATGACGCTATACATGCCCCAGCGCATCAACCACATTCTGGCGGGCAGCCCGCCGGGCAGGCAGAAAAGAGGCTATTATACATAGAAACATCAGAAAAATAAAACTGTATGACAAATAATCAGAAGAAAGTAAAATCATTATAGGTACCCGCTTTGTAATTCCAGGAGGAACCCATGTGGGCCTTATAATATCAATTACCCATGAACCCAGAAAAGTAATAAAAAGCCCTGCCATTGTCCCCATAACTCCCAGCAGCATGCTTTCAATGCAGAAAAGAATATTTACACCTCTGCGCTTAAGGCCTAAGGCACGCAGTGTGCCGATCTCTCTGGTCCTTTCAATTACGGCCATGCTCATGGTATTTATGACACTCATTGTAACAATAACGAAAACTATCACAAACAGAAAAGCAAAAATCACGTCAAACATGTTCTTGACTTTTATGTACCATTGGCTCATTTCATTCCATGTCTTTATTTCATACTCTGATATCAATCCCGATAAAAGTTCCTGGAGGTCCTTTCGAACGGAGGCGGTCTGTTCATGCCTGTCTAAAAGAATCGCAATACGGTCAACGCCTTCAGTATCATAAAGCCTCTGAGCAAACTCAAGCGGAACACGCATCATCTTGTCATTCATTGCATCCGAGTCAGTGTGGAATAGCTGATAAATCTGCATGTCCAGGGCGTTCATCTGACCGTCAACCGTATTGGTGAAGGCTATGGCACCGGAGTCCAGTTTCAGGTCCAGCAGCCCTGCGAGGCCGTCTGCCGCAGCCACGCCATAGGGGTTGCCGTCTTCCAGCTTTTTACCTTCATAGGCCTTTATCTCCTGAACAGTTCTGCTCCAGAAGACATCCACTGCAGAAGGGGCGATACCCTGAGCTACGAAAATCGTTGACACCCTGCCGTTGCTTACAAGTCCGGAAATCATCAGGTGTGGCGTGACCAGGATAACTTCGGGCAACTTCCGGCAAATGGTGTTTATGGTTTTCAATTCATCGGGGGTTATAAGATATCGAGCCGGATCCAGTTGCCCCTTGTCCAGGTATCCTTTTTTAAATACCGTCAGGTGGCCGTTGCAGGTGCCGAAAATGGCCATCTCGCGGTTGCCTGTATACATGTACTGGGCAAACCCTCCGAAGAGGTTTACCGCAGAAAAACCCAGCGCAATGGCCAGAACCGTAAAAAAGGATCGGCGCCTGTTTTTGAGAAGGTTTCTGAAGGCGATCCTGAACAGGGCAGTCACGATGGCGCCCCTTCCTCGACAATGAGGCCGTCTTCCAGCCTGACGAGCCGGTCAACGTTATTCAGCAATCGCTGGTCATGAGTTGAAAAGATGAAGGTGGTACGTTCACGGATGTTAAGTTCCCGCATGAGGTCAACAATCTTCATTGCCGTATCTGAATCCAGATTTGCCGTGGGTTCATCCGCAATAACAAGGGACGGTTCCGTTGCCAGGGCGCGGGCAATTGACACCCTCTGCCTTTGTCCACCTGACAGTTTGTCCGGTCTCTGTCTCATAAAATCTGCCAAACCTACCTGTTCCAGCCTGTGGACTGCCTTTTTAATTGCCCTGCCTGCTGGTATTCCCTGTATTTGAAGTGGAAGCATCACATTTTCAAGTGCGGAAAGAACGGGAATCAGGTTGAATGCCTGGAATATGAATCCTATGGATGTATTGCGCAGATCAGATTTCGCGTCATCTGAAAGAGATGAAATCAGCTTGCCGTTAAAATGCAGGTAGCCTGAAGATGGTTCGTCAATTGCGCCTATAATATTTAAAAGAGTTGTCTTTCCAGATCCGGAAGGCCCCCACACGGCCATGAAGTCACCTGGACGGATAAGGAGTTCAATGCCCTTCAGGGCATGAACAGTCGTTTCTCCCATATGGTACTTCTTTGTCACTCCTTTTAATTCAACGATTCCGGGGACAGGATGCCTTATGTCATCATGAGTACCTTTTTTCACAATTTTCCTGAAGTCTTCTGTGGAATTCCATTCCCAATTACCACATAATCAAGCATAAGCTATGAAACTCGTTTAAACCATTATAATTGACCTGTTCCTAATTTTTTAACGCTTACCATCATTTTTTATTCGTAAAAGGAAGTTCCATTGCAGGAGAAAGGTTCAAGCGCCATTCTCCGTCTTCCCACCACCATTCCTCACTGGCAGACATATTGAACTCATACTGCATATGGGATGTTTTGTAATCTACTACAGCCGTTGCTTTCTTACCAGGCTCAATGATCTTTATATCTTTAATGTTAAATTCATCTATGATGATATTCGCCATCCTGACAAAATTTGTCTTATCATATTTATTTTTAAATTCGGCCACACCCATATCATAAACAGTTCCCCAGTCTCTATTGACTTTGGCCACCCATTCCTTTTTGACTCTTTGCATTAATGATTCTTCGCTATGTGGATCAACGGAAATATGAGCACATGCTGCAAACATTGATAAAACCGAAATGCACAATATCAGTCTGACCAAACGATTAATCATATTTTACCTCCATTTCTCCCCTCTTGACCGGTTCTTTTTGTATATACTCCTTATATTCCTCGGGTGTCATCCTGCGCAGTTTCTCAAATTCCTTCATAATCTCTTTTTCCCTTTTCTCTTTTCTCTTCTCTCTCTCCTGCCTGACAGTCACATAGATATCATCGCCGGTTATACTGGCAATCCGCTCATCAGATACTACCGATTTATCAATTGCTATCATTTCACCCTGACGTTTAATTATCTGCCCATCACCATTTAATGTCAAACGGGCCAGTCCCAGATTTTCACCCTGACTACTGGCCTGCATAATCAGTGTCTTACTGTCTGTCTGAAATGACTTTTCACCATCCTGGCCGCCGCACGGGGCTTTTTTCAATACATATTCATCATCCTTTATGCCCGCGATTATGGCAAGATCAATGCCATCCAGATTTTCAAGCAGCAAATTGGTTGCCTCAATCCCGCATTGTGAGAGCAAGACTATAACGTCTGTCTTTTTTTTCAGTTCGGGGATCAGGAAAGTAAGGGCCTTTTCTGGAGGAATAATTTCAAGGCTTTTACCAATTAATTCAGCAGACTTGTTTTCAAACACATCCAAAGGCATAACGCCCAGAATACCAACCTTAATGCCACCAGAACCAACTATCACATATTCTTTACCAAAATGAAGCCCACCTTCTCTATACACAAGGTTCGAGGTTACAATAGGAAAATTAAGATCGGATGTGACCTTTTTCAGAAAATCGACTCCGAGTGAAAAATCGATACCTCCAAGATTCATGCACGCATAGCCCATCTGATCCATGGCACGCAAGCCTATATCAGTAATCATTTTCTTAGCTGTAAGGCTTACACGTCGAGTGGGGACAATTCCGCCGCAGTCAATCAGCAAAGTCCTCTCATCAGCATTTCTAACTGATTCAACCTCAGTCATTATTCTGGCAAGACCGCCGGATGAACTTCCTCCTCAGCCGCGCCGTGGTGTCACCTGTCCTAACAGGTCACCTGTAAAAAGTATTGATACAGTTCTTTCACTGCCGGCAAGGCAACTCATTGGTAAAGTTATAAAAAATATAACAGAAATGATTATCAAAATTGTCTTTTTCACAAATATCCTCCCTAAAATACTGGACTTTACGCTTTAGGTTTAAG
>ERZ795057.2188-NODE-2188-length-15122-cov-3.908011_pt1 | contig 15122 bp, 9 predicted proteins | sample MGYA00375141_ERZ795057 | MGnify/ENA primary metagenome ERZ795057 (study PRJEB30186, sample SAMN05720163) | activated sludge metagenome | isolation source: Anaerobic digester | place: Hong Kong | collected 2015-01-26 ... | reverse complement strand
GATCGAGGATCCGGATTGACTCATCATAGACTTTTAGTGGTACCGGAAAGGGATGGCCGTCCTTGCCGCCTTGTGCAAATGAATAGCGGGCAGGATCCGAAAAACGGCTGCTGGTTCCGTAGATAACCTCCGAAACCAGGGTCAGCGATTGTAAGGTGCGGGGGCCCAGGCCAGGGAGTAACAGAAAGTCCTCGAAAAGCCCGGGCTGGTGTTCATGCGAAAGGGCTACCACAGAACCCAGCCTTTTCAGGTCAAAATCGGTCAGTCGGACATCGTGGTGCCTAGGCATGAAGAGCTTTTTTATTTCGGGCAACAGGTGTGCGGGATGCTCGTGACTCAGGTCCAGAATTTTGGCGCGGGTTGGATTGGCGTCGCGGTGGGTCAGGTTAAGAATGAGGCCCTGATTGTCACCGCATACACCGGCATGGGGTTCATCGACAAATGATCGGAGTGCCGGTCCGTGCCAATGGTATCTTCTGGCATACCCGGAATCCCCATTCATCCCTTGCTGGACTACCGTCCATTTACCATCGTCCGTGACTAAAAAGGCGTGTAAATAGAGTTGAAATCCATCCTGTACGGCGGTATTGTCCACTTTTGCAGTCAGCTTGCTTGCTTTGACCAGTTCGGAACCATTCAGACCCAGGCGGTCGGAAAGCAAGATGAGTTCGTCCGGTGTTTTCCTGGAATGTTTTCCACGGCCGCCGCAAACATAGATACCGAGTTCTTTACTCCGATCCTTCAAGCCCTTCTTCAGTGCTCCAATAACCGAAGTTGTGATGCCCGATGAATGCCAGTCCATGCCCATCACCGAACCCAAAGCCTGGAACCAGAATGGATCTGCCATACGACGCAGCACTTCATCCTTGCCAAACTCATAGACCACAGCTTCGATAATGGCTCTTCCCAAAAGCGCCATCCGTTCGGCCAGCCAGGCTGGTACGCGTCCTCCATGAAGAGGCAAATCGGCATATCCACTACGTCGCACTGATGGTATAAAGTTTAATGTAATGAATAGAACACGCCGGATCTGCTATTGGTTTTTTAAGCCCGGTCCGGTGATTATTTGTCCGGGTCGAGTTCCGGTGTGGGTGCCTTCATCGACAACTAATGTCCCATTTACCAACACATAATTGATGCCGGTGCTGTATGCGTGCGGTTGTTCAAAGGTAGCCAGGTCTCCGACCGTGGCAGGGTCAAAGATAACCACATCGGCTGCGAAGCCTGGCATGAGGATTCCACGGTGACTCAAATTGAACTTGCGGGCCGGCAAAGAAGTCATCTTCCGGATGGCATCTTCCCAGGTTAAGGTTTGGTGTTCACGTACATACCGCCCCAGTACGCGGGCATTGGTGCCGTAGGCTCTGGGATGGGGTGAACCAACATTTATGGCAGGAATTCCCGCATCCGATGCAATCATCGCATAGGGCAATTGCATCAAGGTTTCCACGTCAGATTCATTCATTTTATGGTAGACCATCTGTACCCGCCGACGTTTTACGGCAAGGTCCAGGATGGTTTCGGTCTCTGAAGCAGCTTTGCCTTTGCCGCCTTGCTTGATGTTGACATCATGCAGATTCATTCCATTTATGGTAGAGTCCCAGGGGCAAAAAGCCACGAATGCATAACTGTAATTCTTGAAACCGCTTTTTTTCAATAGTTGGATCATCTCCTTCTGAATCTTCTTCCGGGTCATTGGGTCCTGAATCCGGTTGATCACTTCTTCATCGGTGCCTTCCAGAGCCCAGTCGGGTAGTAATACATCCAGACTGGTGGAACTTGCGGTGTATGGATATTGATCGACGGTAACGTCAACGCCCCGATGGCGATATGCATTGACCAAATCGATCATTTCGCCGGTACGGCCCCAATTGGGTTTTCCTGTGATTTTGAAATGGGAAATTTCGACTGGAATGCCGCTTTCCGCGCCAATATCTGCCGCCTCACGGATCGCGGCAAACACGCGTTCATCTTCGTTGCGAATATGGGAGGCATAGACTCCGCCAAAGCTATGAGCCACCTTCGCTAACGATACGATCTCGTTCGATTTGGCAAAGGTGCCCGGAAGATAGATCAATCCGGTACTCATGCCTACCGCTCCCTGCTCCATGGCACGCGCCACCAGTTTTTCCATGTTGTCCAATTCTTCCGCAGTGGGTTCCCGGTCTTCGTTACCCATGATGGTACGCCGAATGGTATTGTGTCCGATCAGGGAAGCCATATTGATACTGATGCCTTCCTTGCGAAGGTCACTAAAATATTGTTCGAGGTCGATTCGGGAACCACCGCAATTTCCGGTAACCACAGTAGTAACTCCGTCATGGATAAAATTATCTGCGGTGGGCCGGTTCTCAAGGGATCCTTCCACATGCGCGTGAACATCGATGAATCCGGGACACACGATCTGGTCTTTTGCATCGATGGTCTTCTGAGCGGACCGACTGGCCAGATCACCTATTTCCAGAATAACACCATCCTTAATACCAATGTCTCCCAGGTACCAGGGGTTGCCTGTACCATCCAGAATTTTACCATTGCGAATGAGTACATCGAAGCTTTGGCCCAATCCATAATTGATTTGAATGAAAAACAGGATTAAGAGCAATTTTACTTTCATGCCGGTTCTTTTTGAGCATTGGCTTTTTCATTAAAAAAGATGGCGAAAATGACCATGACAATAGCGGCCAGGATCGCCGGGAAGATCCAGATGTGATACCAATCATGGTTGGTAATCTGACCGGTAGCATCAACAAATTCATTTTTCTGTTGGATCAAACCTTGAACCCTCGATCCGATGTACATGCCCACACCATAGGTAGCCAGGGTGATTAGCCCTTGCGCGCTGGCCCGTTTCTGCTCAGGAGCGGCGTTTTCAACGTAGATTTGTCCGGTCACAAAAAAGAAGTCGAAGCAAACCCCATGCAGGATGATGGCCAGGTAGAGCATCCAGATCAGACTGTCGCCGTTTCCGTAGGCAAATAACAGATAGCGAATAATCCAGGCAACAACACCGATCAAAATCATTTTTTTGACACCGAGCCGCTTAAAGAACAAAGGCATCAGAAGCAGGAATAAGATTTCAGACCATTGGCCAAGCGTCATAATGCCTGCGGCGGCGGTTACATTGCTCTCGTTGAGAAAGAGGTTTGTGGAATTGTAATAAAAAGTAAGGGGTATGCAAATCAGTAAAGATCCCAGGATCATTACGGCAAAGGATCGCTTTTTCATCAAGCCAATCGCGTCAAGACCCAATAGGGCGGTGATGGATACTTTTTCACCTTTACCTTTAGGTGGTGTTTTAGGAAGGGTAAAAGCATATAAGCCGAGCAGGATAGAGACAGCTGCCCCTATTTTGAATGGGATATTGGTTGGTTCAATGTTTTGTTTGATGAGATAGGATGTACCTGCGATGGTAAAGCCGGCGGCTATCCAGCCGATGGTCCCCAATACCCGCACCTGTGGAAATTGCTCTTGAGGATTATGCATTTGGTTGAATGCGATGGCATTGGCAATCGCCAGCGTAGGCATGTAACATACACAATAGAGCAGCATAACCCAGAAAAATCCACTGGGATCCGTGACCGTAGTAACCCAATAGAGTAAAAGTCCTCCCAGTAAATGCAGGATTCCCAGCAATCGCTGTCCTTCGAAAAACCGGTCAGCAATCGTACCTACCAGCAAGGGCGCAATGATGGCGCCGATGGCTGTGGTAGAATAAGCGTTACCGAATTGTGTGCCATTAAATCCAAGCTTGGTGATGTAGGTGCCCATCGTGACATACCAGCATCCCCACACGAAAAACTGCAGGAACATCATCACGGATAGCTGTACTTGTATTCTTCGGTTCATAATCCATTTTTGTTGCTAGGGAAAGATATAAAGAAAAGAAGTAAAAGAGGTACCAGAAGTAAAAGAGGTACCAGATAGCATTACATCCCAAAGCCCATGGCTTTAGCCTGGGGAAGAAAGAGCAAGGAGCAGAGAGCATGGGGCATGGAGCAAGGGGCATGGGGCAGGGGAATTTGTTTGGTGCCCGGTGTGGATTAACCTGGAGACACCGCGTTTAGTTTTTGCCTTTTATGGGCTGGAAGGATTGTGGTTTTCCGGAATCCCATTTGACCAGGTATTGTTGTTCCAGCTTATTGACATAGGAGAGGGAACCAAGCCGGAATTTCATGGGCATCTTATGGTCCTGATTTCCCATGTTTTCCCATTTGCAAATGGCGCCAAAATGAAATGGGATTACTTGTGGAATCTGGAAAGACCTGGATAGCAGGAGATTGTTTTCAGCAGGTACTTTAAATTGTTCCAGACGCGCAAGTTGAGATGAATTGAACGTCTGCTTTAAGCTGTCCTGAGGCATATGGGTAGCCTGCCCGTATGTCAGGTGCATGCCCGAGAGAAGAACAACAACAACTACCAGAAGTCTAATCATATTGATCTTTGCGCTTCCCTGCGAAAATAACGAATTGTCTTAACTGTGCAGGCAATTGTCCGTTATACAGGGCTATTTTACGGGAAGGACGCAGTCCGATAGCCTTCATGGCCTCCGGATTTGCAGAAAACAGCCATGCTTCACAAGGAGCGAACTGGTGTTTTAGTACCGTTCCGATATCGCTATAAAATTGTTCGATCGCCCGGTGTTGAAGGCGTATGTCGTACGGTGGATTCATGATCAGGACAGGGTCGGGCCAGGGTGTCTGCAATTGCTGAAAGGCTACTTGTTTCCATTGGGTGATGGTATCCACACCAGCACTTTGTGCATTTGTACGCGCTATTTCGACAACTCTGCCATCCTGGTCGGCCCCCATTAAAAGCGCTTCTGGTGCCTGAATAATGGCTGCGTTGGCTTTTTCGACGACTTCAGCCCAGAGGTCTTGCTGAAATTCGGGCCAGTGAAACAAGGCAAATTGTTTGCGATGCATTTGAGCGGGCATATTTCTTGCCATTCTTGCAGCCTCAATAATAAAAGTTCCGGACCCGCACATCGGATCAATCAATGGCCGGGATGAATCCCAGCCCATACTTTTGATGATTCCGGCAGCCAATACTTCATTAAGCGGCGCTCTGCCGGTCTGCTGCCGGTAACCCCGTTGAAAAAGCGGAGCTCCCGAGGCGTCGCGGCTGAGCTCAAATTTTTCCTCATTGACGCGCAAAACAAAATGATGGTCAGCATGGTCACGGTCTACAGAAGGCCTCTTGCCATACTTCGACCGGAAATAGTCAACCAGGGCATCTTTCGCCAATTGCATCGCATAGATGCTGTTGTTAAAGAATGTTGAGCTGACATGTCCTTTAAAAGCAAAAGTTTGCTGTTGGTCCATGTACTGATCCCAGGGAATAGCAGCCAGCTGATTGTATAAGTCGCGAGGTTGGCGCAGTGACCCGGACAAAATGGTTTCCAGGACGGAAATCGCGGTGTACAACCGGTAATTGGCTTCATAGAGGAATCGCTCCGGAGCTTCCACCTGGACAGCCCGGGTACGAATCTCTACGTTCGGATAGCCCAGGTCGACAATTTCTTTGGCACAAACCGCTTCAAGTCCGGCCAGTGTTTTAACGGTATATACGGGCATGCTAAGTCTGAATTACACCTACGTTAAAGGGTTTAACCGGCGCTGCATTGGCAGCTTCAATTCCGGTAGAGATCCATTTGCGGGTCTCGATCGGGTTGATGATGGCATCTACCCATAACCTGGCCGCAGCATAATAGGCGGTCGTCTGCCGATCGTAACGTTCGGAAATGGTGCGAAATAATTCGGTTTCTTCTTCTGAAGTAGTTTTGGCGCCGTGTGACTTCATGGATGCCACCTGGATCTGGGTGAGGACTTTGGCGGCTTGTTCACCACCCATCACAGCAATTTTAGCGGATGGCCAAGCTACGATCAACCGAGGGTCATAGGCTTTTCCACACATGGCATAATTACCGGCCCCATACGAATTGCCAATGACAATGCTCAATTTTGGGACGGTGCTATTGGCCACTGCATTGACCATTTTGGCTCCATCCTTGATGATGCCTCCCTGTTCTGACCGTTTGCCTACCATGAAGCCGGTCACATCGTGCAGAAAAACCAACGGGATCTTTTTTTGATTACACACCATAATGAATCGGGCCGCTTTATCCGCCGAATCCGAATAAATCACTCCTCCAACCTGCATCTCCCCGTTGGACGCTTTTACCACCTCCCGGTTATTGGCCACAATTCCGACTGCCCAGCCATCAATCCGGGCATAGGCGCAGATGATGGTTTTGCCATAATTTTCTTTGTACAAGGTTAGCTCCGACCGGTCCACCAGACGCTTAAGCAGCTCAATGGTCCGATAGGGTTTGTTATGATTTTCAGGAAAAAGCCCCAGGATTTCATCCTCCGTAAGTGCCGGAGCGGCAGGGTCAGTCCGGTCAAATCCTGCTTTGGGCCGCTCACCGAACTGAGCAACCAATTTTTTGATGGTATCCAGGCATTCCTGATCATTGGCAGCTTTGAAATCAACGATGCCGCTGATTGCAGTTTGTGTATCTGCTCCTCCCAGGGTCTCGGCGTCAATGTCTTCTCCGATCGCCGCTTTTACCAAATAGGGACCTGCCAGAAAAATGGACCCGGTCTCTGCAACGATTAATGATTCATCGCTCATGATGGGCAGATAGGCTCCACCGGCAACACAACTACCCATAATTGCTGCTATCTGGGGGATTCCCTCCGAGGACATCCTGGCATTGTTCCGGAAAATCCGGCCGAAATGTTCTTTATCGGGAAAGATCTCGTCCTGCATAGGTAGAAATACACCTGCACTATCTACCAGATAAATGATTGGCAGATGGTTTTCATAAGCAATTTCCTGCGCCCTCAGGTTTTTTTTGCCTGTCATCGGAAACCATGCCCCGGCTTTAACGGTCGCATCATTGGCAACGATCACGCAGGTCCTGCCCGATACCTTTCCCAGGACGACAACGACCCCAGCTGCCGGACACCCCCCATGCTCCTCATACATTTCGTAGGCGGCGAAGGCCCCAATCTCCAGATAATCCGAAGGATCATCCAATAGGTAGGAGATTCGCTCACGAGCAGTCATTTTCCCTTTACGGTGCTCTTTTTCGATTTTAGATTTTCCTCCACCTTCATAAATTAGTTCCAATCTCTTTTCCATCTTCCGGATGGCCAACTTCATGGCATCTTCATTTTGATTGAAGGCGAGGTCATTAATCCCAGACTTGCTACTCATCAATTATATCTTGATTTGCCGGCGGAAAAGATACTAAGAAATGTAGCACTCTCAGCCTGGGTACAGCATGGGTTACGAAAATAAGGCAGGATTAATTTAATAATTAATTCATATTAAGGTCACAAGGTGTTCACGTAGCTTCGAGATTTTTGCGGCAAAGCCCGCTATGTTTATTAGTTATTTTGTAATATGTAAATATCTTTATTACACATAAATAGTCTGTATGATCCAACCATTACCTTTCAAAAAGAACCTGTGGAGGCTGACTGGCTTGCTTTTGCTTCCCTTATTTCTGAATGCACAAAACATCCAAATAAGCGGTGTCGTGCTTGATGATGAAACGGCCACTCCGCTACCTGGCGTCTCAATCAATTTGAAGTCTACGAATACCGGAGTGATTACGGAAGCAGACGGAACATTTTTAATAGATGCTCCGGCGGATGGCATACTGGTTTTCTCCTACATTGGAATGAAATCTCAGGAAATTGCCATTAATGGCCGGACCAATCTGGAAGTTCGCTTACTGACCGACGCCGTAAATCTCTCCGAAGTCGTCGTCGTCGGCTATGGCACTCAGAAGAAAGCCAATTTATCAGGCGCTGTGGATCAGATCAATACCGAGCAATTGGAAAACCGGCCGATCAGTAATCTTTCGCAGGGATTACAGGGACTGGTACCCAATTTTAATGTGGATTTTACCGGCGGAGAGCCAGGAGCCGCCGCACAATTTAATATTCGTGGTTTCACGTCTATAAATGGTGGAAGCCCGTTGTTTGTCGTCGACGGCGTGCCTTACGATGACGGAGAGTTGAATGTGCTGAACCCCAGTGATATTGCTTCTATCTCAGTCCTGAAAGATGCATCCTCAGCTGCCATTTATGGAGCAAGAGGAGCATTTGGGGTTGTTTTGATCACCACTAAAACCGGCAAGCAGGATAAGATCTCCTATTCCAATTATCTATCGGTGGCCAGTCCGACCGTTCTGCCCAATCCGGTTACGGACCCTTACATCTTCCTGCGCATTGCCGAATTATCTACCAATAATACCCCCTGGGATTACAACAACTATTCGGATGAAGAATATCTGTGGGCCAAACAAAGATCCAACGATCCTTCGGTTGAATCGGTACGCCTGGATCCGAATAATCCCAACCAATACGTGTATATGGGAAGCGAAGACTGGAACGATTATTTCTTCAAACGCAACTCTTTTTCCCAATCACACAATGTCTCATTCAGTGGCTCGAAAGACCGGTTCAACTATTACATTTCAGGTAATGTTTCCGGTGAAGATGGATTAAATAAGCTAACAACAGACAGTTGGAGCAGGAAAGCCCTCAGGAGTCGTCTTGGCTTTACCCCCAGGAAATGGCTTGACATCGAGAACAATACCAATATTTACCAGACCGATCGCGATGCGCCGGCATATTCTCTGCCGAATGTGTACGACCTAAGGCCGGTTGATGTAGCTACCAACCCGGATGGATCCTGGGCGAATACCGACGCTGGCCGTACGGCAGCAAGAATTGTTGACGGAGGAAGGTACACCGGAACTACCTACGGATTTCAGACGATGAACCGGGCCAATGCCCGCTTGTTCGATGGATTGCTGACCTTGACCGGCGACGCTACATTCAAACGCATTTTTGGAAAAATTCACCAGGATGGCCGCCCTTATTCAATCGGCTACGGCCCTTCGGATACCCGACTGGAAGGTGGTGAAGGTTATGCGCTTGAACGCAGGACATCCGATGCGTATAATGCCTACAACTTCTTTGCGACCTTGAACAAATCGTTCGAAAAGCACCAATTTCAGGCTATTCTGGGATACAATCAGGAAAGTTATGTGGAGGAGGAAGCCCAGGCTCGCCGGGACAAATTGATCGTGGGCTCCTTGCCCTTCATCGGTGTGGCATCGGGTGAGCAGACCGTCGATGTTGAGTATGTGGATTGGGCAGTTCAGGGTATTTTTGGTCGACTGAATTACATCCTGGACAACAAATACATTTTTGAATTTAACGGACGATACGATGGCACTTCACGTTTTCCAAGCAACAATCGCTGGGGATTTTTCCCCTCCGTGTCCGCAGCCTGGATCGTTAGTGAGGAGGATTTCTTCCGCTCGGTCTCTGGAATTTTTTCAACACTGAAGCTTAGGGCTTCGTATGGGTCATTAGGGAATCAATCCGTGGACGAATACGGCTACATATTGAACCTTCCTTCGGGCACAACCGGATACCTGATCGATGGCGATTATCGGCGCTACATCGGAACTCCTGGGTTAAATGTGGATCCCAACAATTATTCCTGGGAGGTTGTCCAGACCACGAACGGAGGTTTGGAGTTTGGCCTTTTCAAGGATCGTATTTTTACAACCTTTGATTATTACGTTCGCAATACGAAAGGCATGTTGGCTCCCGGAGGGGAACTTCCTGCTGTTCTTGGTACAGCGGTTCCTGCCGGTAATGTGGCAGATCTGCAAACCAAAGGATGGGAACTCAGTATACAACTACGGAATAAACTGCAGGTAATCAACAAACCGCTGGACTATCAAATAGCCTTGACCGTCGGCGATAGCAAATCTGAAATAACCCGCTATCCCAATGACGAACTATTGTTCAGTGGAGCCTATTATCCCGGACAACAGATCGGCGAGATCTGGGGACTGGAAAGCGATGGATTATTCAAATCGGTGGATGAGATCAATCAACTGGATGAAACCAACATCATTCCATGGGGAGCACTGGCCATCGTGCCCGGTTGGCCTAGATACATCGACCAGGATGGAAGCAAAACCATAGAAAAAGGTATTTCCGTCAATGATCCCAGGGATTACGTGGTTATCGGCAATTCTCAGCCGCGCTACCGTTTTGGTGCAGATCTGAATGTCAGCTGGAATGGATTTGATGCGAGAGTTTATTTTCAGGGAGTCGGTAAGCGCGATTATTATCCCGTGCATTATCTATTCTGGGGGCTTTATCAGCAACCCTATGCCAATGTATATCCGCAATTGCTGAATTTTTACCGCCCGTCAGATGATAGTAAAAGTGCGCGGTCACAACATTCTCAGGCTTATCTGGATGCCGGGTTGGACCGTGCCAACACCGATTCCGAATACCCCATCTTACAAGCTTGGCTGGCAGACTACCGGGTAGACAACGGACTTGCAATACCACAAACCAACTATTTATTGAATGCGGCTTACATCCGGCTTAAAAACATCACCATCGGCTATACCTTGCCTGTGGAGATTACCAAAAAAGTGGGTGTTAGTCGATTGCGCCTGTTTTTAAGTGGCGAAAATATCTGGGAGTCCTCCCAGGTATCCAAGACCGTAGATCCGGAAGCCATCGCCACTTCTTATTCCAATGGCGGTGCGTGGGCAGGTTATGCTTATCCCTTCCAGCGGAGGTATTCCATGGGCATCAACCTTGACTTCTAATCCAAAGCGCCAGAAACTTATAAAAGAAAAAACAATGAAATCAGCACTATATATTTCGATTACCTTATTTCTGGTCCTGGTCTCGGGATGTCAAAAAGATTTCCTTGACCGGGTACCACAGGATTCAATATCTACTGAGGTGTTTTTTAAAACCGAAGAAGACCTTCAGCTGTACACCAATGGCTTACTGTCCATTCCAAGCGCCTGGGGGCTCTATCTGGCGGATCAGGGATCGGATAATGCAGCCACCACCGGTGCCGTTGAGATCAAGACCATCATGACCGGAAATCCCACATCGCAAAATTTGACCAGCGGATGGGATTGGGGCAGACTGCGCTCCATCAATTTTTTCCTTGACAATTATGAACGTGCTGCCGTATCCACAGCTGTCCGGGATCATTATGCCGGCCTGGCGAGACTGTACCGGGCTGAATTCTATTTTGATAAAATCAAGCGGTATTCCGATGTGCCGTGGTACGATCATGTATTGAGCACTGCAGATGAGGATGAGTTGTATAAGACACAGGATTCCCGGGAAATGGTAGTGTCCAATATGATGGATGACCTTCAGTTTGCAGCGGATCACATCTGGGAAGAGGTGCCGACTGGCACGCCGGGAAAATGGGTAGCAGTGCTTATCCAGGCCCGCATTGCCCTGTATGAAGGCACCTTCCGGAAATATCACCCGGAGCTAAACCTCGAGGGAACAGCTAATGATTTTTTGACGGTAGCCCGGGATGCTGCCAAGAAGATCATGGATTCAGGCATGTTCTCCATTTATTCGACAGGAAATCCAGCTGAAGATTATTACCAGCTATTTGTGAGTGGTGATCTTTCAGGCAATCCGGAAGTGATCTTATCAAACATTTACGATTATTCAAAATCTAGAAATGCCGGATATCGATACGAAATACAAGACTACGAACAAAGTCCTTCCAGAGACCTGATCCAGAGTTACCTGATGGCAGATGGTACACCATTTACAGATCTCACCGGCTATGAAACCATGCAATTTGTGCAGGAGTTCCAGAATCGGGATCCTCGGTTGAGTCAGACTATGGCCTATCCGGGTTGGATCAACCTCGCCGATCGTCAAAGTACTCCCAACATACAGGAGCTGAACAAGAACTTCACCGGCTATACGATGATCAAAGGATTTGTGAATTCGACCGAACAATCCGAATACGAAAGTGTGGATCTGCCGGTATTGCGCTATGCGGAAGTTTTACTAACCTATGCAGAAGCTACTGCCGAATTGGGTACCCTGACGCAGTCTGATCTGAACAATACGGTAAATGTCCTGAGGGACAGGGTCGGAATGCCGCACCTCGACATGGCCCTTGCTAACGGTAACCCGGATCCCTTTCAACTATCCAAATACCCTGATGTGACCGGCAATAACCGGGGAGTGATCCTGGAAATTCGGAGGGAGCGGCGTATTGAATTTGCGTTGGAAGGTCGGCGTTTTGATGATTTGATGCGCTGGCATGCCGGCAAACTGCTTGAAGTAAAACCGGTTGGAATGTATTTCCCCGGATTGGGCCGTTACGATCTTACCGGGGATGGGGTTCCGGACATCATCCTTATCAGTCAGGCAGAATCAATACCTGATGGTGATCAAAAGGAGACCAATTCATTAGGGGCCAAACTGGTCTACTACAAAGCTGGATTCATTGATGATGATGTCACTGTATTCCTTGAAAATGGCGCAGATGGTGGCCAAATCGTCACGGAAAAACTAGACCGGGTATTTGCTGAGCCCCGGGATTATTACAGGCCCATACCATTCAGTGAGACGTTGTTAAACCCAAATCTGGTGCAACCTTTTGGGTGGAATTGATGCAGAAGAAGTATAAAAAAGGGCAGGCATCCAGTTGAATGCCTGCCCTTTTTATTTTTAAGTGGAGTGTATTAATTTTTCCATATCTGGTAGGTGTATTCTCCCTTGGCAAATTCATAAAACCCATCGATGGAGACCAGTCCCTCTGCATTCTGTAGGGCAATCTTTAATTCTTCGGCATTGCTCACCTTGGCTCCGTTAACCCCGGTTATTACGTATTCTTTCTGCATGTTTGCTCTTGAAATAGGCGATCCGGCTTCTATTTCGGTCACCCGGATTCCATCCTTACCAAGTCTTTTCTTCTCGGAATCGGAGAGATCTTTTACGGTAATACCCATCTCATCAAAAATAGAGCTTTCGACCAGTGTATTGTTAACCACCCGGGCGTTCATGTTTTTTAACAGAATCTTGCTTTTAACCTTTTTCTGATCATGGACGTACTCTACTTCCACGAGGTCACCTGGCCGCATCCGTCCGATCTGATCTTGAAGGACGGAAATGGTCGGCGTTTTGATGCCATTGACAGCAACGATTACATCTCCGGATACCAATCCGGCTTCTTCCGCCCCACTTTTCGGATTTACGCCATAGACAAAAACACCTTCGGCATTCTCCAGTCCCAGATTTTCCGCCAAATCGGTCACGCGGCGGAAATTAAGATCTTGTGCAAGCCCCATATCAACGTTGCGAATCTGGACGCCAAGCAGGCCGCGTTGCACTGCACCATATTCCCGTAAATCGCTGATTACCTTTTGAGCCAATATTCCCGGAATGGCAAATGAATATCCTTCGTATTTCCCACTGAGCGTAACGATCGCCGTATTTATTCCGATCAATTCTCCATTGGTGTTAATCAGTGCTCCGCCCGAGTTGCCGGGGTTCACCGCAGCGTCTGTCTGAATGAATGCTTCAATCCGGTATTGATCCGAGATCAGGTTGAGGTCCCGGCCTTTGGCGCTCACAATTCCCGCAGTTACGGTGGACTGCAATCCCAATGGATTGCCCACCGCCATGACCCATTCCCCAATCTGGAGTGAATCGGAATTACCGAATGTTAAAAAAGGTAGTTCTGTTTCGGTGACTTTCACCAGGGCCAGGTCGGTCGTCGGATCCGTCCCGATCACCCGGGCATCGTATTGCCGATTATCGTTTAAGGTGATGTTGATTTCCTTAGCGTTTTCGATGACGTGATTGTTGGTGACGATGTAACCATCTGCGGAAACGATTACTCCTGAGCCGGAAGACCTGGATAAGCTGCCCCACCGGTCATTGGTCTGCTGGATAGCTTTAATGGATACCACAGCAGGAAGTGCATAATTCGCAGCGGCGGTAAAATCATTGGGTGTGGAAGCCCGGTAATTTCGCTGCAGTGTTCCGGAAAACATGATATCATTTATTCCTACCTGGCTGGTCGATGGTTGCGCAACCTCTTTGACAATGACTTGCTGGGGCTTGGCAATAAAATTGCTGTAAACCACCACACCGATCAGAGCACCCAGCAGCGATGCCAGTATTAGTTGCAGTGTGTTTTTCATAAGCACAATAGTTCGGATGTTATCAAATCACAGTGTTGGAGCCTTTGGGCGCTCCATAGATTGGCTCTCTTTCTCTATTTTTGCGACAAATAGCGGTCCAATTAATAAAAATAACGGCTTTGAATATGATACGAAAGGGCATTTTAACCTTTTAAATCATTTTTAACGAAATTTTTGGGCATAAATTCGCTGTCTGCTTGTTTGTTTTCTAAATTTTTTGGCTGATCATGAAAAAGTGGAATGACCGTCTGAATGAGCTGGAATCTTCTGAACGTGAATACATTGGCAATGTGTTTGGTTGGCGGTTTTCTCTCATTTCAGCAGTCCTCATTGTTCTTTTAGTCATTCTGATGCTGTGGAGCAAGCAACGCAATGAGCGGCTGGGTATTCATCCGGTTCAGGACAGCATTACCATTGTAAATCCAGTACGATGAACATTCCATTTACCAAATATCATGGGACTGGCAACGACTTTGTCATGATCGATCAGACCCGGGAAAAGTGGCTGAACGCCGGTGATCGGGCTACCGTAGCCAGGATGTGTGATCGTCACTTTGGTATTGGTGCCGACGGGTTGATCTTACTGGAAATAGGAGGAGCCGGGGATTTTGAGATGATTTATTTTAATGCGGATGGTGGCCTTGGGTCTTTATGTGGAAATGGATCCCGTTGTACGGTCCATTTTGCCCGGTCTTGTGGTATCCTGATGGATTCCGGTACATTCCTGGCAGCAGATGGATTGCATGAATACCTGATTGATGAGCGGGGATGGATTGGTATTCATATGGCTGATCCTAAAATCGAAGAGGCTACCGGTAATCCGTACATTCTGGATACCGGTTCACCCCATTATGTGCATTTTAGCGATGACCTGGATCGTATCCAGGTAGTCGAAGCGGGTAGGGCGATACGTCATGAACCCCGGTTTCCGCAAGGTATTAACGTCAACTTCGTGCAGTGGAATCAGGATTCTTTACGCGTTAAAACTTATGAAAGAGGTGTTGAAGCAATGACTTTATCCTGTGGCACCGGAGCTACGGCCAGCGCTCTGGCTTTAGCCTTGCATGAAGGCTTGGAGGGA
>ERZ795057.2186-NODE-2186-length-15125-cov-23.993762_pt1 | contig 15125 bp, 10 predicted proteins | sample MGYA00375141_ERZ795057 | MGnify/ENA primary metagenome ERZ795057 (study PRJEB30186, sample SAMN05720163) | activated sludge metagenome | isolation source: Anaerobic digester | place: Hong Kong | collected 2015-01-26 ... | reverse complement strand
AAAATTAATCCGATAGTAAATCCAACACCTTTACCAAAGCTAATGGATAAAAGATTTATCATCCAAATCATAAAAACAATGTTTACAACAGGAATAAGGAAAAGAAGAATCCACCACCAAGGTTTTCCAACAATTTCGAGCATAACAATAATGTTATAAATCGGAATAATTGCAGCCCAACCTGGCTTATCAGCCTTTGTAAAAACAACCCACATCGAAGCGATGTAAAGAACAAAAATAATTAATGATAGTAAAGAGCTCATAGTAGTTAAGGTTTAGTTTTTCCTACTCGTAAGGCTTTTCGGATTCGCCCTTGTACTTTTACCTGTACAAGTTAGGTTAATTAGGGAGTGTGTTAAAATTCAATGCTAATTTATAAAAAATCATTGAAACGCTAATCCTGGAAATGCAATTATTTGAAGATTGCAACTCCCCTTTCTTCATTCTCCTTCGCATATGCTCGGAACATGCCTGAAGTATTAAACGATAGATGGACGTTACCCTTTTTATCAACGGCAATTACTCCGCCACTTCCTTCAACCTCTACCAATTTATTTTGAATTACCTCATCAACAGCCTGGGCTAAGGTTAAGTTTCTATACTCCATAAGTGCAGAAATATCGTGAGCAACCGTGTAGCGAATAAAATACTCGCCGTGCCCTGTTGCAGAAACTGCACAAGTGCTATTATTTGCGTAGGTTCCCGCACCAATAATGGGAACATCGCCAACTCGTCCGTACTGTTTATTTGTCATTCCACCTGTTGACGTTGCAGCAGCAAGATTTCCATTTTTATCGAGCGCAACGCAACCAACCGTTCCCATTTTTTTGTCTTTTTGTAGTGATCGTTGAAGCGATTGCCAGCTTTTTTCTGTAAAAAAGTAGGAGCTATCAACAATTTCTTGTCCGTTTTGGGCAGCAAAGAGCGATGCTCCTTTTCCAACCATCAAAACGTGAGGAGATTTCTCCATAACCAATCTAGCCGTGGAAATTGGATTTTTAATGTTTCCAACCCCTGCAACTGCTCCGGCATTTAAATCTCTACCGTCCATTATTGCAGCATCCAGCTCATTTTTTCCATCGTGGGTAAAAACGGCTCCGCGTCCGGCGTTAAAAAGCGGACAATCCTCCATGTAACGAACAACATTTTCTACAGCATCAAGACTTGTACCGCCATTTTCAAGGATTTTCACGCCAATTTCAAGCGCGTTGGAAAGTTCTTTCTCAAAAATTTCAACCTCTTCCTTCGAATAATTTTCAGGAACCATGCTACCCGCACCACCATGTAAAGCAATAGACCAAGTTTTTTCGTTTTCTTGCTTTTGGTTTTGGCAAGAAGTGAATACTGTTATCATTACAGCAAAAAACAAAAAGGAAATTTTTGATTTCATCACATTAACTTTTCAAAATTAATCAGGATAGATGTCTAATTTAAAACGGAAATTCCTCCATGTCCGATTCTTGGGGCTTATCGTCATATTTTTCAGGCAGTTCGGCAACCTGGTGTTCTGCGTTTCCATTTACGTAAATGGCTTTGTACGGTTTTGTTGGGCAAGCATACTCGCAAGCACCACAGCCAATGCAAATTTCTTCGCGAACTTCTGGCAGAAAAAGACCTTTGTAAGGAACCATGTGAACAGCCTTGGTTGGGCAATGCTCCGAGCAAGCCCCACAATCAGTTCCATCAACATGAACAATGCAGTTTGCCTTATGAAAACTTGCTATTCCGGTTTGGGTTCGCTGTTTAGTTTCAATTTGCAACGGCCGAATTGCCCCAGTGGGGCAAACCTCGCCACAAAGGGTGCAGTCGAAGTTACAGAAACCTGAGTGGAAATCCATATGGGGTTGCAGCAACCCGAAAAAACCGTACTCCTTTAGAGAGGGCTGAATTACGTGAGTTGGGCAAACGGAAACGCATAGATGGCAAGCGGTACATGCATTAAGGAACTGATTTAGGGAATAGGAACCTGGAGGCGTTATGGGTGCTGAACGTTCGTTATAAACTGCACCAGCAACCCTACTCTTGCTAGCTTTTTCTGCTCCCTCACTTTTTACTGTAGCAAGCGATTTAATAGTCTTTCCAATTAATGAAGTTCCTAAAATCATTCCTGAAGAAACTGCTAAAAAATTTCGTCGTGATTTGTCCTCTATTTCCTTGCCCAACTCCTGCTTCGGCTTGAATGCAAAAGAGTAACCTATTCCTCCCTCATTACAGCTGTCGATACAGTTGTAGCATGCAACGCAGCGTGAAAAATCGATAGATTGATTCTTTACATCAATGCAACTGGCTTTACAGTCTCTTGCGCAACGGTTACAGAGTGTGCAAGCACTCTTATCGATTTGAAGTTTGAAAACTGAATACCTTGAAATAAGGCTTAAAACTGCCCCAACGGGGCAAAATGAGTTGCAAAAAATTCTTCCCCAACGCACTGATACGATAAAAAGAACTAGTGTAAGAGTTGCAGTAATAATCATTCCTTGCCACGGCATTCCCTTAAAAGGAACGTGGTGTAACGCATAGCTATCGAACAAACCGAGCACTTTAACCAGCAGGTTATTACCCCAGTAATAAAGCGGACGAACAATGTCGGAGAAAATTCTTCCTGCAAAACTGTAGGGATCCAAAAAGTTGAGCAAAAAGAGGAAGCCAAAAAGAGCAAAAATAACAACGATGGCAAGTGTTGAGTAACGAATAATATTCCAAGGCACTAAATACTTATAACGTGACTTTTTGGCTCGGAAACGAGCCATTAAATCCTGTAGTATTCCCAATGGACAAAGTACTGAACAGTAAACCCTTCCAAATAAAGCAGTAAGGATTGTAACTACCAGAAAACCTGTAGCCAGCCAGCCTCCTACTCTTAGGAATTTAAGCACAGATGGAGTGAACTGGAAGTAAAGAATTTCATTGATGAAACTTGAGGAAAAGAAATTTGAAAAATCAATGAAAATAAAGGTGAAGAGGAGAAAGTAAATGGTAGCAATTACTTGCCTAAGTCGTTTAAGGGTAAATAGTTTTGACATGTTTTTACAATCTATTTTTTACGAAAACCATATAATTTTACCCGATTTGTCGGGTTACCGTAAATGTCCTACAGACAAACAGTTTGATAATACGTACTCTTTTACTGATATAAAAGCCCTACGGGCTAAGTATAAATCGTTACTATCGAAAAGAACTATTTGCTAACATGCATGCTATTAACAAAATACAAGCATATTATTTATTATAATTGAAAACAATAACCTATGGGCAATATAAAAAATATAATTTCGAAAAACACCCTATTTATTTGCCCGTAGGGCATAAAAATCAATAAAAAAAATCAAAAAACACACTTTCCCCGTAGGGTATTTATTATTTAAAGCACTACTCAGCTGGTTTAAAGATGTATCTTTCATCAAAATCAATATCATTTTCTTGTAAAAACTGAAGGTATTCTTCCTGAAAGCTCCTTTTACTATGATGTTCCTGCTGATTTTCAATATACATAATTTTATCCCTTAACTGAGATTTGCCCAAGGAGAATGCTCCAAAACCCTCTTGCCATGAGAATTTTCCTATTGATAACTTATTATTGTTAATCCACAATGATGAGCTTCGCTTGATATGGTACATCAAATCGGATGGTGCTTGTTTCGGACTCATACTGATAAGAATATGGATATGGTCTGGCATACCATTTATTACATATAACTTATGACCTTGCTGCTCGATTATTCCATTGATATACTTATATAAATCATTTTGCCATTTATTATGAATTAAACACATACGATTTTGTACAGCAAAAACGAAATGAACGTACAGCTGATTGTATGTATTTGCCATTGTTGGGTTACTTTTAATGTCCTACGGACAAATAGTTTGATAATACGTACTCTTTTACTGATATTAAAGCCCTACGGGCTATTTATGAATTGTTATTAGTGAAAAGAATTCCTTGTTAACATATTTACTACAGAATAAAAGAAGTATTAATTAAATTGGTGTTTAGTATTTTTGTAAACAATGTCCTACGAGCAAAAAAAACTTTGTAAATAAACATATTAATTTGCCCGTAGGGCTATAATATCAGTAAAAAAGTTATTCAAAAACCACACTTTCCCCGTAGGGGATAAATTATTTAAAGCACTAATTAGCAGGCTGAAAAACGTATCAGTCAAAATACTTGTAAGCTTTAGCTAACTTTTATTCGTTCAATATTCAGTTCCTCCAAGTTCATATTTCCCACACCCATTTCGTGGGCAATTTTAATGTATGGAATGCTTGACGGTTCGGAACCAAATATTTTTGCTGCTGCAGCATCAGCAGCTACCATGTCGGTTGATAGAATTAACGATTTTTTGATAACAATGTCGGCTTCGCTAACGCCCCGAGGTCCATTTCGGGTCATAACCCGGTATGCATCAATAATGTTTAAATCGGGTTTTCGCCAAGTTGCAAAATCGGCAATACACTGGTGCAAATCGTTGCGATGCCAGTAACGCCTGTCCCATACAATTCCCATTAGGTTTTTCATGGCAATTGTTAGCTTTGCAGAACTATGATGCTTGAGCACAGGAACGTTAATAAAAACGTCGGAATTTAGAATAAGCTCGTGAACTTTGGCTTCGGTTAACTTTTTGCCTTTCGGAACCGAAACAGGTTTGTAGTAGTTTTCGGTATTCCCGGGAACAACTTTACCACCAGCACTTTTAACGGCATCTTCTATTCCGCTATTTTTGTAGCATCGTCCCCACTCATCGCAAGTGTTATCAAAAACAAAAACATCCTTTGCGCCGGCCTGAAAGCAATGCTCAATAATTCTTCCTACAAGATGAGGGTTTGTATCACCCCCGCGCTCGGGTGATGTGTCCCAACCAATATTTGGTTTAACCACCACGGTTTGTCCCTTCTTTACAAACTTGCCCATGCCGCCTACTGCAGCAATGGCTTTATCGAACATTTCTGAGGGCTCACCGCCAAGTACGGCAACTAAATCGTATGGTTTGGATGCATCAGCCGTTGAACCAAAAGCGTTTGTGCTAGCAGCACCTAGCCTCATTAAAGCACCTGCTGCTACACCTGCTCCTATTCCCTTTTTTAAAAAATCCCTGCGCTTCATAGTTTTGAATTTTTATTTCAACTAATACAATTTTGATTCAAACCAAATATCTAAGTTTAAAAATAATGACAATAAATATATTAAAACTTTCATTATCTTTTATATTTGTCATGGCATATTTAACTTGCTTAAACCAATCAAACTAAACAGTATCAAATTTGAAACTAAACTTTTCAAACATGACAACAATGCAATTAACCAAAAGGAAAACAATAGGTTATATTCTATTCGACCTAGTAGCTATAGCATTTATTTACTTTGTTCCTACCTTTTCACATCTTCTGAATTTTCCTTTGTATCTTATTGAACCCATGCGTATTGCATTAGTAATTGCGTTAGTTCATACAAACAGGTACAATGCCTATATAATTGCGTTAACGCTTCCCCTATTCAGTTTTGCAGTTTCAGCCCATCCGGTTTTTCTGAAAATGTTGCTAATTACTGGTGAACTTGTACTTAATGCATGGATTTTTTATTTGCTTTTCAGTAAAACAAAGAATGCTTTTGTTTCAATTCTTTCGTCAATAATTATTAGTAAGGGTTTGTATTACCTTGCAAAGTATAGTTTAATAAGCTTTTCGTTGCTTTCCGCATCGAAATTGGTTGCAACTCCCATTTATATTCAGGCAATTACTACGCTTGTTTTTAGTTTATACGTTGGTTATATTTTTTGGAAAAGGAAATAGTAAGAAACAGAAATTGTATAAAAAAAACGGACTGCATTTTTGTAGTCCGTTTTTATAATGAGTTGTACCCTAACTATTGTTCCAAGTTTCGTCCGTGGCAATTCTTAAATTTTTTGCCACTTCCGCATGGGCATGGGTCGTTGCGGCCAACCTTTTTCTCTACCCTTACCGGTTCGCGGTTGCGTTCCTGAGTATTTGAAGCGGCAAGCGCATCGGTACGACTGGTTTCATACTTACTCATGTCGAGTTTTTGGCGTTGGCGAGCCTCCTGAACCTGACTTGGGTCGCGAAGTGGTATGTGCGCTTTCATAAGCAGCGAAACAACTTCACGATTCATCTTATCAATCATGTTCTTAAAGAGCTCATATGCTTCGAACTTGTATATCAGTAGCGGATCTTTCTGCTCGTAAGCAGCATTCTGAACGCTCTGCTTCAAGTCGTCCATTTCACGAAGATGCTCTTTCCAATGCTCATCAATAATGTACAGAATCATTGTTTTGGTGAAAGAGCGAATTAAATCCTTTGCGCCGGTTTCGTAAGCCTTCTTCAAATTGGTAACAATTTGGAAAACTTTCTGTCCGTCGGAAATGGGAACAACAATGTTCTCGTAAATGGCCGACTGTTTCTCGTACACTTCTTTTATAACAGGAAATGCTTGACGGGCAATACTTTCCGCTTTCCGGTCGAAATTATCGCGGGCAGCCTTATATATTCGTTCGGTAAGATCATTGGGCGAAAGTTGCATAAACTCTTTTTCAGAGAAGGGTGCCTCGATGGAAAGGTTGCGAATAAGTTCGAGGTTAAAATCCTCAAACTCCATACTACCGTGGGCATCGTTTACGATTGCTGTGCTAACATCGAAAAGCATGTTGGCAATATCAACATCGATACGCTCACCGTAGAGCGCATGTCGACGACGTTTATAGATAACTTCTCGCTGTGAGTTCATTACATCGTCGTACTCAAGTAAACGCTTCCGAATGCCGAAGTTGTTTTCTTCAACTTTCTTCTGGGCTCGTTCAATGGATTTTGAAATCATGGAGTGCTGAATAACTTCACCTTCCTGAAGTCCAAGCCTATCCATAATTCTAGCAATCCTATCGGAACCGAAAAGTCGCATCAAATCGTCTTCCAACGAAACGAAAAACTGTGATGAGCCCGGGTCACCCTGACGACCGGAACGTCCCCGTAGCTGGCGGTCGACCCTACGCGATTCGTGACGCTCGGTACCAATAATTGCCAAACCGCCCGCTTCCTTTACTTCTGGACTAAGCTTGATATCGGTTCCCCTACCGGCCATGTTGGTAGCAATGGTAACGGTTTTGGCCCTACCCGCTTCGGCAACAATTTCGGCTTCGCGTTGGTGTAACTTTGCGTTCAGCACATTATGCTTAATGCCTTTAATTTTCAGCATTCTGCTAAGCAACTCGGATATTTCAACAGATGTTGTACCAACAAGCACCGGGCGATTTGCCTGGGTGAGTTTTACAATTTCATCAATTACCGCAACATACTTTTCACGCTTGGTTTTGTACACCAAGTCCTCCATATCCTTACGAACAATTGGACGGTTGGTTGGGATTACAACCACATCCAACTTGTAGATTGACCAGAACTCGCCCGCTTCGGTTTCAGCTGTACCCGTCATACCTGATAATTTGTGGTACATTCTGAAATAGTTCTGTAATGTAACTGTTGCAAAGGTTTGGGTTGCTGCTTCAACCTTTACTTTTTCCTTTGCTTCAATTGCCTGATGCAAACCGTCGGAGTAACGGCGCCCCTCGAGAATACGGCCAGTTTGCTCGTCAACAATCTTCACTTTGTTGTCCATTACAACGTACTCCACATCCTTCTCGAACATGGCGTAAGCTTTTAGTAGCTGATGCACTGTATGCACCCGTTCGGATTTTATGGCGTAATCGCGCAGCATGTTCTCCTTGGCTTCCAACTTTTTTTGTGCTGGTAAATTCTGCTTTTCAAGCTCAGCAATTTCAGTACCTATGTCGGGAAGAATAAAGAATTTTGAGTCTTCAGATGCGCTAGTAATCAGGTCAATTCCTTTTTCTGTCAGTTCAACGGAGTTCATCTTCTCCTCGATAACAAAGAACAAATCATCCGTTACAATATGCATGTTCTTGTTGTTCTCCTGCATGTAGAAGTTTTCGGTTTTTAGCAAGAGCGCTTTTATTCCGGTTTCGCTGAGGTACTTGATAAGCGGTTTATACTTGGGGAATCCTTTAAATGCTCGTAGGAGAATCTTTCCGCCCTCCTCGGTTTTATTCTCAGCAATAAGCTTTTTTGCCTCGGCAAGAAGCTGGGTTACCAAGTTACGCTGAGCGTTAACTAACTTCTCAACCTTTGGTTTGTACTCATCAAACATTTGGTCGTCGCCCTTGGGGACTGGACCGGAAATAATGAGCGGAGTACGAGCATCGTCGATAAGAACCGAGTCAACCTCGTCGACAATGGCATAGTGGTGCTTGCGTTGAACCAAATCGGCTGGAGCAAGCGACATGTTATCGCGAAGGTAGTCGAAGCCAAACTCGTTGTTGGTTCCGAAGGTAATATCTGCCAAATAGGCATTCCGTCTTGCTTCGCTATTGGGTTGATGCTTATCAATACAATCTACTGATAACCCGTGGAATTCATATAGCGGACCCATCCACTCAGAGTCACGACGGGCAAGGTAATCGTTCACGGTAACCAAGTGAACTCCCATTCCCGAAAGCGCATTAAGGAAAACTGGTAAGGTTGCAACCAAAGTTTTTCCTTCCCCAGTTGCCATCTCTGAAATTTTCCCTTGGTGGAGAACCACACCTCCAATAAGCTGCACATCGTAGTGCACCATATCCCAAGTAATTTCGTTTCCCCCGGCAACCCAACGGTTTTTATAGATTGCCTTATCGCCTTCTATTGTGACAAAGTCCTTCTTTGCTGCTAAATTCTTATCGAATTCGCTTGCCGTAACCTCTATGGTTTCGTTCTCGGTAAACCTTCGAGCGGTTTCCTTAACTATGGCAAAGGCTTCGGGGAGAACCTCGTTGAGAATCTCCTCAATCTTTTCGTCGATTCTTTTCTTAAGCTTGTCAACATCATTGTATAGGTCCTCTTTCTCCTCGTATCCAATTTCGTCGGACTCCATTTTTGCCTTCATCTCCTCTACCTTATTGAGGTCATCGGCAATGTAGCCACGTACTTTCTCTTTTAATTTTTGGGATTCGGCACGAAGTTCATCGTGCGAAAGTTTTGTGAACCTTGGGTAAACATCCTTAATTTTTTGAACGTAAGGCATTAGTTCCTGCATGTCGCGCTTGGCCTTATCGCCAAAAAATAATGATAAAACTTTGTCAATAATACTCATGGGATATATTCCTATTAATTTTTCGAATTCTCAATACAATCTGCAAAATTAGCAGAAAAATACAAGTTGTTTATAAAATATGTGATTTTTAAACAAAAAGACTGCCATTACGAAACAATGTCATACATTTTTACAAAAATATGCTTAATAATATTTGTTTCACCAGCAAACAGTGGAGTTCTGTATGATTTGATGCTCAAATGAATTTCATGCCATATAGTCATACTCTATTAACTTTCAATTTGATAATAAGTAAATATTTGACATTCAAATCATAAATTCATAACTTTATTCATTCGTTCAAAAAACTTATATCGAAAAAGCCATGAAAAAAATTATTGTATTTGCAATGCTTGCTATAATAGCATCAGCATGCGGTGACGATTATGGAGATGTTGATTTTAAAGAGGAGATGCGAAACTTTGTTGTAGGAATCAGTCAATATTCCAAAGGAATAAATCCTGATTTTATTGTTATTCCACAGAATGGTCAGGAATTGGTAACTGTTGATGGCGAAGAAAATAGTTCGCCACATTCAACCTATCTTAACGCGATTGATGGTGTTGGCCGCGAGGACCTGTTTTTTGGTTACGATGAGGATGATATAGCCACTCCTTCTGTTGACCGTAATTACATGCTATCGTTCCTGCTCACGTGCGTAAGCAACAGTGTTTCAGTTCTGGTAACCGACTACTGCTGGACTGAGGAAAACATGGACTTATCGTACGCTCAGAACGAAGCGAGAGGTTTTATCTCTTTTGCTGCGCCAAACAGGGAACTTGATATAATTCCTGAATATCCTATCGTTCCTTACCATGTAAATACCGATGATATTAACACTCTTGCTGAAGCAAAAAATTTCCTTTACCTGCTAAATCCACAGAATTTTTCATCAAGAGAAGATTTTGTTGCTGCTGTTTCCCAAACAAACTACGATGCAATTATTATGGATTACTTCTTTGAGGATGATGAATTTACGCCAGCGCAAATTGAAGCATTGAAAACAAAAGCAAACGGTGGAAAAAGGTTAGTGATTTCCTACATGAGTATTGGCGAAGCCGAAGATTACAGGTATTACTGGCAAAGTTCTTGGAACAACGATCCTCCAGATTGGGTTGAGGAGGAAAACCCCGAATGGGAAGGAAACTACAAAGTAAGATATTGGGACAAAGATTGGCAAGCGATAATTTTTGGTAATGATAATTCTTATCTTAAGAAAATTCTGGATGCTGGTTTCGATGGTGTTTACCTTGATATAATTGATGCTTTTGAATATTTTGAGGATTAAAAGGCTGAACGCAGATTACGCTGATAAACAGATATTCACAGATTAAGTAGATAAAACGATTAAGTGCGAATTTGTAATCCGCACTTAAATATTCAAAATATTTAAAAAATTTCTAAGCAATCACTCCGGAACCAACCAGTTCATCTTCAAGGTAAAATGCTGCGAATTGCCCGGGAGCAATTCCTCTTTGGGGTTGCTTAAATTGTATGTACATACCATCCTCCATTCTGTAAAGTGTGGCATTTTGAAGAGGCTGACGGTAGCGGATTCTTACAAGAAACTCTTTTGATTCACCAACTTTCATCGACAAATCGGGGCGAATCCAGTGAATATCGTTCGCAGCAATGAATAATCCTTTTCGAAATAAACCCGGATGCTCCTGTCCTTGCCCAACGTAAACAACATTCTCTTCAACATCGATGGAAATTACAAATAACGGATCAGGCGTTCCGCCAACATTCAACCCCTTACGCTGTCCAATTGTAAAAAAATGTGCTCCCTGATGGGTTCCAACAACCTTCCCATCGGTTGGTGAGTATTTTACTGGTTTTACAATTTCATTAAGCAATTCCTGCTCAGCAGGTTTCGTAGTATTGTAAAAGTTTGCAGGAATTTCAACAATGTTTCCCTTTTTTGCTTTGAGTTTCTGCTGAAGGAAAACCGGTAGGTCAACCTTGCCAACAAAGCATATACCCTGCGAATCCTTACGCTGGGCTGTTGCCAAACCTAACTTGGTTGCAATTTCACGAACCTTTGGTTTGTCAAGGTCACCAATTGGGAAAAGTGCCTTTTCAAGCTGCGCTTGATTTAGCTGGCAAAGGAAATAGCTCTGATCTTTATTAGAATCGCTTCCTGCTAAAAGACGAAAAACAGGTTTTCCTTCAATTTCAATAGTTTCTTTACGGCAATAATGACCGGTTGCAACAAAATCGGCGCCAAGTTCAAGGGCCGCATTCATAAATTCATCGAATTTTATTTCGCGGTTACAAAGCACATCGGGGTTTGGAGTTCTTCCTTTTGCATACTCATCGAACATGTAGTCAACAACTCTTTTACGATATGGCTTACTCAAATCAACCATGTGAAAAGGAATATCGAGTTTTCGGGCAACAAGCTTTGCAAAATCGCTATCCTCATCGAACGGACAATCGCCGTGGAGAACACCGGTGGTGTCATGCCAGTTCTTCATGAAAAGTCCAACTACGTCGTATCCCTGCTCCTTTAAAATGTATGCAGCTACGCTTGAATCAACTCCACCCGATAAACCTACTACAACCTTACTCATTATTTTTTCAAAAAAATAAACTATTGTAAACTAAAAAAGTCAAAAATTTGTTATCATTAATTTGGATGCAAAGTTAGTAAGAATGTTTCAGAATTATTTCCGTACATGAATCCACAAAAACAAATTTGGTATTTTACTCATTGATCAATATTTTAAACTTTAACCCTAAATTTAACTAACAAATCAAATTCAACATGAAAAAACTACATGCAACCTTTAAGTTGATTTTAGCCGTTGTTTTTATGGCAGGTTTGCTTACATCGTGCCAGAAAAATTATGAAACTGTTCCGGGTGACCCTTTGAATACCAGAATTTACACTCTGCCCAATGGTTTAAAAGTGTACATGAGCGTTTACAAGGATGAACCCCGAATTCAAACCTACGTTGCGGTTAAGGTTGGAAGCAAAAACGATCCTTCGGAAACTACCGGGCTAGCTCACTACTTCGAGCATATGATGTTTAAGGGAACCCAGAAAATTGGAACGCTCGACTGGGAAAAAGAGGGCAAAATGATTGCCGAAATCGAATCACTCTTTGAGGAGTACAGGCAAGAAACTGACGCCGACATTAGGGCTGCCATTTACAAAAAAATTGACAGCGTTTCCTTCGAAGCCTCAAAGCTGGCTGTTCCAAACGAGTACGATAAACTTATGAAGCTTATCGGTTCTAAGGGAACCAATGCAGGAACATCAAATGATTACACGGTTTACATTGAAAATATCCCAAGCAACCAGCTTGAAAATTGGGCAATGATACAGGCCGAGCGTTTCTCGAATCCTGTTTTACGACTCTTCCATACCGAGTTGGAAACCGTTTACGAGGAGAAAAACATGTCGCTTACCAAGGACAATCGCAAAGCATGGGAAGCCATGTACAAGGCTCTATTTCCTAACCACCCATATGGAAAGCAAACTACTCTGGGTGAAGCCGAACATCTGAAAAACCCATCAATGAAGAACATTCGTGAGTTTTTCGATAAATACTACGTACCAAATAATATGGCCATTATTATGTCGGGTGATTTCAACCCCGATGAGGCCATAAAAATAATTGAAAAAGAGTTTGGCGTTCTTAAGTCGAAGGAAGTACCAAAACTCGAGTTCGAAGCTGAGAACCCAATTGCTGAACCCATTGAGGTTGATGTTATTGGACAAGAAGCTGAGCAGCTTAGCATTGGTTTCCGTTTCCCGGGTGCTGCTAGCCGCGAAGCCATGATGGCCGATATGTTATCAGAGATTCTATCGAATGGAAAAACCGGATTGATTGACCTTAATGTGAATTTGCAGCAAAGAACCCTTTCCGCTGGTGCATACTGTAACAAACTTGCCGACTATTCGAGCCTTATTCTTTACGCTCGCAACAGAAATGGCCAAACCCTTGAAGAAGCGAGAGATATTCTGCTTGAACAGGTTGAACTATTGAAGAAAGGCGAGTTCCCTGACTGGATGCTTGAGGCAACAATTAACAACTTGAAACTTTACGAAATGAAGTGGCTCGAAAGCAACTACGGTAGAGTTTACATGATGTCGAATAGCTTCCTTAACGATATTCCATGGAAGGATGCTATTAGTTATATCGATGAGCTGGGTAAGGTTACGAAAGAGGATCTTGTGAAGTTTGCACAGGAAAACCTGAATGACAACTATGCAGTTGTGTACAAGCGTAAAGGCGAACCAAGCGCTGAACTAGTTCAGAAACCTGCAATTACTCCAATTCATATAAACAGAAATGAGGAATCGGAGTTTATTAAAGCGTTCAAAGAACGCAAAGTTACTGATATTGAACCCGTATTTGTTGATTTTACAAAAGATTTCAACAAGTTTGAAGTAAAAGGGCTCGAAGTTCTTCATAAAGAAAACGTTGAGAACGAAACTTTCTCACTTTACTACTACTTCCCATTCGGAAGCGATAACGATAAGTTGCTAAACATTGCTGCCGAATACCTGAACTACGTTGGAACTTCTGAACTTACTGCCGAAGAGGTTGCACAGGAGTTCTACAAGCTGGCTTGTTCGTTTGGAGTATTCGCCGCCGATGAGGAAACCTACGTTTACGTTAGCGGACTTAGTGAGAACCAAGAAAAAGCAGCAGAACTACTTGATGCAATGCTAAACGATTGCCAGCCAAACGAAGATGCTTTACAAAAGTACATCGATTCTATTCTGAAAGAAAGAGAAAACTCAATGCTTAACCAGCGTGTAATTTTCTCGGGACTGGTTGATTATGGTACCTTCGGCCCCAAGTCGCCATTTACCAACGTTGTACCTTCTGAGGAACTAAGGCAAATGAAGGCCGAAACCCTCACCAATAAAATTAAGGAGTTGGCAAACTATCCTCACAAGGTTCTGTATTACGGACCGTCGAGTACAGATGATTTGAAAAAAATGGTTGAAGAAAAACACAAAGTTGCCGAACAGTTTATGGAAATTCCTGAATCGGCTAATTTTGTGGAACTTGAAACAAAAGAGAATAAAGTTTACTTTTCGCACTACGAGGCAAATCAATCGTATCTGCAAATGGTAAACAGAAGCATCGACTACAACTTCGATTTGCTCCCAACAGTTAGAATGTACAATGCATATTTTGGTGGTGGTATGAATACTATTGTTTTTCAAGAACTTCGCGAGAAACGCGGACTTGCTTACCAAGCGTATTCATATTTTGGAACACCGTCAAATCCTGATAAACCTTTCATGAACAATGCATTTATTGCAACTCAAAACGATAAGGTAATAGAAGCATTTGCTGCATACAACGAACTATTCAATGAGATTCCAACATCTGAAACTGCATTTACCCTTGCAAAAGAATCACTTTTGAATGGAATTAGGAACGAAAGGATAACGAAAATGCGTGTAATATGGACTTACATTAACGCCGAAAAAATGGGCTATAAGGAAGATATTCGTAAAACTTACTTTGAGAAGATACCCGCAATTACGCTCGATGATATTGTTAGCTTCAACAACGAGTACCTAAAGAATAAACCGAATACATATATTATTTTAGGTAACGAAAAAGCTGTTGATTTCAAACAAATTGAACAGAAGTTTGGATCGGTTGAAAAAGTTGAGAGAGACAAGATATTTGGTTTCTAAAGGTAAAAAATGGATGAAAGTCCGAGGGAAAATCCCCTCGGACTTTTTTATTCAATTTTGTTTCAAAAAAACTATTTTTGCGGTCATTATCAACTCTAAATAACCAAAAATGCTTCGGAACCTTTTTATAATCGTTTTATCCTTAATTTCTTATAATCTTTTTGCTCAGGAACAGCCACTCCCTAGGAGTATGACCCCCGCCGAAAGGCTCATTTGGGATGATTACCTAAAAAACTATCCTAAGGACAGGGGAACAAACCCTCCCGTTGGAATTCCACGTACTCCAGGAGAGTGGGAAGA
>ERZ795057.2181-NODE-2181-length-15168-cov-39.428638_pt1 | contig 15168 bp, 7 predicted proteins | sample MGYA00375141_ERZ795057 | MGnify/ENA primary metagenome ERZ795057 (study PRJEB30186, sample SAMN05720163) | activated sludge metagenome | isolation source: Anaerobic digester | place: Hong Kong | collected 2015-01-26 ... | reverse complement strand
ATTACGTATATGTAAAACGAAATAGGGGAATGTATGATGCTTTGCATTTACCGAAGAAAAAGTTATACCGCTTTCAAATCGGCTATACTGAATTGCAGAAAGGTTACCCTGCTGCTTGGTGCGTTGATGTATCGAGTTATGATGTTATGGATAGGGTAGAATTACCATTCTAATCGCAATCTTGGGCATGGAAATACCTGTTAGTAGCCATGCCCTTTCTTTTTAATAATTTAAAATATCCTTCCCCCTAATTAAATCGATTCTCTGTCTCTTTAATATAGTTATTCAGGCTAAAATTGTTTACATTCGGTACTTCAATAATTTAACTTTTCTTAAATCAATGCTTCTTAAAGAACTACTGAAGACCAAAGGCATTAAGCAAGTTTGGATAGCCAACAAATTAGGGGTATCCGAAGTGACAGTCTCAAAATGGTGCGCAGGAAAGAGTGTTCCCAAGAAATCACATCTTGAAAAGTTAAGCCAGCTTCTTGACGTGCCAGTAAAGACTTTTGTGAACATATAAATGAGCCTGTCATCAAAATATATATTATCATTTACGGCTGCATCATTGCGATTAAACGAAATGGTCAAGGTCGCAAAGGCTGCACAAGAGGATGACATAACTGACCTTTCAATAGTGAAAGAAAGTGGTGTTGTATTTGGTTCGGTAAAAAACAGAACAACCGACAGAGAATTCCGTGAAATTAGGAAGCGGTTGGAGACACTAACCCCTGACCAAAAAAACATCCTGATTCACGGAGACCTGAACAGCCAGAAACAAATTGCTTTTCTTGCCGTCTGCAAGCATTATGCTTTCATCAGGGACTTTGCTATAGAGGTTATCCGTGATAAGGTACTGGTGTTTGATTTTAAGATAAACGAGTCGGACTTTAATTCATTTATTAGCAGCAAAATATTATTACATCCCGAACTCGAAGCGTTTTCGGAGTCAACACGAAAGAAAGCCAAACAGGTAATGTACCGCATTCTTGAACAGGCTGGTATTATTAATAATGCCGTTGATAAAGCCATACTGCCTCAAATTCTTCAGCAGGATGTAATTAATGCACTTCTCAAAGAAGACCCTATGTGGCTTAAAATATTCATGATGTCCGACAGGGACATAAAACAATTAAGGCACTGAGATGGAAGATATTGTTAAAAAATTCGAGCACCTATATCAGGTCATTAGCAATCAGGAGTTCCTACGGAAGGAATCGTTGGGTGGTGAAATACCATTCTTTATCGCAGCTTTCGACCCAAAACAACAAAATGATGTTGAACGGGCAATACGTAAACTGAAGAACAAACTCGACACAAATGGTATTCCTGTACTGGAACTGAATTTATATGATATCGCTCTGGAACTTCTGAATGAGGAACTCGGTGAGGGTGAGATATTCGAACTTGAAAAGACAATGGATAAGAAGGAGTTTAAAGAAGCACTTCAATCTATCTTGGATATTAACGAAGTGCTGATTCCTAAAATCAAGGATATGATTGATGCCGCTTCTGCGAAAGTTTACTTCTTAACGGGTATTGGTCTGGTCTTTCCATTTATTAGAAGCCATAATGTCTTGAACAACCTTCAGAATGTTGCCAAGAAAGCACCTACTGTAGCCTTCTTTGCTGGAGATTACAACGGGTATTCACTGGAACTTTTCGGTCTGATGAAAGACGATAACTATTACCGTGCATTCAACATCGCTAACTATAAATTAAAGAAATGATTCTCAAAGATTTCTTCGTAAGAGACATTAACCGTACCATCGAGACGGTTATTAAAGCAGATGACCAAGAACATGTATTGGATGAAGTTGTGGAATATGTGGTCACCAATGAAGTATCAAAGAAAATTGGTGACTTTTTTTCTGCATATAATGATTACCGTGGGGCAAACGGGGTCTGGATTTCTGGCTTTTTCGGTTCTGGTAAATCCCACCTACTGAAGATTCTCTCCTATGTACTGGAGAACAAGGAGTTCAATGGGTACAGACTCGGTGAACTGTTTGCTGAGAAAATTGAGACCGATAAAATCCTCAAGGGTGATATTCAAAGTGCAACACGCATTCCATCGGAATCAGTACTGTTCAATATCGACCAACAGGCGCAAATAACCAGTAAGCAGGAAGAAGATGCGCTCCTGAATGTCTTCTATAAAGTCTTTAATGACCATCTTGGGTATTTTGGTGCACAACGGCATGTGGCAGAGTTTGAACGATGGATTGATAACGAAGGAAAATACAAGGAGTTTCAGGAAGAATTTGAAGCGTTAACTGGTGAGTTCTGGTCGAATGCAAGGAGAAAATATTTTTCGCCAAAGGTTAAAGAAGGCATTGGTCAGGTTCTTTCAAAGCTGCTGGGAGATACTCCTGAAAAATACCATAATATCATCGATACGATAAGAACTGATTCCAGCATATCGGTGGATGATTTTTGTACTAAGGTTAGCGAATACATAAAGACCAAGCAAAAGGGATTCAGACTGAATTTTTTCGTGGATGAAGTGGGTCAGTTCATATCGGAAAACACCAAACTAATGCTGAATCTTCAGACCATTGCCGAGACCCTTGCCACCAGAACCAAAGGCAATTCATGGATACTGGTCACTTCACAGGAAGATATGGAGCGGATTGTGGGTGATATGAGCAAAAGCCAACAGAATGACTTTTCGAAAATTCAGGCACGGTTTAAACTGAAAATACCATTAACCTCTGCCAATGTGGATGAAGTGATTGAAAAACGGCTTCTTAGCAAAACTGACCCTGCAAAAAACCTGCTGAAAACTGTTTGGAAAAACGAGCAATCCAAGATGGAGACACTGCTGTCATTTTCCGAGGTGGGTGTACAATTCAGGGGTTATCAGGATGAGAAGGATTTTATCAGTAAATATCCATTCGTTTCTTACCAGTTTGATTTATTCCAGCAATGCATCAGGGCACTTTCGAATCATAATGCTTTTCAGGGCAAACATGCATCGGTTGGAGAAAGGTCTATGCTCGGAGTATTCCAGCATGTTATTCAGCAAATTGAAACCAAAGACCAGAATGCATTTGTCAGCTTTGATTTGTTGTTTGAAGGCATCCGTTCCACCATTCGTGGCGAACTGCAAAGTGCCATTATACTTGCGGAGAGGCAGGTTGATAATCCATTTGCTGTAAAAGTACTGAAAGCACTCTTCATGGTGAAATATTACAGCAATTTCAAAACTACTGCCAGAAATATCTCGACCCTGATGATTGACAGCATTCAGGTTGATTTAAAGGAACATGACAAAAAAATTAATGAAGCACTTGCTCTTCTTGAAAACCAAACCTACATCCAGAGAAACGGTGACCTGTATGAATACCTGACTGACGATGAAAAGGATATCGAAGAAGAGATAAAAGCAACAGATATTGACAATGGTCAGATAACAGACCTGTTCAAACAAATCATTTTCGATACCATAATCGGTGACAATAAGATTCGTTATCTGGATAACAAACAAGAGTACGATTTTACAAGCAAGATTGATGGTGTGATATTAGGCAAGGATAAGGAACTCACCGTTGAAATTATCACACCAAACTTCCAAGACCATGACAGGGAAGATTTCTTCAAATCCCAGACGATGGGATACAATACCCTTCTGATGATGGTTCTTCCTGATGATGTACATATGCTCATGGATGTCAGGATGTACCTGAAAACTGAAAAATACATCCGTCAGAACCAATCCACCACGAATAAGGATAATGTCAAGCGCATTCTCTTTGAGAAGGCTCAGCAGAACACAATGAGAAGGGCATCCCTTGTTACCCTGCTGCGAAGGTTATTGGGTGAATCGGCAGTGTACATGAACGGGATGAAGCAGGATGTAAATGGCACATCTGACGGTAAAACAAAGCTGGTCAATGCCTTCCAGAACCTTATAAAACTGGCATATCCGAACCTGAAGATGCTCGGAAGCACTGTATCTACAGAGGATACTATCAAATCTATTATCAGGAACACGCAGGATGATTTATTTGGCACGGATGACTCAACATTATCCGAAGCCGAAAGCGAAATGCTGAACATCATTCAGAGAAGAAAAAAGATGTCGGAAAGGACATCATTAACCGATATCCGTGACTATTTCGCCAAAAAGCCATATGGATGGTATCAAAATGTTGTCTTCAGCATCGCAGCAAAATTATATAAACGTGGGAAAGTTGAACTTTCACAGGATTCAAACCTGTTGGATGATGATGGTGCACTGAATGCTTTCATAAGCAACAGGCTTTATAGCAACACCTTGCTTGAACCACAGGTAGATTACGACCCACGCCTTATTAAGCAACTGATGACGATTTATAGTGAGTATTTTGATGAAACGTGCCCAGCGAAAGAAGCCAAAGAGGTGGCACTGGCATTCAAGAGTAAACTCACTCAGGAATTGGGGTGGATAAACCAAATGTTGATGAGCAAGGAGACTTACCCATTCCTATCTATACTTAACCTTGTGGCTGAATTTGTGGAAAAACTTACAAAAAAGGATTATACCTACTTCCTGACCAGTGTAAAAGAGTTTGAAGACGAATTGCTTGACCACAAAGAAAAAACGGTTGACCCCATCAAACGGTTCTGGAATGGTGAGCAAAAGAATATTTATGATTCCATCCGTAAATTCTTTTCTGGCAACCAATCCAACCTTGACTACATTCAATGTGAGGAATTGGATGCGCTTCGTGAGGTAAATGACCACTCCACACCATATAATGGAACACTTATACGGGATGCCAAATCAGCAAAGGACACACTGACAAAAAAAGTGCTCACACAAATCGAAGAAGAAAGAAAACTGACTGAAGCAGAGATTGACAAAGCTAAAAACCTGATTCAGTCCCATGATGATTTTAAAGCACTGGATGAAAGCAACCGCATGCAGGTTCTTAAACCATTTGAAGTTGAAGCCAAGAAGATTAAGGAGCAGCGTTTCATAGCTAATTTAAGGGGTACACGAGCATATGTCAAGGGTGAACTACTTGAAAAACAGTTGACTGAAATGGCAAAATTAGCTTTGCCACCTGAAAAACCTGACTCTCCAATCGTGCATTATCAACGAATTAACACAGTGAAGGTTGAGTTTCCAAAGACCGAACTTAAAACCAAAGATGATGTGGAAAAATATGTGGAAGCACTGAAAGCCAAGCTGACAGAATTGATTAATGATAATAAAAGGATATCTCTTAACTCATGAATACCAACCAGCTTAAAAAATTTGCTCAGGAAGCAAGAAGAAAATTGTTGGAACAGGTTGGTGCAAAACTCAACTTTGTTTTAACTACTGATTCGGCTGAATTGCGGGAAAAGACAGAGCAATTAAAACAATTACGGCTGGAACTGGGCAGAACCACCAAAGAGCAGTTGATTGAAAAGGTTGCCTACACTTGGTTTAACCGTCTTATGGCACTGCGTTTCATGGATGTAAATGATTACCAGCCACTGGGGATACGCATCATAACACCGAAAGATGGGTATACCATTCCTGAACTGTTGGATGAAGCAAAACGTGGGAACATTCCAGATGAGTTGAAGGTGAACCGACAGAAAATATATGATTTACTGGATAACAAAATTCCAAGCAGCAAACCACAGAATGAAACCTATAAAGAATTATTGATTGCATCCTGCAATCACTTACATACTACATTCCCCTTCCTGTTCGAAAAAATCAACGATTACACTGAATTACTGCTGCCAGATGACCTAACCAGTGAATTTTCAATAGTAAATGATGTACGGGAGGGTATGTCTTGGGAAGATTGCCAAAAAGTAGAAATGATTGGATGGTTGTACCAGTTTTATATTTCCGAAAAAAAGGATGAAGTAATTGGAACAAAATGTAGAATAAAGAAAGAAGACATTCCAGCCGCAACTCAATTATTCACCCCAAGATGGATTGTTGAGTATATGGTGCAGAATACCTTGGGGAGACTCTGGCTGCAAAATCGTCCTAAGTCCCGTTTGAGGGAGTACATGCAATACTTCATTGAGTCAGCATCAAATGAGGCAGAAGACTACCTGAAAATCAATTCCCCTGAAGAAATAAAATTCTTAGACCCTGCCAGTGGCAGTGGGCATATTCTTGTTTACGCATTTGATTTGCTCACCAAAATCTATGAAGAAGAAGGTTATAACACCAACGAAATCCCCCAACTCATTATTGAAAACAACCTTTGTGGATTTGAAATTGATGAGCGTGCATCACAACTCTCGGCACTGACATTGATGATGAAAGCAAGGGAATACAATCGAAGAGCATTTAGGGAAAGTATTTTTCCAAATGTTATCTGCTTTCAGGATTTACCATTAAACATAAGTGAAATAAAAAGAACAACCGAAACTCTTAAAATTTATGTCTCAGATGAGTTTTTAAATGATTTAATCACAATACAACAAGGGAAGAATTTTGGGTCATTAATACAACCTCATGCTGATAAGAAAGAAATTGTCAGGATAAATGAAAGTTTAAGCAGTCAGGCAAGTCAAATAGATATTTTTGAAAGCAATATAATATTTGCCTTATTAACTACATGTCGACAGTTATTATTCCTCGCAGAAAAATATCACTGCGTTGTGACAAATCCACCCTACATGGGTAATGGTAATATGAATAATGAACTGTCAGCATGGGTAAAAGACAATTATCCAGAATCGAAAGCCGACTTGTTTAGTTGTTTTATCAACCGCTCATTGAATATTATTCTAAAAAATGGTTATTGCGGCTTGGTGACTATGGAAAGTTGGATGTTCCTTCCAAGTTTCGAAATGATTAGGTTAGAATTGATAAACAATTATAAAATACATAGTCTCAGCCATTTCGGATGGCATATTATGCGCATTGCCTTTGGCACTGTTGCCTTTATTACACAAAAATCATTACCCAATGATAATTTCATGGGCATTTACTCCTACTTAGAAATTGGAGATATTGACAAGGAACGTGATAGACCATACATTTTCCCCAAAAAAGATAATAATCGATACCGAACTATAATTCAGAAAGATTTTATCAAAATTCCAAGTTCTCCATTAGCATATTGGTTAAATCAAAATATGTTAACTCATTTTTCTCGTGGTAAATCCATCTCTGATGATTTTGAGTCTGGAGGAAGAATTAAAACCCATAATAATGATAAGTACCTCAGATTTACGTGGGAAGTCCCATTCTCGTCCATTGGTAGAAATGGTAGCTGGATTTGTGTTGAAAATGGTGGTGATTATAGAAAATGGTTTGGAAATGTTATCTGTGTCGTCCATTGGACTGATATGGCTAAAGAGAATTATGCTCAGCATGGTGGTTTATCAAATCCTAAATTTTGGGAAAGAAGAGGTATTACTTGGGGTATTATTGCGAGTAATCAACCCTCATTTAGATTAAAGGAAGAATATTCTGAATATACATCTGCATCTCCTGTTATAATTCCAAATCGAAATGGTTCATTATTTAAAATACTCGGATTATTAAACTCCAAGTATTCAATCTTTCTATTAAAACTCTTAAATCCCACTTTTAATAATACTGTCGGAGATGTACTTAAATTACCAATTTTAAATATAGATGATAAGATTGAAGAATTATGTATTGCCTGTATCGATATATCACGAAAAGATTGGAATATAAAAGAGATATCAATAGATTTTAGAAAAAATGAACTAATTAGAATTAAGCAGGATGATGATATCACGTTTGAAGAATCAATGGAGTTATATCAACAATTTTGGATTAACCAATTATCAGCCTTGCAAAGAATGGAAACCGAAATCAATTCAATTATAAATGCATCATATGGAATTGAAAATGATTTTAGTTCTAATGTCCCATTAAGTGATATCACAATTCAAAAAGATGAAATTGATATTATTGATGGCAGTTTAAAAATTAACTACCAAGAAGTAATATTTCAATTCATTAGTTATGCAGTAGGTTGTTTTTTTGGTCGTTTCAATACTAAAAAGGAAGGCTTCGTAATTGTCAGTCCAAAAACCGATATTTCAAACTATTTAAAAACTCCTGAATTAAAAAACCATAAACTTGAATCTCTCCCTGATGAAGATAATATAATACCAATCCTTGATGATGAATGGTTCGAAGATGATATTGTGGGGAAATTCTACCATTTCTTGAGAGTGACATTTGGTGAAAAGAATTTCAATAAAAACCTCGCATTTATTGAAGAGCAGATTGGGAAAGACATTCGTAGATATTTTATCAAAGATTTTTATCATGACCATATCAAACGTTATAAAAAACGCCCAATCTATTGGATGTTTTCCTCACCCAAGGGTTCATTCAACGTATTGATATATATGCATCGTTATACTCCAGATACAGTAAGCAACATTTTGAATAAGTACCTGAAAGAATTTATGGGGAAATTAAATACCCGCAAAGAACATCTTGAACATGTTCAGGTCACTGGTTCAACTTCCGATATAACCAAAGCCATTAAAGAAATTGACAACATAGATAAGATGCTGGTTGAACTGCATGAATATGAAAGAGATATTCTCTATCCATTAGCAACAGAACGCATTGAAATCGATTTGGATGATGGTGTGCTGGTAAATTATAACAAGTTTGGAAAAGCAGTTAAGGAAGTGAATGGATTAAATGACCCTGCCACCAAGAAGAAGGTGAGACAGTTTGATTGGATTAATACTTCACAAATCCGATAGTTATGGCATTACAGATTTACCATAAGAGAGCAGAAAATACCCATGAAAATGAACAATTCAGAAGAATTGCAAGGGATTTAAAACTGCTTTTTGAAAAAATGAAATGGGATGGTTTGTTGATAGGGAATCCCGATAATTCAAATTTCAGCAGGTTTAAAGCCGATGCTATATTATATTACACTAACGGATTGATAATTATCGATTTAAAGGATTACGCTGGTGATATAAAATTACCACCAAATTCAAGCGAATTTAAAACAACAAAATGGTATATTGATACAGACATAGACAATCGGAGAATTGAAATAAAAGGTGGAAGCCGATTTATTAATCCATTTAAACAACTTGAATCATATAGAAACTCATTTATTGAACTGATTAAGTCTAATTTAATTTTATCAGAGAGAATCAATTATTCCCGAATAAGTATCGTTAACGTTTTTAGCGGTCCGATTAAATTAAATATCAATACCCCTCGTGATATTCCTTATTACAGGATAGTTCAAGAATCTGATTTTCACTCTTATTTGTATGATTTTGCAAGTCCAGTTACTTTCCAAGCAGAGATTGCTGATGAACTGAACCGCATTTTCCCTTCTGAGGCATGGGTGGGTGATATCCATTTTAAAAGTTCACAGGAACAGGTACACCATAGTTACGAACTAATTGACGATAATTTTAAAAATGTTGTTGCTGAATTTTTACGGCAACCTGAGAAGCAAATCTTATTGATTGAATCTGGTGATGCTCATAAGAGGGATGAATGGATGCACTTTTTATTAACGAATGCAATATATTTTGATATCCCTCAGACAGAGATATGGACACATTCAACTCGAATTGCCAGACGAATCCGATTAAGGGCAGGAATTGAACCACATAGTTTATTTACTACAATTTATGGTGGAACTTCTGAAAATTATTCAGAAGTTGGAAATCAAGATGATACAGTCGAAGCAAACTTAATTACGGAAACTGAATTGCCTGAACAGGTTCAAGATGTTATAGGCATTAGAAGTGATAAAGAACTTGATGAAAACTCAGTAATAGTTCTATGTGAGGCGCATCTTGTCACACGGTCACTATATCAAACAGAGTTACTTAGGTTTGGGTCAGGACGATTACTTGAGGACATGTTCACATATTTAAAACTTAATGGTACTAAAAGAAAACTGATTTGTATAGGCGACCCATATTCGCTCAGCTATGGGGACGTTGACGAATCTGCCATTTCAACAGAAACCATTTCATTATTACATAAGGGTGAGGTTCTGAAATTTCGTGACATAAATGATTATAATCAGGACACAGCGATTAACAAATTAAAACTTCAAATCACATCTTCAATAGACAAAGGGTTGTTTAACAACCTACAGTATGATTGGGATAATAAAACCCTATTCGAAGTTGACAAATCTCAGGCAGAATCAGCATTTCACAAGTGGTTTAAATATGCCTGTGAAAAAGAACCTGACTATGCTGTGTTTGTGTTTAAAAATAAAGATGCCTTAAAAATCAGTCAGTGGATACGGAAATATGTTCAAAATAAAAAAGAAGACTATGCACAGGGTGATTTATTGATGGCTAATAACAGTTTCAATATACCTGATGAGACAGGTCTTTCCTATCCTCAAAGAATCCAGAATGGAATGTACTTGAGAATTGAGAAAGTATTAGATAGGCACAACGAAACCATTACTCCAAAGAACAGGCAATCGATTGTTTTAAAGTTCGTAAAACTGAATGTTACATGCCTGAGTAATGTACCAAATTTTGTGGCTGACATTTGGATACTTGAAAACTATATGCATAATGCGTATGAATTAACTCTTGAAGAACAGGTAGCATTCAGGGTTTTTGTAAGTAATAGACTCAATGAGTATTCAAAAAAGAATGTTTTCGAGAAATCTTTGCATTACACCAATTTGATTAATTATCAGGAGTATAAAGATGCGGTTCATGAACAAAATGAACTTCAAAAACAGTTAGATAAGGGGCAAAGAGTTAAAACCAAACATGATGAAATTGGTGTTCGAATGCGAAAAATGGAACGTAGAGCGAGAAAAATTCACAGGCAGTATGGGATGATTCATTTATTGAATTCTGACCCAATGGTGAATGTTGCTCTTGTACAATTTGGATACTCGATGAATGTCCATAAGGCATTAGGGTCATCATTTAAAGAGATTGTTTTCAATAGTTTTCAGGGTGAGAATTTTGGCATAACCAACGAGGGTTATTTCAGGTGGTTGTATACTGGACTATCTTGTGGGGTGGAATCGATAAAAGTCATTAATCCTTTGTCAATTAATCCTTTAATGAACTGTGTGTTTGAAGATACTGATAATATTGTAGGGTATGGTGCTTCTTCCAAAGACAAAACACATATTGAGTTTCTGCCTATAGTGATTCCAAATGAAATTACGGGTAAACTTCCAGAACAATTGCCCGATAACGTAAGATTTGGCATTTACCATATTATCTCCAAACTTCAGCCACTCGGATACCTGTTTGAAAGGACAGTATTCGTTAATTATGCACCGAAAGTCTTTTTTACAACTCCTGAAGGGAAGGAATTGGATGAAAAAGATAAACTCTGTCTGGTTGTTCATTACAACTCAAAGGGAGCAGTTTCAACAGTCAGAATAGAAAAAGAAGGAAAATCAGAGCGAAAAGTAATTGAAAAACTCTTAAATCAACTAAGCAAAACCATTGATACACCTAAAGATTGGCGACAGGATACGTACGAAAACTGGATTCGGCAATGTAAACAATCTGGCTACGAATTAAGCATTCTTGAGGAGCATAACAATCAGACTGTATTCAAACTAATGAATGATAAGAAAAGGGCAAGATTTAGACTCTGGTACTTGAATGAAGGTTTTTTCTCAAAAATGACTATGCTCGATAAAACCACTCCTGAGTTAGGAGATGAAATAAAGCAATTACTAATTGATGGATACAAAGCGTGACATAGAAAACAAAGCACGGTTGCTTATCGATTCGAGTCCTGAGGAATCAGTTGTTCTGTATGAAAAAATATGGAACGAATACAATGAAGCATTCAATGATTGGGACGCTTTCCATTATTTAAAAGCATTGCGAAAATGCCTATCACATAATCCTGATAATCTGGATGCTATTGTAGAAAAATTTAAAGATTATGATAAGGTCGGTGGACTTTTCTCGTGGTATATTTTTGATAAATATGTAAAACAGGTTGAAAAAAGAGAATTGATTAATAATGAACAGATAATTTGGAATTCTTTTAGCATAGCGAAACAGAAAGACCTTCATGAAAATCACGAATTTCCATGCCCGTTAACGATATCAGTATTTCAATTGGTAGATGCGTATTCCGAAAATATTTTCAACGCCAAAAAAGTAAATGATTTACTTGATGTGCTTAACCCCGACTTATTATCAATAAATCCAAGATTGATTAATACCGAAGAACGAGGAGAAATTGAAATAGCATCTGATAAAGAAAAGTACTATTCACTCAAATCCAAGGCATTGTTAAAACTTGGAGAGTACTCAAAGTGTATCGACTTATGTGATACTGCACTAAGAAGTTTTGATAAATTTCATTATAACAATGATTTATGGTTCAAGATGCGTCAGGGCATCTGCCATGATAAATTAGGAAACACTGAACTTGGGGAAAGCATTCTAAATGAACTATTAAGCACCAAGGCTGGAAGTGATAAGTGGTTTATTTATAGAGATATTGCTGAAATTTATTATGAACAATCGAATTATGAAAAAGCATGGCAGTATGCTGTAAATGCGGCTTACTATGGAAATGAGCCAAAGTATATGATTAACCTCTATCTGTTGCAAACAAGATTATTGTACAAACTTAAACGTCAAGAAGAAGGAGAGTTGATAGCGAAGCTATTATATGCAATAATTAAGGAAAATGAATGGAATGTTAAATCAGAATTTTCCAAACTATTTACTTTTTATAGCCTAAGAGGAGATGAAATTTTAAGTGTAGACGATTATTTTAAAAGTGCAAAAGAATTCTGGAATATTGAAAGATACAAAGGGATAGAAAAAGAAAGTGGACAAATTATTTGGATTCATAATGATGGCAAGAAAGGTAAGATAAAAGCCACTAATGGGTCAATCAGATTCTTTTCAAAGAAAGATTTACGAAGAAGAGTAAGAGACTTAAATGCCATAAAAAATAGCCTCGTTGAATATTACCCACTTACAGATTTCAAGGGTGATAATATTGCTGAAGATGTGGTAATACTGGAAGTAAAAAAACAACAGTCGGCAGAACATACGAATTTGATTGGCAAGAAATTTACGGGTAAAATAAAATCTGTCGTTGAGTTTGGATTATTTGTTTCGATTCCAGAAATGAAAGATGGTCTGTTACATAAAAGCAACCTGATAAAATCAAATCAAGGGGATTTTAAAAATATTTATTCAGTTGGTGATGAAATTGAAGTAGAGGTTATTGATATCACTCCTAAAGGGGTTTCATTAAGACAAAAAGTATGAACAAAATTGAGGAAGCATTATCAAAACTTTTCGAAAAACATCGCATCATCTTCTGGTACGATGAAAACGAACAACTGAAGCAAGAGTTTGATGAGTTGAAATTGGATGGTGTGGAAAAGTTGATTGTAGAGAATAACCAGTTCTATATTAAATATCTCGTAACCACAAAAAAACCAAACACTCAGTTTCTGCTGTATCTGCCTTACAAGAAGCCAAGCAATACTGAAAACTGGCTATTGGACTTGGAACTTGCACACTATGTTTTTCAAACCAGACAGGAAGCCATGTTCGCTCAGGAACTGGAACTGGATTATGATTTCACCAACCTGATTGCTGAACACATTGAATTTTTTAAAAACAAAGAACGGAGAGCATATTTGAAAGAACTGCTTGGCAAGGATGATGATTACCAAGCCATCCGTTACAAAATGCTGGCAGTCCTTTTTAACACTGATAATGTAAGCCTTGTTTCATTCCTTCAGATTCATGCCTCAGCTTTCAGTGATGGCAATGAACGATATGACAGGGAACTGGAACGCTATTACCTTAAAAACTTCTACTGGAAAGAAATTGCCCGAAAATATGGCTACAACAATGAAACGCCAGCAATATATGATTTCCTATTAGAAGTGTTTAATAATAACCTCTCCATTGGTAAAAAGACAGGTATTGCCAAAGAATCAAAAATATTAATTGGCATATGGAAGGATTCAATATCCTACCAACAGGCATATCGCAAGTTATCACAAAAGATTGCTGGTGATTTAAAAGTTGAATCAGCTTTGAATTCTGTCAGGGTAGATGATATTATTCAGGATGATTTATTCGAACTGATTGACAAACGAATTATCTCAGAACTGGCACAATTAATATGCGAAGAAGCCATATCCAATGAGAGATTGAGCCAACTGATTAAGCAGAGAGAAAACAAGTACTGGTATCCTGATTACGAAGATTTTTATGCTTGTCTTGAAAATAGCATGCTGATGATAACATCGGTCAGAAAGGCGGACAAGCTAAAAGTAGAATCATTTGTGGAAGGTGCTCAGTATTACGTTCAGAACCTTTTTAAAATTGACAACTACTACCGAAAATACATTAGCCATTATCGCAAAGCAAAGCAAAATAAGGTATTGCAGCCATTAACCGAGAAAGTGGAGAAAGTGTATTGCAACGATTGGCTGCTAAACTACGGGAACAAATGGCAAAAGGTTATTGATTCCACAGAGAAATGGTATAACCAGCCAAAAGTAGCACAACATAGGTTCTTTACTGACCATATAAAACCATTTACTACCAAGGGACAAAGACTATTCATAATCATTTCGGACGGTTTACGGTATGAATGCGGATGGGAGTACTTGCAGAAAATCCAGACCGAAAAACGATTTGAAGGGGAATTAGAATATATGATTTCATCACTTCCATCCTACACCCAGTTAGGAATGGCAGCACTGCTTCCCAACGCAAATATGACATTTCAGCCAGATAGTGAATATGTCCTTATCAACGGGAATTCTACTCAAGGGGTACTGGCAAGAAGCAAAATATTGGAACAGATGGCTGGCGTAAGAGCCACAGCAATTGGCGCAGAAGATTTCATGAAAATGAACTCAGCTACCGATGGTCGTGAATTTGTGAAGCAATACGACTTGATTTACATCTACCATAACCGTATCGATAAGGTAGGCGATGACAAAACATCCGAAGAAAAAGTGTTCGAGGCGGTGGAAGATGAACTGGAATTCCTGATGGATGTGGTTAAAAAGATTGCCAATATGAATGGCAATAATATGTTCATCACGGCTGACCACGGTTTCCTGTACCAGAATAAGGAACTGGAAGAAAGTGATTTTTCAATTGGTGAGGTCAAAGGTGATATCTGGAAGGAATCCAGACGGTATGTTATCGGGAAGAACCTTAAAGGTGATGCAAGCACCAAACATT
>ERZ795057.2180-NODE-2180-length-15177-cov-6.227152_pt1 | contig 15177 bp, 15 predicted proteins | sample MGYA00375141_ERZ795057 | MGnify/ENA primary metagenome ERZ795057 (study PRJEB30186, sample SAMN05720163) | activated sludge metagenome | isolation source: Anaerobic digester | place: Hong Kong | collected 2015-01-26 ... | reverse complement strand
TACCAGGAATTGAACACGGGCAGCACGACCAGCTACATCCGGGTGTTCCGGGCCTGTACCTGGGTGAGCGGTGCCATGTGCGCACCAGGCTACAGCATGCTCTCGCCGCAGGACGGCCTCGTCCCCAGTGAGGTGCGCATCCGGTTGAGCGTGGAGAAGCCGTACGAGGAGTACGTGGAGCCGTATCCCGGCTATCAGCCCACGATCGCGCCGTCACGCAACGGTGGTCTGGGTCTCTATGCGTTCAACAGCGGTTCGCTGGCCACCCAGACCATGCAGGTCGACGTGGCGGAGAGCGCCTGTGACCTGATCGACGTCGTTCCGAACCCCTATTACGGGTACAGCGGGTATGAGACCAATCGGTTGGACAACCGGGTGAAGTTCATCAACCTGCCGCAGCGTTGTACGATCAGCATCTACAACGTGAGCGGTACGCTGGTCCGGCGCTACAGGAAGGACAATGACCTGACCTTCCTGGACTGGGACCTGAAGAACGAAAGCAATGTGCCCATCGCGGGTGGTGTCTACATCTGCCATGTGGACGTGCCCGGAGTGTGCGAGCGCGTGGTGAAATGGTTCGGTGCGCTCCGTCCGGTGGACCTCCAGAACTTCTGATGCGTGAGCAGGTTACGTGAAGATCTCAACATGAAGAAGATGCAACGAGCGATCGCCGTGCTGGCCACGAGCCTGATGATGACGGCTCCGGTACTGGCAGGGAATCCCGATCGGGCCGGCGCGGCTGGCGCCACCCAGCTCTTGATCAACCCCTGGGCCAGAAGCAGTGGCTGGAGCCTGGCCAACACGGCCGACCTCCAGGGTGTGGAGGCCATGTTCGGCAACATCGCCGGTCTGTCGCGGGTCCGCAAGACGGAACTCGTCTTCACCAACACGCGTTGGCTGGAGGGTTCCGGGGTCGGTATCAACTCCTTCGGGTTCGGTCAGAAGATCGGTTCGGGTGTGATCGGTATCAGTGCCACGGTGCTTTCCTTCGGTGATCTCCCCGTCACCACGGTGGACCTTCCCGAAGGTGGACAGGGCACGTTCCGCCCCAACCTGGCCAACATCGGGATCGCCTATTCGAAGGAGTTCTCGAACAGCATCTACGGTGGCCTGCTGGTCCGTGTGATCTCCGAGAGCATCGCGAACATCCGCTCCCAAGGGGTGGCCTTCGATGCCGGCATCCACTACGTGACCGGTCCCCAGGACAATGTCCATTTCGGCATCGCCCTGAAGAACGTGGGTCCGCCCATGGCCTTCGAAGGGGACGGGATGTCCGTGCAAGGGCTCTTGGTGACCGGCAGTGACCAGCTCACCCTGGAGCAACGGTCCGAGCGCTTCGAACTGCCCTCCCTGTTGAACATCGGGGCCAGCTATGACTTCCACTTCACGGAGGTCCACCGGATGACCCTGGCGGCCAATTTCACCTCCAACTCCTTCACCCGCGACCAGATCGCCGTGGGCGTGGAGTATGCCTTCAAGAAGATGTTCCACATCCGGGGCGGCTATCTGTGGGAGGATGGTGTGACCAATGAGGATGAGCGCGCCACCGTGTTCACCGGCCCCTCCGGAGGGATCAGCGTGGACCTGCCCTTCGGCAACGAGAAACAGTCGGCCTTCGCCATCGATTACGGATACCGGGCCACCAACCCCTTCTCCGGGGTGCACAGCATCGGCCTGAGCATCAGTCTCTAAGGGCGATCATCGTAACTTTGGGAAAGAGGGCCTCTCGGTCCTCTTTCCTGTTGAATACAACCCAACGGTCATGTCCAACACGGCCTACTACACCGAGGAAGGTCTCCAGAAACTGGTCGACGAGCTCAACCAGCTGAAGACCGTGGAGCGTAAACGGATCGCCCAGCAGATCGCCGATGCGCGCGACAAGGGCGACCTGTCGGAGAACGCGGAGTACGATGCCGCCAAGGACGCCCAGGGGCTGCTGGAGGCCAAGATCGCCAAGCTGGAGACCCTGGTGAGCAACGCACGCGTGGTGGACCCCGACCAGCTGGACGATTCCCGGGTCTACATCCACTCCAAGGTCATGGTCCGGATGGTGGATTCGGACACCCATCGGGAGTTCATCCTGGTGGCCGAGAGCGAGGCCGACATCAAGGTGGGCAAGATCAGCGTGAGCTCACCCATCGGTAAGGGATTGTTGGGCAAGGAGAAGGGCGAGACGGCGGAGGTGGAGACCCCGAGCGGGAGCACCATGCGCCTGGAGATCGTATCCATCGCCCGCTGATGCCCAGCATCTTCACACGGATCGTGAACGGGGAGATCCCCTGCCACCGGGTGGCCGAGGACGACCGCTACCTGGCGTTCCTCGACATCAACCCGCTGCGGGAGGGACACACCCTGGTGATCCCCAAGGTCGAGGTGGACTACCTCTTCGACCTGGAAGAGGACCTGCTGGCGGGGATCCTGCCCTTTTCCCGGGAGGTGGCCCGGAAGATCGAGGCCGTGGTGCCCTGCGCACGCATCGGAGTGTCGGTGATCGGCCTGGAGGTGCCTCATGCCCATGTGCACCTGATCCCCATCGACGGGGTCCACGACATGGAGTTCAGCCGCGCCCGGCCTTCGTTCACCCCCGAGCAGCTGGCGGCGACCGCGGAACGGATCCGCAACGCCTAACGCAAGCGGTCCGGATTGTTCCGGACGAAGGAGGCCCAGCCCTTTCTGCGACCTCCGGCGGGCATCCCCCGGCCCGAGGCCGCGAAGTGGTGGCAGACGGCCACGGCCACGGCGTCCGTGGCATCGGTGCTGTCCGGGAGTTCCTTCACGCCCAGGATGCTGAGCAGCATGCCCGCCACCTGTTCCTTGGTCGCGTTCCCGTTGCCCGTGATGCTCTGCTTGATCCGCTTGGGCGCATATTCCACCACGGCCAGTTCCCGCTGAAGAGCGGCGGCAATGGCCACGCCCTGGGCCCGGCCCAGCTTCAACATGCTCTGTACGTTCTTGCCGAAGAACTGGGCCTCGATGGCCAGTTCGTCCGGGTGGTGCTTCCGGATCAGCTCGGTGGTGCTGGCGAAGATGGCGCGCAACTTCAACGTGTGATCGTCGCCACGGGGGAAGCGGATGGCACCGGCCTCCAGCAGGGTGCAACGCATGCCCTGCTCCAACAGGATGCCGTAACCCATGACCGAGGTCCCGGGGTCGATCCCCAGGATCACCCGCTCCTTCGGTGCCGTGCCGTTCGTGGTCCGTTGCATCCCGCTACCTTTCACCGTGCGCTTGACCAGCCGGACCCTGTGGCCGATCCGCTGGGGCATCTTCGTCCTGGCCTGCGCGTTCCTGTACGCGCAATTGACCTCGCCCAAAGGTATCGCCGACCTGGAAGCGCTCCGCGATCGGGCCGCCTCCGATGTGCACGCTGGCGTGTGGGTGGCCCTGGTGCTGCTGATGGTGCTGAACTGGGGACTGGAGAGCGCGAAGTGGCGGTGGCTGGTGGCCCCGGTCGAGGAGATCGGCGGTCTCCGGGCCTTCCTGGCCACCCTGGCCGGAACCAGCGTGGGGTTGGTCACCCCGAACCGCACCGGGGAGTTCCTGGGCCGCGTGTTGTTCCTTTCGCCCGACGCGCGCATCGCCGCCAGCTTCGCCACGGCCCTGGGAAGCATCGCCCAGTTCGTGATCACCCTCCTGGCCGGCGGGCTTTCGCTGGTGGTCCTGCTCCTCCTCGAGCGCCCCTTGCCGTGGCCTGGAGGAGGCTTGTCCGTGACCCTGGTGGTGCTGACCGCGATCGTGGCGGGTGCGGCACTGGTGCTGTTCCTTTCCCCGGGCCTGTTCCGACAACTGCTGTTGTTGGTGCCTTTCCTGCGCAAGCTGGGTGAAGCGAGCGGCATCCTGTCCCGCTACGCGCGTCATGAGCTGGTCGTGGTGCTGCTCCTCAGCCTGTTGCGCTACGTGGTGTTCACGGTGCAGTTCGTCCTGATGTTGCTGGCGTTCGATGCCGGTCTTCGGCTCGGGGACGCCCTGCTGGCCGTACCGCTGATCTACCTGGTCACCACGCTCGTGCCCACCGTGATGCTCACCGAACTGGGTGTTCGGGGTTCGGTCTCGCTGGCCGTGCTTGGCGCTTTGGGAGGCGTGGCTTCGGGCATCCTGCTGGCCGCGTTCACGGTGTGGCTGGTGAACCTCGTACTGCCCGCCGTGGCCGGCAGTGTGGTGCTGTTGGTGGTCCGCATACGCACACGTCGCGCATGAGCACGTTCCTGATCCTGGTGCTGCTCGTGTTCCTGGCCACGCTGGTCCACGCCTCCGTGCTGGGGGGCTGGCGGGATCGCCTGCTACGCATGGAAGTGACCAGGCCGGAACCGACTTCGCCCGGTCCATCCATCAGTGTGGTGGTGCCTGCCAGGAACGCCGAACGGACCATCACCTTCCTGCTCCAGGACCTGCACGAGCAGACCCTGTCCAAGGAACGCTATGAGGTGATCGTGGTGGACGATGCCAGCACCGATGGCACCGCGGCGCGTGTCCGTTCGATGGCGACCCGATGGCCCGGCCTGCAGGTGGTGCCGGCGGAAGGGCAGGGGAAGAAGGCCGCGATCACCACGGGGGTCGGCCGGGCGCGCCATGCCTGGGTGCTGGTCACGGATGCGGACGTGCGATGCGGACGGGAAAGGTTGGACGTGTTCGCTCGACATCTCGGGGCAACCGAGGACGTCCTGGTCGGAGGTCCGGTGCGCATGACCCATCGGAGCGGTCTTCCGGGCACCTTGCAAGCGGAGGAGACCGCGGCCCTGCAGGGAGCCACCCTGGGATCCGGGATCGGCGGGCGACCGGTGCTGCTGAACGGGGCCAACATGGCCTTCCGCAAGGAGGTGTTCGAGCGGATGGGAGGCTATGCCGGCGACCGCTGGGCCAGCGGCGATGACGTGTTCCTGCTGGAGCGGATCGTTCGCCATGGGGGACGTGCGGGAGTGCTCCCCGATCAGAAGGCCGCCGTGGAGGTGGAGCCCGAGTACGAATGGTCCGGCTGGTGGCGGCAGCGCCTTCGCTGGGCGGGGAAGATGCGCGGCTCCCGAAGCGTCCTTGGCCTGGTCGGTGGGCTGGCCGTGCTGCTGCTGCCCTGGATCCTCCTGCTGGTCACGGCGCGTTTTCTGGGATCCGCTCACGTGGGGATGGGGCTGCTGAGGTCCGGGGCCCTGCTCGTGGCAGCCTGGCTGTTGTGGGTGGTCCCGGTGCTGCGTCTGGTGGGGGCCGTGAAGCGTACCTGGCATGTCCCACATCGGCCCCTCGCATCCCTGCTCGCGCTCCTGGCGTTCACGGTGTACGCCCCGCTGATCGCGATCCTGTCGATCTTCGTCCGCACCACCTGGAAAGGACGCCGCGTGTGAGCACTTCGGACGATCGGGGAACGAGCCTGGGCCGCATCGCCTGGCAACGCCTGCGGCGCGATCCGCTGGCCGTGGCGGGGATGGTGGTGATCGGGCTCGCGGTGGGCATCGCCCTGTTCGGGGCCAACATCCGGCCCGACCCCACGCCCTGGGCCAACCGGCAGGTGCTGGGCATCCGCGACCAGCCTCCGGGCTTCAAGGTGCCCATGCTGAAGGTGCCCCGGGCGAAGCCCTCCACCACCGGCTTCTTCGGCAGGATGTTGTTCGGCGGCAGCGAGGAGCCCTTCTCGCTGCTCCCCGTACATGCGTGGACCCTGAAGGGGGACACAGTGCTCGTCGAGGAGTTCAATGGGCACAACGACCTGGTCCCCGGCGAGGAGTACCGCATCCCGCTGACCGAACTCTCCGCCTTCCCGCCGGGAAGCTTGATGACCGCGCCCCTGCAAGGCGAGGCCCGGGTGCAGGCCAGCCTTGTAGAGAAGCGTTTCCTGCTCGGCACGGACAGCTTCGGACGCGATGTGCTGAGCAGGCTGATGGCCGGCACCGTGATCTCCCTGAGCGTGGGCCTGATCGCCGTGCTCATCTCGTTGCTGATCGGCATCCCGCTCGGTGCTCTGGCCGGCTACTTCAGGGCGGAGGCCCCCACCTTCCGCCTGTTCGGAAGGGTGAGGCGCTGGCCCGTGGACGATCTGATCATGTGGCTGGTGAACGTGGTGTGGAGCATTCCCACGCTGCTGCTGGTCATCGCCATCACCCTGGCCTTGGGCAAGGGCTTTGTGCAGGTCTTTATCGCGGTCGGCCTCACCATGTGGGTGGAGGTGGCGCGTGTGGTCAGGGGCGAGGTGGTGCGGGTGCGCGAGATGGAGTTCGTGGAGGCGGCCAAGGCACTGGGATACACCCCTGGGCGCATCATCTTCCGCCACATCCTGCCCAACGTGATGGGGCCGGTGATCGTGATCAGCGCGGCCAACTTCGCCACGGCCATCCTGATGGAGGCGGGCCTCAGCTTCCTGGGTATCGGGGCGCAACTCCCGATGGTGAGCTGGGGTGGGATGATCCGGGCCTACTACCCCTACATCGCCACCGGCCTCCCGCACCTGGCGCTGCTTCCGGGCGCCTGCATCATGGTGCTCACCCTCGCGTTCATGCTGGTGGGGAACGGATTACGCGATGCGCTGGACACGCGCGGCATCACCGGGCGCTGAACCCGGAAAGTGCCTTCACCAGAGGAGCAACGTGGCACAGAAGACCACTGCCCCCAGGGCCATGAGCACGAGGGCATAAGGGAGGATGGCGCGCGCCTTCAGCCCTGTGATCCCCAGCAGGGGGAGGGCCCAGAAGGGTTGCAACATGTTCGTGAGCTGGTCGCCGTAGGCGAGGGCCATGATGCTCCGCGGAAGGCCCGTACCCAGGCTCTCGGAGGCCTGCACGATGATGGGCCCTTGGACCGCCCATTGCCCGCCGCCGCTGGGCACGAACACGTTCACCACGGCGGCGCTCAGGAAGGTGAACAGCGGAAAGGTGGTTGGTGTGGCATGCGCCACGAGGGCCTCGGAGAACTGCTGCACCAGTCCCGAGCCGCGCATCAGTCCCATGATGCCGAAGTAGAGGGGGAACTGCACCAGGATGCCGGCGGCGCCGGTCACGGCCTCGTCCACCGCCCGCAGGAAACGCGCGAAGCTGCCATGCAGCACCACCGCCAGCCCCAGCAGCAGCAGGTTGATCCGGTCCGGGGTGATGAAGGCGAAGCCCTCACTGCTGAAATGGGCGAGCGAGGTCCAGGCGCCGTACAGGAGGATGATCCCCCCGAAGAGCCAGGCCGCCATGGGCGAACGGTCCAGCCGTTCCGCACCCTTGGCCGGACCCTCCTCCGGGTCGTCGTGCCAGGTGGTGGGCGGCAGGGCGGGCACCCCGCTCCGGTCGTTCCTCCCCAGCAAGTACAGTGTAAGGGGCACCAGCACCAGCAGGGCCAGGGCGGTGACCAGGTTGGGAGAGGCGAAGACCGTTTCCTCGAAGCCGATCCGCTCGGGGAGCCGGGCCAGTTCGGTATCGGGCACCAGTCCGGCCATCAGGGTGCGCAGGTGCCCCGCCTCGGCCACCTTGATCGGTGCCGAACCGGAGATGCCGCCGTGCCAGACCATCATGCCGGCATAGCCCGCCGCGCCCACCAGGGCATAGTTGAGGCCGAAGCCCCTGCGTGCCGCATGTTCGGCCACCTGCCGGGCGAAGAGCGCACCGACCACCAGTCCGAGCCCCCAGTTGAAGAAGCTGACCAGCAGGGTGAGCAGGGCCACCGTGGCCGCCGCGCTGGGGGTGTCGCGGCAGGTGAAGAGCGCCAGGCGCACCACCCGCTGTACCGGCCGGCTGAGGGCGATGGCATGCCCCAGCACCAGGATCAGCATCATCTGCACCGTGAACACCAGCAGGGGCGGGCTCCAGAGGCCCTGCTCCCAATGGGCGAGCAGGGCCAGGGCCCGTTCACCAGTGGGCAGGTCGGCGCCGGTGAAGGCGAAGGCCAGCACGAAGGTGAGCGCGGTGAGCACCACCGCGATGGAGAAGGGCGAGGGCAGGACGGCGCGGAGGGTCCGGATCAGCCGGTCCGCGAAGGCCATCTCAGAAGGGCAGGTCGTCCTCGTCGCCGCCGATGGGCTCGTCGGCCGCGGTGGGAGGCGGGGGCGGGGGGGCGCCAGCGCCCGGTGCGGGGGCGTCCACGCGGTCGATCCGCTGGCCCTTCAGGCTCAGGAAGTACTTCACCGTCCCATCGCGGGCGGTCCATTCGCGGCCATTGATGAAGAAGGACACGGTGACCTTCTCGCCCGGGGCGAACTGGTCCAGCATGGCGCCGTCGTCCTGGATGAACTCGATGGGCACGGGCTGGTCCCGGTTGCCGACGGGTTCCAGCAGGATCAACTCCCGCTTCTTGAAGGTGGGGCTGATCTCCTGGGTCTGGCCGATCTGCTTGATGGTTCCGGTGATGCTGTAGGTGGGCATGGTGGTCAACGGTCGTTGAAGGCGAGCAGGGTCATCCAGGCCTCTTCCACCCGGTCCTGCTCAAGGAGTTCATGGGCATGGCGGTGCAGGGCCTCGCGGAGGGCATCGGGTCGGCCCTGGTGCTCCAGGAAGAGGTCCGCCAGATCGGTGAGCTTGTATTCGTTCACCCGCGTCTCGTCGGGCAGTTGTTCGGTGTTGCCCAGGCGGCCCAGGTCGTTGCCGGTGAGCACGGTGCTGCGGCGCACGTCCTCCGGCAGGCCATCGACCCCGATCCCGAGGCGGCCGATGGGCTTGGCCACTTCGAAGAGGGCGTCGCCATGGGCCCGGCAGTACCAGTTGCCGCCCATGCGGGCCACCAGGTCGATCTTCCGCTGGTCGATGCGTCCCTCGGCATCGAGCACGTCCTCGTTGATGTGCATCAAGACCACTTCGCAGATGATCAGGTTGCCGGCCCCGGGCCCCTCTCCGGTCTCCACCACCTCCTTCACGCGGCATTCCAGCTGCACAGGGCTTTCCTTCACCCGGAAGGGCTTCACCAGCTCGGAGGGCTCGGGCGTGAAGCCGGCCTTCTCGAACTCGTTCACCTCGGGCGGGTACTCCGTGCTGGCCAGCGACATCTGCTGCACCATCGCGTAGGTCACCACGTTGATCACCACCTCGCCGGTGGCCTTGGCGTTGTGGTAGGTGTCCTTGGTGGTGTTGGTGGTGCCCCGGCGGGCCGGGCTGAAGATGCAGATCGGCGGGTTGGCCCCGAACACGTTGAAGAAGCTGAAGGGGCTCAGGTTCGGGGTGCCATCGGCGGCCATCGTGCTGGCGAAGCAGATCGGCCTTGGACCGATGGCACCCAGTAGGTGGCCGTGGAGCTTGGGGACCGGTAATTCGCTGGGAACGATGCGCTTCATGCGGGCCGGCAAAGGTAGCCATAGACCCCGGATCGGTTAACTTCGCAGCCCTTTTCGGGAGACCGGGAAGGCGCTTACGGACGTGGCGGAATTGGTAGACGCGCCAGACTTAGGATCTGGTACCGCAAGGTGTGGGGGTTCGAGTCCCCCCGTCCGTACCATGATCGCCACGTTCCGGCGCAGCTGACAACGAACAACGCACAACGGTCAACACCCAACGGCCGCAGCCCACCATGCACATCGAGAAGGAAGAGACCGGCACGCTCACCGCCACCCTGAAGGTGAAGCTGGCCCCCGAGGACTACACGCCCGGCGTGGAGCAGGCCCTCAAGGAACAACGTCGCAGTGCCACCCTTCCGGGGTTCCGGCCGGGCCAGGTGCCCCTGTCCATCATCCGCAAGCGGGTGGGCAAGGCCGTGCTGGTGAACGAGGTGGAACGCCTGGTGGGCGAGACGCTGAACGACTACATCCGCACGAATTCCCTGAAGGTGCTCGGTCAGCCGCTGCCCACGAACGACAGCATCGAGGGCAACGATTGGGACAGCCCCGGCGAGTTCACCTTCGCCTACGAGGTGGGCATGGCCCCCGCCTTCGAGGTGGAACTGGACAAGAAGCTCGGTGTGGACCGGGTGCTGGTGGAGGTGGACGATGCCCTGCTGGACAAGGAGATCGCCGACATGACCCGCCGCTTCGGCAAGCTGGAGGACGCCGAAGTGAGCGAGGAGAAGGACATGCTGCTGGGCGACATGATCGAACTGGACGCCGAAGGGAACATCAAGGAAGGTGGCATCATGAACCGCGCCACCATCAGCCTCGAGTTCCTGGAGGATGAGCACACGCGGAGCAGCCTGACCGGGCTGAGGTCCGGCGACGAGGTGCAGGTGGACCCCCACAAGGTGAGCAGTGGCCACGATGACCTGGCCCGCATGCTGGGCATCACGCACGAGCAGGTGCACCACCTGGAAAGCTCCTTCCTGTTCCGGGTGGCCGAGGTGAAGCGCATGGTGCCCATGGAGGTCGGCCAGGAGCTCTTCGACCGCGTGTTCGGTCAAGGCGCCGTGGAGGACGAGACCGCGTTCCGCGCCAAGGTGAAGGAAGGCATGGAGGCCTCCTTCGAACGCGACAGCGACCGGCTGTACCTGCGCGATGTGCTGCGCAAGTTGGAGGAGAAGCACCAGGTGGAGCTTCCGGACGGCTTCCTGAAGCGCTGGATCCAGGAGACGAGCGAGAACCCGGTGACCCCGGAGGAGGTGGAACAGGGCTACGGTGAATACGCCGAGGGCCTTCGCCGGCAGCTGCTGCAGGACGGCATCATCGAGAAGTACGGCCTGGAGGCGAAGGGCGAGGAGCTGGACGCCTTCGCGAAGCGCTACGTGGCCGACCAGTTCGCCCAGTACGGCATGCCCGCACCCGAGGAGGGCGAGATCCAACGCATGGCCGGCCGCATCCTGTCCGACCGCGACCAGCTGGGCCGCATCCGCAACACCATCGTGGAGCGGAAGCTCATGACCCACTTCAAGGCGATGTTGGAGCCGAAGGAGCGTCGGATCCCGCTGGACGAGTTCGTAAACTTGGCCCGTTCCTGAGCGACCAACGCCGGCCCGTCCGGTCCAACCAGATCCCCTGCATGTTCCCCACCGACGAGTTCGAGAAGTATGCGGTGAAGCACCGCGGCATCGCCAGCACCACGCTGAACGGCTACGTGACCTCGATGACCCCCTACATCATCGAGGAGCGCCAGCTGAACGTGGCGCAGATGGACGTGTTCAGCCGCCTGATGATGGACCGCATCATCTTCCTGGGCACGGCCATCAACGACCAGGTGGCCAACATCATCCAGGCGCAGCTGCTGTTCCTGGAGAGCGTGGATCCCAAGAAGGACATCCAGATCTACCTCAACAGCCCCGGTGGCGGGGTGTACGCAGGGCTCGGCATCTACGACACCATGCAGTACATCAACTGCGACGTGGCCACGATCTGCACCGGCATGGCGGCCAGCATGGGCGCGGTGCTCCTGTGCGCCGGGGCCAAGGGAAAACGATCGGCGCTGCAGCATGCCCGCGTCATGATCCACCAGCCGATGGGCGGGGCCGAGGGCCAGGCCAGCGACATCGAGATCACCGCGCGCGAGATCCTGAAGCTGAAGAAGGAGCTCTACGAGATCATCAGCCAGCACAGCGGGCAGGACTTCGACAAGGTGGAGAAGGATGGCGACCGCGATTACTGGCTCCGCGCCGAGGAGGCGAAGGAGTACGGCATGATCGACGAGTTGCTGGTGAAGCACACCAAGTGATGCGTGAGGGCCGCGGTGGAACTTCCGTGGCCGTTCAACGTATCTTGGGGGACGTTTTCTCCGGAGGAGGTTCCGGACACCCAGGCGCGACATGGACAAGAAGGAGATCAAGTGCTCGTTCTGCGGGCGTGACAAGCAGGACACCAACGTCCTGATCGCCGGCATTACCGGGCACATCTGCGACAGCTGCATCGCGCAGGCCCAGAACATCATCCAGGAGGAGCTGAGCCAGCGCTCCCGGAGCGAGATCGAGGGCAGTCTGATCCTGCAGCGTCCGGCTGACATCAAGGGCGCCCTGGATGAGCATGTGATCGGTCAGGATGAGGCCAAGAAGGTGCTCTCGGTGGCCGTCTACAACCATTACAAGCGGCTGCTCCAGCGCCCTGCCACCGGGCAGGACGAAGTGGAGATCGAGAAGAGCAACATCGTGCTGGTCGGCGAGACCGGCACGGGCAAGACCCTGCTTGCGCGGACGATCGCCAGGATGTTGAACGTTCCGTTCTGCATCGCGGACGCCACGGTGCTCACCGAGGCCGGCTATGTGGGGGAGGATGTGGAGAGCATCCTGAGCCGCCTGCTGCAGGCCGCCGACTATGATGTGAGCAAGGCGGAACGCGGGATCGTGTTCGTGGACGAGATCGACAAGATCAGTCGCAAGAGCGACACCCCGAGCATCACGCGGGACGTGAGCGGAGAGGGGGTGCAGCAGGCCTTGCTGAAACTGTTGGAGGGATCCGTGGTGAACGTGCCGCCCCAAGGCGGCCGCAAGCATCCCGAGCAGAAGTTGATCCAGGTGGATACGAAGAACATCCTCTTCATCTGCGGAGGTGCGTTCGACGGGATCCAGAAGATCATCGCGCGGCGTGTGAAGAGCAGTGCGGTGGGGTACAGCGCGAGCAAGGAGAGCGGTCGGGTGGATGATGACCGGCTGCTCCAGTACGTGAGCCCCTCGGACCTCAGGAGCTTCGGGCTCATTCCCGAGCTCATCGGCCGCTTCCCCGTGCTCACCTACCTGGAGCCACTGGACCGCGACACCTTGCGCCGGATCCTCACCGAGCCCAAGAACGCGCTGATCAAACAGTACGTGAAGCTGTTCGAGATGGACAAGGTGAAGCTGAGCTTCGACAAGCGCGTGCTGGATTTCATCGTGGACAAGGCGATCGAGTACAAGCTGGGTGCACGTGGGTTGCGTTCCATCTGCGAGGCCATCATGACCGATGCGATGTATGAGGCACCGGGGGGAACGGAGCATGGCGGCGATCTGCGCATCACGCTGAGTTATGCGCGGGAGAAGTTCGAGCGCTCGCGCATGAGCCAGTTGAAGGTGGCCTGACCACCGGTCCGGATGCTGGGGTATCTTTGCCCGTCCTAAAGCATCCACCATGAAGCACATCGCCATTCTCGCGGGTACCCTGTTCGCCCTACAGGCAGCAGCTCAGGACCTGCCCATGCCAAGTCCGCACGCCGAGGTCGAGCAGACCATCGGGCTCACCGAGGTCGAGGTCACCTATTCACGTCCGAGCGCACGCGATCGGAAAGTGTTCGGCGACCTCGTTCCGTTCGATCAATTGTGGCGCACCGGTGCCAACAAGTGCACCACCGTCGAGACCGACGGGCCGATCGTGTTCGGTGGCACGGAAGTTCCTGCGGGGACCTATTCCCTCTTCACGGTACCCGGTGCCGAGGCATGGGAGTTGGTCCTGAACACGTCCACCGAGCTCTGGGGCACGGACGATTACAATGCCGAACAGGACGTTGCCCGCGTGAAGGTTCCCGTCGCCAAGAACGAGTGGACCGAGACCTTCACCATCTCGTTCGACGAGGTGAAGGACGACAAGGCACGGATGGACCTGCGCTGGGCCGATGTGCGGGTGAGCGTCTGGATCGAGGCGAACAGCCGCGAGAAGGCCATGGCGAACATCCAGAAGGCGGTGGCCGATCCGGAGGCCGACTTCCGGGTGTTCAATGGCTGTGCCCGCTATTACATCGACAACGGGATCGACCCGAAGATGGCCTTGGAATGGGCGCAGAAGAGCGTCTCCATGGAACGGAAGTTCTGGAACCTGCATACCCTGGCCCTGGCCCAGGCGGCCAATGGCGCGTACAAGGATGCCATGGCCACGGCCGAGGAAAGCATGGCCATGGCCCAGAAGGCCGAGTACGAGCCCTACGTGAAGATGAACAAGGAGAAGATGGACGAGTGGCGCATGGCCATGGGGAAAGAGGGGAAGTCCAAGGGCAAGTAAGCCCGTTACGAACGTGTCGCGGAAGGCCCTTCGGGGCCTTTCGCCGTTCAAGGGCCTACATGCCGCAGGCCAGGAAGCCGCCGTCCACCACCAGGCACTGTCCGGTGATGTAGCTGCTGCGGTCCATGGCCAGGAACGCAACGGCCGCGGCCACTTCCTGCGGTTCGCCCACCCGGCGCATGGGGGTGCGCGCCAGGATCCGTTCCAGGCGTGTGGGATCATCCAGCACGGGCCGGGTGAGCGGCGTGCGGATGTACCAAGGGGCCACGGCATTCACCCGGATCCCGTCGGCTGCCCACTCCACGGCCAGGCTGCGGGTGAATTGCAGCAGGGCGGCCTTGCTCATGGCATTGGCGGTGCCTGAGCCGACGTCCACCAGGGCCGCCACCGAGGCCACGTTCACGATCGCTGCACCCGTTCCGTTCCGTAGGTGTCCGTGAAGCGAGCGGGCCAGTTCGGTGGGGGCGGTCAGGTTCAGTCCCAGCACCTTCTCGCGTTCCTCCGCCGTCATCGCCACCCAGGGCTTGCGGATGTTGGTGCCGGCGTTGTTCACCAGGATGTCCAGTCCGTCCCAGCGTCCGGTCACCGTGCGTACGAGCAGCTCACGACCGGCCGGGTCGGACAGATCGGCCTGGATGGCTCGGGCATCATCCACTTCGCCACGGGCGGCATAGAGCACCTCCGCGCCCAGCTCGGTGAACATGTCCACGATGGCACGGCCGATGCCGCGCGAGCCACCCGTGACCAATGCCCGTTTTCCCTTCAGGTCCCAGTTCATGTCGTTGGCGTGTTCCTTTCTGGCAACACCGCCTGCAACACCATCGCCAGCACCACCACGATCGCGGGGGCCAGCAGGTTGTACCACAGGAAGGCCAGTTCGATGTCCGAGAAGTGGATGAAGAAGATGATGGCCTGGGCGATGAGCGCGGCCACGAAGACCGCCGTGCCCTGTACCCAGCGCACGAAGAAGGCCACCAGGAAGATGCCCAGGATGGTGCCGTAGAACAGCGATCCCAGGATGTTCACCGCCTGGATCAGGTTCTCGAACAGCGAGAAGATGGCGGCGAAGGCCAGGGCCAGCAGCCCGAAGACGACCGTGGCCAGGCGCGCGGCCTTCACCTGCTGGGCATCGGTGCGGGGCATGCGCACCACGTCCACCGTGCTGGTGGTGGCCAGGGCGCTCAGTTCGGCGCTGGTGCTGCTCATGCCCGCGCTGAAGATCATGGCCAGCAGCAGGCCCACGATGCCGATCGGCAGGTGGTCCATCACGTAGCTCACGAAGATGTAGTCCTTGTCGTTGGGCTCGCGGTCGGGGAACTCGTTGCGCAGCAGGGCGGTGGTCTCCTCCCGCAGCATCTTGTCGGTGGCCAGGGTCTCGTCCAGAGCGATCTTGGCCTGTTCCTCGGCTTGCA
>ERZ795057.2176-NODE-2176-length-15217-cov-3.831025_pt1 | contig 15217 bp, 10 predicted proteins | sample MGYA00375141_ERZ795057 | MGnify/ENA primary metagenome ERZ795057 (study PRJEB30186, sample SAMN05720163) | activated sludge metagenome | isolation source: Anaerobic digester | place: Hong Kong | collected 2015-01-26 ... | reverse complement strand
GTCCGCTTCACATCCTCCGGCAGGTCATGGAAGGGCGCGTCCTCGTCGAATCGCAGGTTCCGCGCCAGATAGGTGACCATGCGCGCGGCGAATTTCCCGGGAGGCACGCCCCATGGCGCTATGGCGCCCCGGGCCATGGACCTGTCCCCGTCCGGAACCACCAGGTCCGGATCGATCTCGATGAGCACCCCGAGGCCGTGGCAGTTTCCGCACGCACCGTGGGGGTTGTTGAAGGAGAACATACGGGGCGAAATCTCGGGCAGTGAGGTGTTGCAGACCGGGCAGCCATGGTGCTCGGAGTAGACGGTGTATCCGTCCTTGTCGTCGACCACTGCCAGGGTGCCCCCGGAAAGCCTGCACGCCATCTCTATGGAATCGATCAGGCGCGAGACGACCCCGTCCTTGAGCACGACCCTGTCGATCACCACCTCGATGGTGTGTTTCCTGTTCTTGTCCAGCTTCGGGACATCCTCCAGATCGAAGAACTCGCCGTTTATGCGTACGCGGACAAAACCCTCGCGCGAGAGCTTGTCCAGGAGCTTCGCATATTCCCCCTTGCGTCCCGTCACCACCGGTGCCAGGAGCATGATCCTGCTCCCGGGCCCGATATCCATGACGGACTGGGCCATCTGCTGGATGGTCATGGACTGTATGGGCCTCCCGCAGACCCAGCAGTGGGGCGTCCCAGTCCGGGCGAAGAGGACACGCAGGTAGTCATAGACCTCGGTGACCGTGCCCACCGTTGACCGGGGATTGTTCGAGGTCGTCTTCTGCTCGATGGCTATGGCCGGCGAGAGCCCCTCGATGGAATCGACCTGGGGCTTGGGCATCTGCTCGAGGAACTGCCTGGCATAGGCACTGAGCGATTCGACGTATCGTCTCTGGCCCTCGGCATAGAGCGTGTCGAAGGCAAGCGTGGATTTGCCTGAACCGGATACGCCGGTGACCACGACGAACCGGTTCCTCGGTATGCGCACGTCGATACCCTTGAGGTTGTGCTCGCTGGCGCCTTTTATCTCGATGAAGTCTTTCATGCAGGGTCTGTGTGCTTGAACGGCCTGAGCAGGGCTTCAAGACAGTGCCCTGCTGCTCCACGACGCGACCTCAAGGCGCACCCATCTCAGAGATAAACCCCGATGTAGTGGTCCGCCATGATCATGCCCAGCCAGTGATCGAAGGCCTCCTTGCGGTACTTTTCCTGCAGGGCCTCGATGATCTCGTCCCTCACCTCTTCCAGGGGCTTCCCCCCCGAGCTTCCCTGCTCGACAACCTCGAAGATGAGGATCGCGTCGCCTGCCTGGACGGGGCCCGCAATGTCGCCCTTCTTTGCATTTTCGAGGGCATCGCGCACCTCCTTCGCCATGTCCTTGACGGCGACCCAGCCTATATCGGGGGATCCGTCGACGAGGAGGTCGGAGTGCGATGCAGCGACATCCTCGAACCGTTTCCCCGACGCGAGCTCTTCCATGGCCCTGCGGGCCCTGTCAGGGTCTCCCCTGACGAGGATCTGCCTGAGGTGGAAGGATTCGGTCCCGGCATAGTCCTGCCTGCTGTCATAGTACCCCTGGATCATGGCGTCCGTGATCACGACCCTTGCTTTCACCATGATTTCCATGAGCGTTGACTTCATGATCATGGACCTGGCGCTTCCGACGTCGATGTTCATCTCCCGGGCCGTCTGCTCGGCACGACGGATGTCCACGGGCTGCAACCCCAGACGCTTGTAGACCTTGTCCACCACCGCGTCCTCTATCATGATCTGGAGAACCTGCCGGGTGGTGGCCAGGTCGTACTCCTGGGCACCGAGCTCACCCATTTTCCTGATGACATCGGAATACATGATGACCGTATCGTCGACCACGGCCACGATCCCGTCGATCATCTCGGCCCGGGCGTTCTGGGACATGAACGTGACGAGCACGAATGCCGCAACCGTCAGATTCAGCGCGACCTGCCGAATTCGCGTGGTGTTTCCCTCTCTATCCAAGAGCCCGGATCCTTTCGTGTTTTCCGTTCCCGACGACCCTACGCGAGGGCGTAGAGCGTTTCCCTGATCTCGTCCGTCAAACGGGATTCCGTCACCGGTAGTTCCAGGAACCCCTCAGGCCTGAGCCTGCCCTTTTTCCGTTCGAGGAGCCGCTTCATCTTCTCGAGGTCCATGATGCTATCACGGCTCACATGCAACCTCAACACCTCATCGAACATTTCGAGCTTCCGGAACCTCATCTTCTTCATGACGTCGCGGACCTCCGAGATGAACAGGAGCGATCTCACCGGTTGCGGCAGGGGTCCGTAGAGGTCTTTGAGCTCATCCGCGATAGCCATGAGCTCATCGGCGGATGCCGAGAAGAGGCGCTTGTACAGGCCAAGGCGCAGGTGCTGGTCCGGACAGTAATCCTCCGGGATGAAGGCATCGAGGCTGATCCTGATCTCAGGATCGACCTCGGCGGCCGGCTCTCTGCCCTGCAGTTTGTCGACCGCATCCTTGAGCATCTCCTGGTAGAGCTCGTACCCGATGGCCGTGACGTGACCCCATTGGGCCTTGCCGAGGATATCGCCTACGCCCCTGATCTCCATGTCGCGCATGGCCATGTGAAACCCGGCACCGAGAGACTCGTACTCCTTGATGGCGGCCAGCCTTTTGCGGGCGTCTCTGGTGATCTGGCCGAGTTCGGGCAGGAGCAGGAGACAGAATCCCTTGACCTTCGATCTGCCGACCCTGCCCCGCAGCTGGTAGAGGTCGGCCAGGCCGAACTTGTCGGCCCGGTTGATGATGATGGTGTTCGCGTTGGGGATATCGATGCCGGCGCTGATGATGGCAGATGTCACGAGCACGTTCGTGGTCCTGTCGAGGAAGCCGGCCATGACCTTGTTCAGCCGGGGCCTGGGCATCTGGCCGTGGGCCACGCCGACACGGGCCTGCCCGCATAGAGACTGGATGTGGCGGGCCATGGCCTCGATGGTGGAGACCGTGTTGTGGACGAAGAAGACCTGTCCTCCCCGTTCGAGCTCCCTGGTTATGGCGGACATGATCTCCTCGTCGTCGAAACGGGCGATGACGGTGTCGATGGACTTGCGTTCGGCCGGAGGGGTCTCGATGACCGAGAGCTCACGAAGCCCTGAGATGGCCATGTTGAGCGTCCTCGGTATGGGGGTGGCGGTGAGCGTCAGCACGTCCACCTCGGACCGCATCGACTTTATCTTTTCCTTGTGCCTCACGCCGAACCGGTGCTCCTCGTCGACGATCAGGAGGCCGAGGTCCCTGAACTTCGTTCTTTCGGAAATCAGGGCATGCGTGCCTATGACGATGTCCACCCTGCCAGCCTCGAGGTCCGCCAGGATCTCCCGGTTCCCCGAGGAGGCACCCATGCTGGAAAGCGCTTCGACCCTGACCGGCCACTTCTCCATCCTGTCCCGGAAGGTCACGAGGTGCTGGTGGGCCAGGAGGGTCGTGGGGACCAGGACGGCCACCTGCCGGCCCGACATTGCAGCGACAAAGGCGGCGCGCAGGGCGACCTCGGTCTTCCCGTACCCCACGTCTCCGCACACGAGCCTGTCCATGGGCCGCGTTGAAGCAAGGTCTGCATAGGTCTCCTCCACGGCCTTGAGCTGATCGTCGGTTTCCACGTAGGGGAACGAATCCTCGAACTCCCGTATGAGGGGGTGCGACGTGTCGAGGGAGACCCCCCTGGCCGTCTGTCTCGTGGCATAGAGCTCCAGGAGATCACCGGCGAGCTTCGCCACCGACTGTCCTGCCTTGGCCCTGGCCGTTATCCATCGGGTCCCGCCGAGCCTGTCAACGGTATAATGGTCGACATCGCCCACGTAACGCTGGAGGAGGGAGAGTCGGTAGACAGGCACATAGAGCCTGTCGCCTCCCAGGTACTCGAGGAGCACGTAATCGCTGGACGTACCGCTCACCTCGAGGCGCACCACGCCCTTGAAGACGCCTATGCCGTTGTCCCGGTGCACCACGGCGTCTCCGACGTTGAGCTGGGTGAAGGGGTCGTAGATGGGGGGACCGGAGGGGCCCTTCCTTCTCCGCCTGCGGGCGCCGAGCAGTTCCTCGGCACTGAGAAGAGCCACGCCGAGGCCAGGCAGTATGAATCCGGATGACAGGACCCCCTCGATGATTCTCACCCGCGACGTGAACCCGCCTTGACGCATGAGGAAGTCGCCGTCCGAGGGGTCCGTCGGTATGCCGCGGTTTGAGAGTGCATACGCGATGCGCTCGGTGAGAAGCTCCGAGGACGAGAAGACGAACACATCGTGTCTGCCGTGCACCAGGGAGACGACCCGGTCGAACACGGCCTCGCTGCCGGTGCCGGCCTGAGCGTGCGGCTGCATCTGCCGGAACTCCAGCGCCCCCTCCAGGCAGGAGCGTGTCGTGGAAACAGAGCGAGCGAAGCCGCCGATGAGATCCCCGAGCACGTCCCTTTTCAGGATGGCCTCTCCGGGTTCGACCGCTGCCCGGCCGTGTGCTCTGGCACGTTCATATCCGTGGGCATAGGAGTCGAAGATCTCTTTGCACAGGGCCTCGATCTCCTCGGTGTCAGGCGTCATGACCGTCGATGCCCGGGGGAGATAGTCAAGAAGACTGCCGGGACGCTCGTAGAAGAGAACAAGGTACGACTCGATGCCCGGTGTGCGGATCCCCTGCTCCAGGTCCTCGATGAGGACCCTGACCCTGTCTTCCCCGAGCCTGCGCATGCGCGGCCTCGCGTTTCTTATGAAACGGGGATCCAGTATCACCTCCCCCGCGGGCAGCAGGGTGACGGACGAGAGCTCCCTGGTCGTCCTCTGGGACCTGATGTCGAAGGCCTTGATGGCCGTGATCTCGTCCCCGAACATGTCGAGGCGCACGGGGGCATCCATGGCGGGAGAGAAGATATCCATGATGGAACCACGCACGCTGAACTGGCCCACATCGTCTATCAGGGCTTCCCTGGTGTACCCCATGCCCACGAGGCGGGTCGAGAGATCGTCCCGGTTGACCTCCGTCCCGGCTTTGAGGGGAATGACGGCCTCGAGGAGTTCCTCCCTGGGCACGGTGTATCCAACGAGGGCCCGCAGGGGCGCGACGATGACGGCGGGGTTCGACGTGGTCAGGGAATACAGCGTGGCTATCCTGCGGGCCATGATCTCCCGGGAAGGGCTGTCGTCCTGGTAGGGCCTCACGTCGTAGGGCGGGAACAGTCTCACCTGGTCAGGCCCGAGGAAGCACAGGAGGTCGTCCTCGGCCTTTTCCATGTCCTCGCTGTCCTGAACGATCCACAGCACGTTCCTGCGGTCCCGGCGGAGCATGCAGGCTGCCGCGAGGGCCTGGAGGGAGGGGGGCAGAAACCCGGTGGCGCTCAGGCTCCCCAGGGCATCGAGAAGTCTATTCGCCATGACCCAGGTCCACGATCAAGTGAGGGGCTGCTTGGTTCTCTCCGGGAGAGGCAACCGCCAAGACGCAGTCCGACTCCAGCACGGGCCAGAAAGGGCGAAGACTGCGGGGGACCCTCATGGCGGAGAGCATGTCGGCCACCCTTCTGCCGCGCATCCTGTCGCCGGGACGCCATGGGCGCAGGACGGGGCGTCCGGGGCACTCCCCGGCAGGGATGATGCGCACGGACTTGTTGATCTCGGGTATGTGAAAATCTCCCCCACGATCGATGGGGTGCCTGTAGCACGTCCCTCCTGACAGGAGGTGAAACACCAGCAGGTCGTTGTCACGGCAGATCCTGACTTTCCGCCGCACGGTATGGGCCGAGACATGGCCGCCGACGACCCGCAGCGCCGCCTCGACCTGTGCGGCATCGATTCCCCTCGGTTCTCCGGTCATGGAGGTTACGGTGTCGATGAGAAACCGCCGCAGCACCGACTCATGGGCCTCCCGGAGGGTTTCGGTACGGAAAGCCCTGATCATCTCCCAGTCGAAGGCCAGGGCTTTCCGAGCGAGTTCGGCGGACAGTGCGTCCATGAGGTCCCCTTCCTGCGATGCGATGGCCGCCAGTGACGACACCGCTTGCGCCGCACGCTGATTGATGCGCCTCATGAGGGGCATGATGGAAAGACGTATCAGGTTCCGTGCATGGTGCGTGTCGTCGTTGGATGTGTCCTGGACGTGCTCCAGGTCGATGCGTGCCGCATATTCCTCGATCCGGGCCCTGGCGATTCCCAGCAGGGGCCTTATGACGCCGTCGTCCCTGCGGTGCGCCATGCCCGAGAGACCCCTGAGGCCCGTCCCTCGCACGATGCGGTATATCACGGTCTCGGCCTGGTCATCGAGGGTGTGCCCGGTTGCGGCGCACCCATACCCGTTTCGGCTCAAACAGTCAAGGATCGCGTGGTACCTCTTCTCCCTCGCCCTCTCTTCGAGATTCGAGGCATGCGGGCCCATGCCGAGTCGCGCGAGATGGAAGGGCAGCGAGAGCCGTCTGCACCGTTCCTCGACGAAGCGTGCGTCCTGTCCGGAGGACGTGCCCCGCAATCCATGATCGACGTGGATGACCCCGAGGCCCAGGTCGAGGAGTGGCGCTGCCCTGCACAGAAGGTCGAGGAGCACCATGGAATCGATACCGCCGGAGACGCAGGCCAGGACCTGTTCGCCCCTGGTCACGCGGCAGGGGCCGGTCAGGTCCTTGACGAAGTCATCCAGAATGTCATTGCCGTGCATCGTGACATCATTTAGTACCGATGCCGGCCATGGTCAAGATGTACCTCACCGTGTCTTTCCTGCATGGAGCATCAGGGGGTGGCCAGCTGCAGGCACGTCTCCCGTCCTGTCGACACAGACCCCGCCGGGAAGCCGCTCGGCCATGTCCCCGGCAGGGGGGGTGAGCTCGTAGTCCATCCTGATGACACTGTAATCCACCAGTGCCGTCATGTGCAGACTCATTTTCTCGAACACCCTGAGCATCCTGACGTTTTCCTCCCACACGTAGGCACGGAAGATCGTAAACCCGTGCTCCCTGGCAATCTCGGTCATGGTCCGGAGCAGGTACGTGCCGAGTCCCATGTTCTGCCATGCAGGATGAACCATGACGGCGAATTCGCAGATCACCCGGTTTTCAATTTCCCTTTCCCGGCAGATATGAGCTATGGCGACGAGGCTCTTCGTCTGCCCCTCCTCGACTTCCGCAACCAGTGCGAGGGAATCGTGGTAGTCGCAGTTCACCATCTGCTGGGCCTGCTTGTGATGGAGAGAGGTGAGGTGGACATGGAAGCGGTGGAACTTTTCGTCGCTGCTCAGTGAATAGAAGAGGTTCTGCACCGCCCGCTCGTCCGTGATCCTGACGGGCCGCAGAAGGACTTCCTTCCCCGAGAAGACCTGCAGGTGTTCGTATTGGGCGGGATACAGTGCGTCCCCGGGAGGCATGACCTGGTCCTGGAAGAGGTAGTTCATCCTCTTCGCCTCTTCGAGAAGCCACGAACGGTACTTCGGGTGAGCAATGGTGATGAGTTCCAGGGCGCGTTCCCTGATGGATTTCCCGAAGAGGTTCACGCTCCCGTACTCTGTCACCACGTGACCGATGTCCGTCTGGGTGGTGATGATGCCCATCCGCGACTCGGTGAAACGCGGTACGATGCGGGAGATGCTCCCGTCGCGCGAGGTGGAACGCAGGGCGATGATGGCCTTGCCCCCTCTCGTGAGCTGGGTCATGCGGTTGAAGTGGGGCTGGCCCAGAGTTCCGAGGTGCCCCCCCCGTTCCCCCAGGGAGACGCAGGACTGCCCCGTGAGGTCGATCTCCACGGCACCGTTGATGGCCACGAAGGGTTCCTTTGAGAGAATGGTCTGGGGGTCGCCCACGCTGGCGAGTGAGGCCATGGTGATTCCCGTATTGCCGTCCATGAACCTGAAGAGTCTCTCGGTCCCGATGCACAGTGATGTCGTGACCGTGTTCCCGTCCGGGATCTCCCCTCCACGGATGAGGTCCATGACCGTATCGGTTATGATCTCCGAATGAACGGAAAGATTCCTTTTCCCGCTCATGGCCCTCAGTGCCGCATCGGGTATCCTGCCGAACCCGATCTGGATGGTGGAGCCGTCGTCGACGAGACGGGCGACGTGCTCACCGATACGCCTCGTTTCGTAGTCGAGCTCTTCGGTCCCATACTCCACCAGCGGCTCGCTGTGCTCGATGATGTAGTCCACCTCTGAGAGGTGCACGAGGCTGTCTCCGCCGGAAAATGGCATCTCAGCGTTGACCTGTGCGATCACCACATCGGCCTTCTCGATGACTGCCCGCATGACATCAACGGTCACCCCGAGGCTCATGAATCCATGTCCATCGGGTGGGCTGAGCTGGATGAGGGCCGTATTGATCCGGATGGCCCCGTCCCTGATCATCCTCTCGAGCATGTCCGAGGAGAGGGGGATGTGGTCGGTCTTGCCGGAGGAAAAGGGTCCGGACAGCCCTGGCGACACGAAGAACGAGTGTATGCGGAACCGGGCCCCCGCCTCGCCGCCGAAGTCGGCATAGGTGCGCAGCGGGATGGTGGTGAACACCTGGACGTCGCTGAGGTGCAGGTTGCCGAGGATGAGGGTCCGGACGAGATGCTGGGGCTCCGCACACCCGGATTCAACGAACAGGCTCGACCCTGGGTGGATGATCTCCTGGATCATCTCGGCCGATACCTTCTTGGTCAGGCAGTCCTCCATGCATGCACGCCTTCGGCCACCGCAAGCGCCATCTGAGCCTTGTTCCCCCCTTGCGAGTGACACACGATCAATATGGAGACCATATCGTCATCCTTGCTGTAATTTATTACCCCGCACGTCACGGGGGAACGAGCCCTCGATCCGCTCCTTCCCGAAAGTCCTTGACTGACCGGGGCGGCCATATATCATGGTCAGTGCCGTTACCGAGTCCAGGAGGCCAAGACGACATTCATGAAAACACTCTATGCATCCGACCTGCACGGAAGAGTCAACCTCTACGGGGATTTGATGGAACTGGCTTCCCGCAGCGCCGCCCGGCTCGTCATCCTCGGAGGCGACCTCTTTCCTACCATCATTCCCAACCCCGTCACGCTCATAAACGGCCGTGCCGATTTTCAGAACGACTTGAAGGGCCAGCTCCGCTTCGTCGAGAGCTACCTTGCCCCGACGTTGCGCGACTTCCTCTCGGCCCGTCCAGGTGTCAGGCTCCTGTACATCCCGGGAAACCACGACTGGATCCCCGCAGTAAAGAGGTTCGAGGAGGCACTCCCCGGGGCCATGAACATCCATGCGCGCACGGTATCCCTGAACGGACACGACTTCCTCGGCTATGCCTGCGTGACGGACTCCACCTTCTGGGTCAAGGACTATGCACGACGCGACAGGACAGCCGATCCCTACGTGCCGAGCAGGTTCGCCATCGTCAGCGGCACGGACAGGCTTCTCGAAAGCCCCGGGGGCGAGTATGCCCAGAACTCTGCCAGCATGGAGGAAGATCTTTCCGGCGTCCGGTTCGATGCCCCGGGCCGGGCCATCTGCGTGTTCCACTGCCCGCCGTACGACACGGGGCTCGACACGCTGCACAACGGCAGACCCATAGGCTCACGGGCTATCAGGTCGTTTCTCGAGGACAGGCAGCCGCTTTTGAGTTTGCACGGGCATATCCACGAGGCGCCCTACATGTCCGGGTTCTTTCGGACCCGCATAGGCAAGACCACTGCTGCGAATCCCGGGTGTAACCCCGAGACGCTCCATGCCCTCATCCTCGACACCGACGACCCGGAAGCCTCGTTGACCCATACCGTCTTCGGAAAAACCATGCCCATGGGCGACATGCACGGGCTCATGCCCGAGAGGCGCATGCGCAAGGTCAAGGCGTTTTTCATGGAGAGGGTGCTCAAGGGGTGATGGGCCGGGGCATGAGGCCTTCTCAGATGCAAGAAAACATCATGAAATCGGCATGGAGGGAATGAGCCGTCGCGTCAGCACGCTGCCGTCAGCGACGTGTTCCGGTCCTGGTCCTCGATGCCGAGCATACGGGAGAAGGTTTCCAGGAGGCTCTTGTCAAAATCGGTGCGGGCCTCCTTCTTGATGATCTCTATGGCGTCCAGTGGTTTCATGGGCGATTTGTAGGGTCTGACCGATATCAGCGCGTCGAAGATGTCGGCGATGGCGTAGATTCGTGCGCACGGGTGAATATCCGTCATGCCGAAGGGGTAGCCGGAGCCGTCTGGACGCTCATGGTGCTGCATCGAGATATAAGCCGCCTCATCGGTGAGCTGGCCCGTCTCCATGAGAATGACATAGCCCCACTGGGGGTGCCTTTTCATGATCGCCCACTCGTCGGGGCTCAGTCTCCCGGACTTTCTGAGAACACTCAAGGGGACCATGCACTTGCCTATGTCGTGGAGAAAATATCCGTAGCACTGACGCTCGAGGCTCTCCACGCTCACCGATCGATCCCCCTCGAAGAAGCGCATGGCCAGGGCGGTGGCATAGATGCCCACATTGATGCTGTGGGCATAGGTGTCGAAGTCGTGCTCGGTGATCGAGAAGAGGTCCTTGAGCAGCACCTTGTCCCGCATGATGTTTCTGAACATCGGCTTGAGGACGCTCTTGATGTCATCGAGGCGATTCGAGCTCGGGTCGTGCATCGCCTTTCTCAGGGCATGTATGGACGAGATGTAGAAGGCCGCCTCCTTGACCTTGGGGGGGACGGTCGGGTCGGTGAGTATCGTTTCCGACTGGGCATGGATGTATTCTTCAAAGGCGTTGGCATCCGTCAGCCGGATGTAGACCCTGTCGATGCCGAAGCGGTTGAGCTCGACGAGCTGGTCTTTGGTGAAGATGCCGTCCCTGCACAGAAACGGCATGAACCTGTCCTCGTGTTTGATGAACAGGTCCACCGCCGATTTCTCGTTCAACTGTATGACGTCGATGGGTACCGGCCTGAAGACATCCTTACCGGCTTTTTCGGTAATTTAAGAATACATCATGAGAGATGCATGTGAATAGCGAGATATATCAGTAAGTTCTACATCACTGACACGAGCTCGTGCTGTTTTATCCCGGCCTGATGATCCCCGATTCGGTGATGAAAGCCGTGATCAGCCCGTGCGGCACGACGTCGAACGCCGGGTTGAAGACGTTCACCCTGGGTGCCAAGACTGATCCCTGGACGGTCAGCACCTCTTCGGGGCCTCGTTCCTCTATGGGTATGTCGTCACCCGTCGGCGTTTCCGCATCGAAGGTAGACCGGGGTGCGGCGATATAGAACGGTATGCCGTGGGCATGGGACAGAACGGCCAGCGAGTAGCTACCCACCTTGTTGGCTGCATCGTGATTGGCGGCAATGCGGTCTGCACCGACGATCACCGCATGCACCCTGTTCAGCCGCATGAGCCATCCCGCCATGCTGTCCGTGATCAGGGTGCAGGGTATGCCGTCCGCCTTGAGTTCGTAGGCGGTGATGCGCGCCCCCTGGAGCAGCGGGCGGGTCTCGTCCATGTACACGCACTGAAGCCTGCCCTGCTCGTGGAGTCTCCGGATGACGCCCAGGGCTGTCCCCATGCCCCCGGTTGCGAGGGAGCCCGCATTGCAGTGGGTGAGAACCGAGAACGATCGACCCTGCTCGAAGAGTCCGGCTCCCAGGGACGCAATGGCTTCGTTCGACGCGATCTCCTCGGCCCAGATCGCGTCGGCCTCTTTCGTGAGCCTCTCCTTGAGTTCCCGTTCGCCGGAACGTGCGGCAGTCTCCATGCACCGCTTCACTGCCCAGGGCAGGTTCACGGCCGTGGGTCGCGAGGCAAGGAGAATGCGGGAGGCCCGCTCGACGCTCGACCTCCCCCCGGCGGCCTCCAGCACGAGCCCGTAGGCCGCTGCGATGCCGATGGCGGGCGCACCCCGCACGGCCAGGGTCCGTATGGCATGGGCCACGTCTTCGGCAGTGGAGCACGCGATCCACCGTTCTTTTCGCGGCAGCACCCTCTGGTCGAGGATGTAGAGGGTCTCGTCCCGGAAATAAAAGGGTCTGATCATAGCCCGAGAAATTCCCGTGAAGGTTTGTCGCTGCGCAGTCGGGCCACCTCGTCCATGGCAAGGCTGCGGATCTGTCCGGCCGAGGGAAACGCCATGGTGATCTCGCCGCTGTCCATGATCTTGCCGAGGACCGGGACGGTATCCCCGGAACACTCGCAGGTCTGACGGCGGCCTCCGGGCACCACGTAGTCCCTCATGCACGTCCTGCAGCGCAGGACATCCTTCACGCCCGAGCTCTTCCCGCGTTTCGCCCAAGGCTTGCCGTCCATCGCCACGATGTCCATGGAGAAATCCAGGGTGGCCGCACTGGAGACCTGTGTGCCCACACCGAAGGCGTCCACTACGTCACGGAGGTCAACGATGTCATCCAGGCCGAGACCGCCTGAAACGTAAAGCTTCACGTGATTGAAGCCGCGAAGATCGAGCTCCCACCTGACTTCCTGAAGGATGGCCCTGAAGTCGCCCCTGCGCGATGAGGGCGTGTCGAGGCGGATGCCCTCGAGGCGATCGTCCAGGGCCTCGGCCACACGGATGGCCTCGAACTTCTCGTCCTGGAAGGTGTCTATGAGCACGACCCTGGGTATCGAACCATCCACGACCTCGTCGAAAGCCAGCGCGGCGCTCACCGTGTCCCCCATCTGGAGGATGAGCGCGTGGGGCATGGTGCCCATGGGCTTCTCGCCTATGAGCCGCGCGCTGGCCACCGTGGCCACGCCGTCACAGCCGCCGATGAAGGCGGCCCGCTCCACCATAGGAACGATCGACGGGTGCACGCGGCGGGCGCCGAAGCTGATGAGTCCCCTGTCGCCGCAGGCCACCCTGCACCGGGAAGCCTTGGTGGCGATGCCGGAGGCCTGGCACAGGCATCCGAGGATGGCGGTTTCCAGCCTGCCGAAGGCGAGGTAGTCGCCCTCGATGGTCATGACCGGTTCGTTCGTGAAGAACACGCTCCCCTCCGGCATGGCCCGGACCGTGACCGCGCTTCCCTCCAGAAGGATGCATGCCTCTTCGAGGCCTGCGAATATCCCCCACCGGTAGCGGTGATCGGGCCACGACTTGAGGAAGATCTCCATGCACACGTGCCGGGACGCCTTCTTCGAGCGGAGCACTTCTTCCGTGCGGATGAAGTAGACGTCCGTGACATCCCCTGCCCTGACCTCGCCGGTTTGTGCGATATGGAGTTTCTTCATGGGTTCAGCAGCTCCCGGATGATCGTTCCTGCCACCTTGGGGTTGGCCCTGCCCTTGCTCGCCTTCATGGCCTCACCGACGAAGAAGCCCAGGAGCTGCGTCTTTCCTTGCCGATACTTGGTCACCTGTCCGGGATTGGCCTCGATGATCCCGAGGATCAGGGCCTTCAGCTCCGTCTCGTCGCTGACCTGTGCCATGCCGAGCTCCTCTACGATGCTGGATGCATTCCTTCCCGTAGCTGCCATTTCCGTGATGACATCCTTGGCCGCGAGCCCGGAAACGGTTCCCGCCTTCACCAGCGAGATGAGGTCCGTGAGCATCGCCGGCGTTATCTTTAGCCCGCGCACATCGACGCCTGTCTCATGCATGACCCTCGTGAGCTCTGACATGACCCAGTTGCTGATATCCTTGGGTGCATCGAGCAGGGAGACACACTGCTCGTAGTAGTCGGCCAGGGCAGGCTCCTGCGTGAGCTGTTCCGCGTCGTAGGTCGGCAGCCCGTACAGGTCCATGAACCTCCTGCGCCTCGCGGACGGGAGCTCGGGCAGGTTCTTCCTGACAGTGGCCGTCCATGCCTCGTCGATCACCACCGGCACGAGGTCCGGGTCGGGGAAGTACCTGTAGTCGTGGCTCTCCTCCTTGGATCGCATGGGACGTGTCGCACCGAGGATCGCGTTCCACGACAGCGTTTCCTGCACCACGGACGAGCCGGAATCGATGATGGCCGACTGCCGCTGTATCTCGTGGTCGAGGGCCCGCTGCACGTTCCTGAACGAGTTCATGTTCTTGAGCTCGGTACGGGTGCCGAAACCCGCAGCCCCGGCCGGCCTCACGGAGATGTTCGCGTCGCACCTGAACGATCCCTGCTCCATGTTCCCGTCTGATATCCCGAGGTGAACGAGAATGAGCCGGAGTTCCCTGAGATAGGCAACGGCCTCGCCACTCGTCGACATGTCGGGCTCCGATACGATCTCCAGCAGGGGGACGCCGGCACGGTTGAAATCTATGTATGAACGCCCCCGGGACTCGTCGTGGATGTTCTTGCCGGCATCCTCCTCCATGTGGATGCGGCGGATGCCGATCCTCTTCGGCGCCCCCCCCGATTCGATGTCGAGGTGCCCGCGTGCAGAGAGGGCTCTCGAACTGGGTGATCTGGTATCCCTTGGGGAGGTCCGGGTAGAAGTAGTTCTTCCTGGCGAAGACGTTCCGGCTCTCAATGGTGCAGTTCAGGGCCAGCCCGAGCCGTATCCCGAATTCGACCGCCTCCCTGTTCAGGACAGGGAGCGTGCCGGGCAGGCCCAGGCAGACCGGGCAGGTGTTCGTGTTAGGTGAGAGGCCGAAGGCGGTGGTGCACCCGCAGAAGATCTTCGAGCCAGTCAGGAGCTGGGCGTGAACCTCCAGGCCGATGACCGCTTCGTAGCCGCTCACGGCCTGACCTCGTGAAACCTGGTGCGGTCCTGGAAGGTCATGGCGGCCCCCAGGATCAGCTCGTCCATGAAGGCCGGCGCCATGAGTTGGAGCCCCACGGGCAGGCCTGAGTCGCCGAACCCGCAGGGGATGCTCAGCGCGGGTATGCCTGCCAGGCTCGCGGGGATGGTGTAGGTGTCGAGCAGGTAGACGCCCAGGGGGTCGTCCACCATCTCGTCCAGGCCGAAGGCGGTCACCGGCACCGTGGGCCCGGCGATCATGTCGCATTGCTTGAAGGCCCTGCGGAAGTCCTCGGCTATCAATGTCCGCACCTGCGATGCCTTGCGGTAGTAGGCATCGTAGTAACCCGCAGAGAGCGCATAGGTTCCCAGCATGATCCGGCGTTTGACCTCCTCCCCGAAGCCCTGCGCCCTCGTCTCACAGTACATCTCGAAGAGGTCCGCGTTTTCGGTGTCCCGCAGGCCGTACCTCACGCCGTCATACCGGGCGAGGTTCGAGCTGGCCTCCGCGGTGGCGACGATGTAATAGACAGCCACGCCGTAGCGGATATGGGGCAGGTCGATGGCAACCGTCTCGGCGCCGAGCTCGGCAAAGAGCGCGATGGCGAAGCGGACCGAGCGTTCGACGTCGCGCG
>ERZ795057.2173-NODE-2173-length-15241-cov-5.114052_pt1 | contig 15241 bp, 14 predicted proteins | sample MGYA00375141_ERZ795057 | MGnify/ENA primary metagenome ERZ795057 (study PRJEB30186, sample SAMN05720163) | activated sludge metagenome | isolation source: Anaerobic digester | place: Hong Kong | collected 2015-01-26 ... | reverse complement strand
AAAGCTTGTGATCCGTAAGGGTCGCGGGAGTTCGAGCCTCCCCCTCGGCGCTCTTATATCCAATATTTTAGGGTTTTATCTCAGGATGGTTTTCTATATCCACGCAATATGAATTACTAGAATACACTTTTCCGATCTGATCTTTAAAATTACCAGTAAGCTTTACTTTTCCAGAATAACCCATCTCTCGAAGTGCTTGTGCAATATCTTCAATATATACGTGATAATTGACTCGCTTGCCGGGCAACAACTCATACGGAAATGTTAAATGATCCTGTGCATAACTAAGCTGCCCCTTTTGAAAATCCACATTTATTTGTCCATTATCGCTAAGCAGCAAATCAAAACCGTCTAATGTCACTATCTTCTGACCCTTATTTATGGCAACAAAAATTATTGTAGGAACTGCCTTTGGGATTTCGAATCCATATTCATTAAATCCTACCGTTTTATCTAATCGGTCATTTTGTAGTTCTACTTTTATATTTGGTTTATTCATTTTTCTCTGTTGATACGTATTATAGGTTGAAAGCACAGCCCCCCAAAGAGCTACAAATGCCGTTAATATTTCAGGGAGATCGATATCCCAACTATTATCGCTGGATGCACTCCCGGTTATTCCTGATATCGAGTAAATAGCAGCTAGTGAGATTATAAGCAGATAGTATTTCATGGTCCATTATTAGTTGTTCATCCATTTTATCTTTATTCCAACCACCAAAAACATCTCGCCCCGCGGAGCTTGTGCTTGTCTGGCTGGAGAAGGCTTGAGATCACCGGCCCGCAGATTTAGATCCGATGGATATTTAGCTTGTACTGACATAACATGTACCAGGTGGTAAACAACCTAGTGTTGTAAAATGGGAGTTGAGCAAAAGATGAGATCTATAGTTTTGTTGATCCTGGCGGCCATGGCCCTTTCAACTGCGGCAGACGCCTGTTGTGGTAGTGGTGGGGGTCTGGACGGAATCGGGGGCCCAAAGATGATCGACGACATCTGTCCCGTCGGCGAGACGATCCGGGGACCCCATATGACCTACCAGGATGATGGCCGGTTTGGTGTCGCGGTGTTAATAGGCCCCACAGGGACGTCCAGCATGACGTTCGTAGGAGGCCAAGACTGCCAGGAGCCTGGCACCCCTTGCCCGGTGGAAGTCGCGGAGGACCTTTCGTTCGGCCAGGAGGTCACGGCCCACCTGGACGATGTCCTGGTGGACTTCAACGCCTACCGGGAGATGTGGTCGACCCAATAGTTTTTAATCTCTTCGTCCCTCCGGTCCTCCCGGCCGGAGGGTTGACGTCTATCAATATTGGCTGAGCGGCCGCCGAAGAGCTTGCTGGGAGGTGGCGCTGGTTGCGGGCTTTCGTTGAGCAAAAGACGATGGAGTGTGGCGAGTTTTCTCTTCATCAGAACGTGGACTATGATCTCGGTGGAGAAAGTTCATATTGTATCAAGAGTTTCTGATGATGTATGCTTCGGTCTGACGCTGTGGATTGCGGAGATCGGACGAATTAGGTGGGCTGAAAAATCATGCGTGAGGACCACGAATCGGGAGACGTTCTGATACCATACGAGCCATTTCTCGTCTTGCTGGTGGAAGACAACAACTCCCATGCGATGCTGATAATGAGAACCTTCGAACGTCTTGGATTCTCCGGGAAGATCGACTGGGTCAGGGACGGAAAAGCGGCACTGGACTATCTTCACGAACGCGAGATGTTTTGCCTTCCGAAACTGGTGATGCTCGACCTGCGGCTCCCCAAGCTCGACGGTTACGAGGTACTCCGGGAGATGAAGAGCTCAAAGCAGCTGAGGGAGATCCCCGTTGTAGTCCTCACCACCTCCACCAGCGACGAAGATTTAAAGAGGGCCTATTCCCACCATGTCAACAGCTACCTCACAAAGCCTCTCAGCTTTGATGATCTCCATAAGACGGTCGAGGAGATAAAGAAGTACTGGTTAGATAGGTATCGATGCTCAAGCACCTAATGATCCTTGTTCGGGGAGTGCCCGAGGCTGCCAGATGACATTACGACGGAGCATCTTCCTCTTCACCGGGGGGATGGTCATCATCGTGGGGCTGATCGCCAGCGCCTTTATGTTTCAGTTGATGGCGGGCGCCATCTCGGAGATGGAGGAGGACTATGTACACCAGAAGGTCGATAGCACCCTATTCTATCTTCAGCAGGATCTATCCTCCCTGAAGATGGCGGGGGCGGACTGGGGCCCCTGGGATGATACCAAAAATTTTGTGATGGGCGAAGACGAGGATTACGTCCAAAATAACCTGGACAACTGGACCCTCTCCAACCTCGGCACCGATTTTATGATCTTTTACGACGGCTCCGGCGACCTATTTTACTCTAGAGCCTTCGATCATGCCACTGGAGAGGTGGTATCAGCTCCCCATCGACTTCTGAGCCTGGCAAAGGACGACCTCCTTCTAATCCACACTTCGCCGGAGGATTCCACGACTGGCATAATCGCCGATCCAGAGGGGGGTTTGCTGGTCAGCTCCCATCCCATCACAGAAAGCCAGTGGCGGGACCCTATCTCAGAGACTCCAATCGCCGGGACTCTCATCGTTGGCTGCCATCTGGATGAGGCAAGGGTTGCCGAGCTGGGAGATCTGAACGGCCTCACCTTGAGTATGGAGGCCATCTCCCAGACCAAAAAAGCGATAAATCCCGTATCGTCCTTGCCTGACTATCCGCGCGTCGAGAGGAAAGATGAGGAGACGATCATCGCCACCGAGGTTCTCGAGGACGTATACGGGAACCCCACCATTCTCATGGAAGCCTGGATCCCAAGGGAGATCCACCAGCGCGGCATGGTGATCATTCATCGCCTGGCGGCAGCGATCGGCCTTGCCAGCCTCTTTTTTGGGGCCTTCGTCCTCATATTCTTAGAGCAGACCCTTCTCGATCCGTTGGCGGTCATCACCTGCTCTGTGGCGGCGATCAGAAGGACGGAAGATCCCGACGAGTTTCGTGTTCCAATAGCTGGGAGGGGCGAGCTGGCGAATCTGGCGAATTCGATCAATGATATGCTGGATCGTCTGGAGACTTACGATCAGAAGCTGATGTACAGCGAGAAGAAGTTCGGGGCGATCTTTAATACCGCCCAAGACTGCATCTTCATCAAAGACCAAGAGGGCAGATACGTCAAGGTCAACCCCGCGATGGAAAAGATCTTTGGAATGCCAGCGTCGGAGATTCTGGGAAAAAATGACGAGATCCTCTTCAGCCCGGAGACGATGGCTCAAATTCGCGATGAAGACTCGGTGGTTCTCTCTGGCAGAGTGTCCGTCTCCGAAGTTATCAGAGACTCCATCGAAGGGGATTTGATCACCTTCCACGTCGTCAAAGCCCCCCTGAGTGACGAAAGTGGGGAGGTTGTTGGGATATGTGGAATTGCAAGGGATATCTCCGAACGTAAAAGAAGCGAGATTGAACTCCAGAATAGGGATCTGCTCCTTGCGGCCTTGGCCGTCGCCTCCAACGCCCTTTTGATGGAGGAAGATATTGATAGCGCCATGGTCGACGCCCTCCAGTTCCTGGCCTTGGCGGTCGGGGCTGACAGAGCCTACGTCTTCGAGAATGAGATCGAGGATGGCGAAGTTCTCATGAGCCAGCGCTACGAGTGGGCAGATGGTGGCGTTGAGCCCCAGATAAATAACCCCCACCTTCAGCGCCTCCCCTATCTTCCTGACTCTGCCAGGCTTTATGATACCATCTCCAGAAAACGGCCTTACAAAGGTATTATCAGAGACCTGCCAGCGTCGGAGAGAGCGATCCTGGAGCCTCAAGGGATAGTCTCCATCCTGATTGTGCCCATAATCGTGGAAGAGCGGCTATGGGGCTTTGTGGGCTTCGACGACTGCCATTCCGTGAGGGACTGGTCAAAAAACGAGATATCAGTTCTCCAATCTGCGGCAGGGAGCATCGGAGGGGCCATCGTCCGTTTTCGAACCAGAAATGACCTGCTTCGAGCTCGGGATGAGCTTGAGAGGAGGATCGATGATGTGGAGGTGAAGAACGCCGAGATGGAACGGTTCGTCTACACCGTCTCCCACGATCTCAGGTCTCCTCTGGTCACGGTCCAAGGCTTCGTCAGCTTCCTGCGAGAGGATATCTCAGAGGGTGATCATGAGCGGGTGGAGACCGACCTTCGAATGATCGAGGAGGCGGTCGTCAAGATGGACCATCTTCTCAAAGACACCCTGGAGCTCTCCCGGATCGGGAGGGTGACAAGCCCGCCGGTGGACGTCTCCTTCGGCGAGATCGCCCGCGAGGCTCTTGATCAGTTCTCTCTGGAGATCGAATCGAGACGAATCAATCTCATTCTGGCGGAGAGCTGGCCCGTCGTCCGGGTGGACCGACTGAGAACCTTTGAGGTCCTTGTGAACCTGATCGAGAACAGCGTGAAGTACATTGGAGACGAGTCCCATCCCGAGATCGAGATCGGATGGCGACGGAATGGGGACGAGACCGTCTTTTTCGTTCGGGACAACGGCATTGGGATCGAGGCCGACCAGGGGGAGAAGGTCTTCGACCTCTTCTACAAGCTGGACCCAGACTCCGAAGGAACCGGCGTGGGACTCGCCATAGTGAAGCGGATAGTTGAGGTTCACAACGGTAGAGTATGGGTAGAGTCGGAGGTGGGGGTCGGGTCGACTTTCTTCTTCACCCTCCCAACCGTTGAGAGCTAGACGGAATGAAAATTTCGGTGTCTCAAACGTCGTAGAAGTGCCAACCCACGAGAATAGAATGTACCTATTTGGTGGGTGGATGAAGATGAGCAGGGTGAAAGTTGAATGGAATACCAAGCCAGCTTGTGATCACAGAAACGATATCATATTAAATAATTACAGACGTTATTTAACTGGTCTCGGTCTTCGCTACGATACCGTTAAGCTTTACTCATCGCGAATAAGCAACTATCTAGAGTTTTCCAAAATGAGCGACCCATCTACAATCAAGGCAGATGAGTTTCGTGAATTCCTGATTGATCAGGGTTATTCAAGGTCCCATATAAATAATACCTGCTTTGCCTTAAAAAAGTATTACGAGATGAGGGGCATTGATTGGTCTTTTACCGTGCTTAAGAGGAACGACAGCTTGCCCTATTATTTTGATGAACGCGATGTATTATCGATCTTCAGCGTCTGCACTAACATCAAACATCTGGCGATGCTCCAAACCCTCTTCTATGGCTGCCTCAGATCTGGAGAATTATGCAAGTTGGAAGATCACGACTTGGATTTAGAAAAAAGGGCAATCCGGCTACGTGAAACCAAAGGTGGCAGGGATGATATTGCTCTTATAAATGATGATTGTGCAGAAACGTTGAGGATCTACTTAAATATAAGGCCACAAATGAATATTAATGGTAAGACCCCGCTCTTCTACACGGACAACTGCAACCTCTGGGACAGAAATGATGTTCACAGAATCTTTCTATATTATAAAAATAAGGCGGGGGTTAAAAAACCTGGTGCAGTTCATGTATTTTCGCGACACTCTCCCAGCACAATCATGGTCGCGAATGGGTGTGATATACGAATAGTGAAAGAGGTGCTACGGCATAAGGATATCCGAACCACGCTTAGATACGCTCACGTTGCTGATCAAACAAAGCGAGAGAAGTACGAGCAATATCTGGTGCTTTGATGTTGCCACATGGAGATCGGAACTTAGACGGAGTCGCTGCACACTCTTTCTGCGGGCGTTCCTGGTCGCGGGCAATATTATTCACCATTTGGATTATCGCAATCGTCTATTTTTAGTGTGAGTCGGACATAGGTAGAGGCGATCCGAGACGACCATTGCTATTACCTCCCTCCTCCCTCCGTTAACCCGGATTGCCAAACCTCCTTTTACCATCACCTGTCATCATCCATCTATCAGATCGTTTGAGGTCATCGGAAAAAGTTGTGTGGGAACTATCGAGATAGCTCGTCTGGCGGGCGCTGAGGGCTGCACAGGGCATCTTACGAGCCTCTGTGGATAAGGTTAGGGAGGGAATCCAACAGTGCCTTATCTTCGCCCTCGCGTCGTCCACCAGGATGTACCTCACTGATGGTTCTGATAGATGGGCACGATAGTGGAGGAAGTAGAGAGATACCACGAACCCAAGGACGTAATGTACTTTGGAATGGCTGACGAAGCTCCTCCAAGTATCGTGTGATGGAGATATTTGTAGTCAGAACGTATTATGTTTTCGGTTGATCGTGTGTATAACTCAAGAGATAAGAGGGAGGGGTTGCCAGGCTGGCATTCCCGGCTCGCCCTCGCAGAAGAAAACACTGGACGTGTCTGATGGAAGGCACGATTTCGGAGGAGTTGACAGGATGCCCCACCCCTGCAAGAGAGATCACATGCTGTTGGGTGATGATTCTCCTCCTTGTATCGTGTGCTGGCATGATTTGTATTAATGCGTATTAAGTTTTCGGTTGTTAGTGTGTTGTGATGTCGGTATGGTCATGAGCGTATTGTCCGGGCAGCCTTGACAAATTATAATAATCCGTGAATATTGGAGAACTTTTTACGGCAATGGTATACTGAGAGACGGTTTTTCTTTGACTTACCGGGCTCTCAACACCACCTAAGCACATCCGCAAACGTTTGTGGGGAGGGCTTCTGGGGGCACCTCCTCGCTTCACGATGATACATGGCATACAACACAACCACCTACGGGGAGATTCCAGCCCTCCCCGCTATTCTCAATCACCCTCACGGCTCGGGAAAAATATACGATCTTGCAGTCTCCCGATGCCGATATTTTTTGCTCCGGGAGCCTCCGCTCACCCCCGCTATTCGCTCGCATCCGCTCGCCCCGCTTGAAGGGTTCCGCTCCGGACTCCCTCGCCCCTCATCCCCTCCAACGTTGGCTAGGGATGTACTGCTTAAACACCATGTCATTGTACACCATGTCATCCGGATGACATGCGCAAACCTCCGGAGAGGTACAGTGCCGACCGATGGCGATCTTAATCTCTGGAGTCTAAAAAAAGTCTTGAATGCATCCGATGTACAATATTGTACATTGATATGCATATGTATACAATGCTCGGGTGCTGTGAGATGCTTTTTTAAGGCCGTTCTCCTCCGGGCAAGGAATTTGTAGCCGGAGAGGTGCAAAACCCGGACAGCGTGCATCCTGGCTTCATTTTGGCATGTTCGGAGAGGAGGCAGGACTCTGAATCTCCGGATGGAGGCTGTATGCTCCGAGGATCGACAAAAAAGCAACACATCCCCCAGCAAAACAAGGAAGGAAGGGGGGAAGGGCACGCCGAGAGCGCTCCTCCGGTTAGGAATGGGAGCGGTCGAGGTTGCCCGGACAGATCAAGGATGGCTCTAGGCTACTTCCTTTCCAGTCTTATATGCCACCCAGCTCCTTGGACTTGGCAAATAGCTCCTCAGCCTCAGCCTCGCGTCCGAGGTCCTGCAGAGCCTTTCCTTTGTAGTAGTAGGACCTGTAGTACGTAGGCTTCAGCTCTATGACCTTATCGAAGTACTGGATAGATTCATTGTATTTTCCCAAGTGGTAGAGTGCCGTACCTTTGCCCTGCCAGGCCAGCACGTTATTCGGGTTTAGCTCGATGGCATCGTCATAGAGTTCAGCCGCCTTGGTGAAAGAGGAATTGGCATCATCCTTGCGATCGAGTCCGTTGAGTGCGCCACCTTTTTCAAGCCAGTATGAGGCCTGTGTGGGGTCGAACTCGATGGCCTCATCATAGGCCTGAACCGCCTCCTCGTACCTTCCCAGCTCAGCCAGAACTCCGGCTTTCCAGTGCCACACTTCAGACGAATTCGGACGGATCTTAAGAGATTCGTTGTAGGATTCCAGGGCCGCTTCATAATTTCCAAAGCCTGTTAGGGTTTTGCCTCTCAGGTACCACGCATCTGCATATAGTGGATCGATCTCAGTGGATCTATTGAATGCGTGCAAAGCCTCATCATAATCGGCCAAATTGCCCAGAAGGTCGATGTGAAGTTCGCCGATCTTAAACCATGCGGATGCAGATTGTGGATCGAGATCAATGGCCTTTTCGTAAGCCTCAAGAGCTTCCTGAAGATATATCTCCCTTGCCGTCTCGTTCTGTGTTTCATTTATCGCCATTTCACGCGATTCATCGCCTCTGCTCAACCAATAGCCAGCCGTATCTTCTTGTGCATACGTGGTGACGCACAGCATAGCCGAGGCTATAAAAGCTAGGAAGTAAATACGTCTCATCATATAATATCCCCTTCATACATAGCGGCTTCTCCCTTGTTCTCGAAATCGTTCGGTGAGGATGGCCGAGCTTCGTAGTCCAATTGATGTTATTCTATATCACACTTTTGTTATAAATGGCTAATTTCTTCGTCGGAAATGTGGAGCCGTGCTTGGTAGGGGTTGTAAGTGAGGTTGTAAGGGGGTTGTAACCTACCTGTAACGTCGCACGTTGCAGGTTCTAAATCCCAGATGTTGCTAATCGCTATCAGACTCCATTGTCTTCCATCCACAGGCCGGACATATGAGGATCATCGAGAGCCCCCACCATCTATGAAACAGCAGTGCAGTACCGCATTTTATGCATTTTATACTATCAGATATATTATCATCTCCTTCGAAAATACCCTCATATAAGGTCGCTTGATGCCGAAGATACCAAAAATGGCATCTCGGATACCACGAAAATACCCTAGTGCGAGGTCTCTTGCTATCGAAGATACCCAAAATACCCCATTTTTAGAAGAGAGAAGAAAAGATAAAATGGTCTTGATTTTCCCTGCAAACCACCTTTACAGAAATACCTTCTCTATCTCTCTTATATATATGGTATTTATGGTATTTATGTATCTACTGCTATCGGTGGGTTGGGTATCTTTGTGGGTATCTTCGGGGTATCTCCGGGTGTCTCGACCACTGCTTTCTCATTCAGCTCTACGGCATCCTTACTATCATCCAGCCCTTCAGCATCATCGAGAACCAAGATCACCCGCTGGATCGTCTTTGTATGTCCGTATTCAAATTCCACGCGTCTTGTCTCTGTTTCCTTCTCGACGTGGAATCCTTTGAGCTTGCTGACGAGTCCGCCTCTTCGCTCGTTACCTCGTCCTTTGCCATAGGTAAGCTGATCGATACGCCCCACGGTTACGCCCATCTTCTGTGCAGCGTCCTGACGTGTGAGTCTGCCGCCATTTGCCGCGATCTGACGGGCAAGTTCCAACTCTTTTGCCGTGAGCTTCGTCTTGAAAGAGTTACCCCGCTTGTCGCCGAAGTAGAGCCGCTTTGCCTCGTTGAAGTCCTCTTCTGTCGCTACAAGTCGCCCTTTCTCGTCGACCTCTCTATGATGCTGGTTCCAGAAAGCCAGGGCTCGGATGATATCCAGGAACATCGACGGGTTGCGGCGGTTGCTCGCGTCTCTGAAGTAGATACGGCGAGCGAAAGGTATCGAGACATAGTACCGCTTCGACTTGAGTATTCTCAGAATAGCACGGCAGACCAGGACTTCATGACTCTCGGGCAACTCTTCTACCCCTTCCTCTGCCTCGATCAGCAGCTTATTAACCACCCTTCGGTCGGTATTTGGTGAGTCGTCGACATCCAAGGGAACGACGCGGTTCAAGACCTGAGTATCCTGATCTGAGTCGACGGAGGTTATCATCCAAACCAGCTCTTCGGGAATTGATACAGTTCGTCCCTTGAGCCCGTCTTTTCCTCGATCAACCGTCATGTGGTTGTACATCTTATGGAACCTCGAAGTCGTCTTCTTCATGACAGTGTCGAGGTCATCGTTCTGCTTGTAATCGTCGTCGTAGACCACCGTGCCGGGACGTATCGGGTTGTAGAACAAGGCTTTTGATGACAAGCTGGTCTTCAGGTACCACTCTTCGGGCATCATGTGAATCACCGTATCAAACATCGCTGACTTGCCCTTGCCAGATTCCCCGGTTCCTTTGGGGTGAAGTCCCTTCGAGTTATTGATATGTGGCGTGAATTGAGTGCAGAAGGTTAGCTTTCCTGCTGTTTCATCCCCGACATGCAGAGCTTTATATGTATCCATTATATATTGAACAGCGTTGCCTTCCTCTAAGATACCGCGTGCCTCTGCCATTATGTCTTCAGAATACTCGACTACCTCACCGAGTGGCTCACCGAGTGGCTTTGATGTCTTACCAAGGTCTTTTTCGAGAACCTTTCGCATCGATCCCCTAATCTTTGCTTCCTTGAGGGTGATCTCGAACTCAAGCTCGTCATTTTCCCGGAGCCACTTAAGCCAGCCAAGGATATCGGGATCTTTCAAGTTTGAGGGGTCTGCGATCAGATCTGAAAGAGAGGGGATGGGCTCAACTTCAATACCGTGCTTAGCAAGCTCTTCGGTGTGCCTCTCTGCGATCTTGTACGCTGCGTACCTCGTACGCGGCTTGAGCTTCAGCCCTGCTTGTATTGGCTGGATGTAAACGTCGCACAGCTCGGCATCCGTCCCGTCGACGATCAATGCGAGCATGGGCAATGCCTCCTCGATCGACATCGTCTGAGGTGCCGGGATGGCGGTCTCCTGGGGGGCGATGGCATCAGTTGCCATGATCTGCGCTCCTAGACCTTTGATCAATACTGATGAATGTCAGCGACGCAAGCTTATTTCTGATGATGTTACCGCGTGAATTTTGAAAATACAGATTTTCGCCGTCTACCGCCACAAGCTTCGCAGAGAATGATCTTCCATTCGCCTGTTTGCAAAACAACACTTTGTTAAGTTTTTGAGCCCAGAGGCTCTCATCGGTACTTATTTCAGCTTTCTCCATGCTTTTCTCCTGATGCCGGGCAAACGTCGTCACGCCTCCTGCTATCAAATACTTTGGCTGTTGATCTCGGATAGATAAGCAAGACCACATGCATAAGAGTTAACACATCAACTGCGCCGCCAAATTCCTTTTTTCTGTTGTCCGCCGACATGGCGGTGCAGGGGGGCGAGCCGTCGCCCGTCCCCAAAAAGTACGCTTTCGGATGCTGTCATAGTATTTAAACCTTTCGCAACGCCTAAATATAGCTTCGAACTACCCATATATAAGCATATGCGATACATTTAAATATGGATGTTCTCGACTACCCCACCAGCTTCCCCCTCACGACTTTCCCCCATCGCGGTTCTGGGAGTCCGGGACCCGACGTATATGTGCTGTTCCAGTATTTGAGATCTGCAGGATAATACCCATTCCTGAACTGCAAGACGAGGTTCCAGTCGTCGGTTTGATATGCGTACACCTGGCCGGTTGCTGGATTCAGGACGAAGAGGTACCAGGATATCGCGTTTCCTTCATCGTCGAACATCCGCTCATAGATCTGAGTCTCATAATCAGATGGGACAGCTCCGCCCTCCTCGATCTCTTCGAATCTCCGGAGGCATTCGAGTTGACATGTTACGCCAGAGGAGGCATCGTAGGTAACTCTCTTTCTCAGGACCTTCACGGCTATGGAACGGGTAAATGGATCTTCGGCACCTGTTGCTCTCTTGTAGTCACTTGGGTATTCATAACCTCCAGCTATATTATAATGGAAGTATGAATTGAGCATGGGGATCTTGCTTGCAACCACTGGAGTTATCAGCCTGTCCTCGTATGACCTGTAGATCTCGATGATGTTCTCTGCGATCTTCTGAGCTTCCTCTTGAGTGCAGATCCATGGAAACCTGTAGATTCTGGCGTTGATCTCACCGTATTTATCGATGCTCTCGTCGTTCTTTGCCTCTCCCCAGGTCTGATCGCTATCGGACGCCACGACATTCTTATTCTCCTTATCGATGGCGAATACTCCATCTCCCAGGACGATGACATGGTTGCAATGCCCGACGATGGACTCGTTGTCTTGAGGATCGACGATGAACTCGGTGAGGTCAGGGTCGTCGGTGCCAGACCGTAGCTTGCTGTCACAGACTATCAGCCTGAAAGGTTGGTCTGAGGGCACCGTCCAGTCCAGTGCCTGACCTTTGGTGATCATCGAAACATTCGACTGGCCGCTTTCATTTGTCGCCGTGTACATCTCGGGGTTGACGTCGTTGGTATCCTCGGAGACGATCTTCTCAACCTCAAGGTGGACAGGGGGATTCATCGCGTCGAGAATATCTTGAACTCTTTCCTCGATGGGGATGGTGGGGAACCATGAGTAGTCGAAGTCCACCGAGCCCTCCATTCCAGAGCTTTCATCACCGCAATCTACGACGCAGGTCTCATGGTTGAGGTTGACTTCCTGAACACGTCCGAAGTATAAGGGGAACCGCTCGGTAACGACTGTCAAGCCTTTCCCATTGATTACGTTCCGTTGTACCTCGATCCATGAGTATACGAGAGTGACCTGTGGTAGGATCTTGTTTGCGTACTTGTGGTTATGGTTGTTGAGGGTGACCGTCATCTTTGCGGTGGCGTCGCCCTCCTGCTTTGAGGAGCCTTGATCTGTGGTGAGAGAGATGACGTCGTCACTTGCGTCATATGCAACAGCGTCTCCGATGCCTTCGACTACATTGACGAGGACCTTATTGTCACCGATATAGTGATTGACGTTGCCTTGCTCATCTTCGATTGTCGTGATGTCCGCCTGTGGAGCGGGTGCAAAGAAGACGACGATCGCTTTGATGTATCCGGAGTTGTTCTCACGGCTTCCTCCGTTGCTTGGATCGATATGCAGCTCCGACTTACTCGGGATTGCATCTATAGAGTAGTCGATCATGCTGTTTCAGATGAAAGTATCCAGTGTTCAGGCACACAATCGTCATGCAGCGCGTAGTTTATGTTTTCGCACTCCCTGTGGATGCGCATAACGACGCTTGAATCGATCTGGCTGATGCTGAGAAGTTCGTTCCAGCTCCCCGGATCGCGAATCCAAACCGGATAAATCTTCTCAAGATGCTTTAAGAAGTCATCCAACTTGATGAAAGGATCGTCGGCAATTAATCTGGCTGCTGCGACGGCATTGTCGATCGCGTCGTCCAGATCCTCATCTGTGATATCATCAGGCAGTTCTCGGTAACATTCGGATAAGATCATTGTGGAGCCCCCTGGGGGGTCGCAGCGTATCGATCGATGATCGCTTTTGCCTTTGCAAGACGGGGCTCGATGTCTTTCAACTTCTCGGATAGGTCAGCCACGATTTGATCTCTCTTGATCTCAGCCTCCGTCACCGGTGGAGCCTCACGAACGTCTTCGAGGGGGATGCCCTGGCGGACGGCGTTTGCCATTGCAGCTTTCACCGCGTCATCTGCACGTGCTAGTGCGTTCTTCCATGAAGTCTTGTCCCGTGCCATAGCGGAGAGGCTCTGATATCCGGTCATCAGCGTCACGACCTCTGCTGCATCAGCCTCAAGCTCCGCGACTCTCTTGTCGGCATTTTCGAGCTTGGTGGCGATGTCATCCATCTCCGGGCCTAAGAAGATCGGGATATACTCGCTGTTCTTTGTCTTGCTGACTCTGACGTGCCTCCATGCTTGAGCGATAAGCTCGTCGATCTCGTCGCGAAGGCGCTGTCGAGTCACCAACATGCCTTTGCAGTCAATGATGTTATCAATAGGTGTCATTTTTATAACTCCATTCAGATCTTATATCGCATACCGCAGTGTTTGCACTGAAGGTGAGACGTGCCATGTCCTCGGGCATTTGTTTTGATAGTCCCAAGGATTCGGCCTTCTCCTGGCTTGTGGCACGTTGGGCATTTGTGATATGGAATGTGCCCGCAGCTGTTGATCTTCACCTGATCCTCTGCAGATAATACCGCTTCAGTGAACGGCGTTCTCTCTTGAGAAATCTGAGCTGTTGCCATGATGCCGATGGTGAAGCCTCCGGCGATACGGTACTCTACATAGTGAGTGTTTTTATCGATGTCTTTTATCAACCCTCGCCATTCAGCATACATATCAGCATCGTCTTTGCTGATCTTGTAGATCTTGGTTTGCATCTCATCGTCGAAGGCCATCGAGAACGAACCGAACTCGTTGCGATCGACCTGTGCGTTGCCGCCCGCTGTCATCAACGAACTTATATAAGATCCATCAATTGATGACATCTCAAGCCACCCTCCGTGGATAGAGTGTGATGACATGCGTTTCCTCGTCGAAAGTACAGTCGACGTAGTTGTAGTCATGCATCTCCCATACTCGGAAGAACGGCATCGGGAGGTTCACAGATCCGTAGACATGCCCGTGAGAGCACCGCCTCATAATCTTTTTAGAGAGTTTCATCAAAATCTCCTCACCTTTGCAGTTACGTAAAATTACCAGTAAGCCACGCACTTCTTAGAGACTGCAACTAAAATAATTATAGAAGTGAAGCGTTCCGGAGGGGGTTGTGGTGAGAGCCCTGACAGTCTCAAATTCAGAGATTCCCATTTTCATAGTTGCTAACTGAATGAGACTGCGTCAAAATCATAGACTATAAGAATAGCCTCTTTGCTGCACCTACCATGATGATGAGATAGGAAAAGTGTTTTTATACCATGCATCGCCGATAAAAATGTTCTGATATAATTATCTAGCGACCTTGTGAATTGTATATGAGATGCCCATTATAATAACCAACAGTCATAAGAAATGGAGGCAAATTTCGTGGCAAAACAGAAGTATAACTTAAATAAAATGTTTATGTATTAAAGTGGCTGTTTCCGCGTTCCCGACCACCCGCCAGAAAGAGGGGCGTCCTCTGTTAGGGAGAACTGACGAGTGGCTTTCGGGACGGTTGTGTATATCTTTGTTGATTCCCATCGCATCTATGCATTTTGGTGGTGGAGGTAGGGGGAGAGAGAATACCTAAAGGCTCGATATCATGACGAACCTCTGCAAGATGATCACCAAGCTGCCAAGGAATAATATTACACCGGCTGCCATAGACACTATACCGCTTATGTCGAGCTTGTCCCGACTCGCTCCAAGAATTATCAGTCCCACCCCAAAGCACATGTAACCCAACGCGGTGAGTACGGCTGGCATGAATGTTGCTCGATACTCTGCCTTGTGCCATTCGAAAGGATCAATGCCAGTTGAAGTGTTGTAAGACCAAATTTCTAAAGTATCGCCTAGTAAATTTCCCCCAATTATATTAGTGGCTATGCCTCCGATAATCAATCCGTATGCAATATTTTTCGCCATCGGGTGATTGATCATCCGCTCACCGCCTCCATATTCTCCAACGCTTCGGCAGCTGCCCATCGGACATATTGTTCCTCATCCCTCAAAGCCAGATATGTAAGGGGTTCGATTGCTCTTGG
>ERZ795057.2171-NODE-2171-length-15258-cov-8.594291_pt1 | contig 15258 bp, 15 predicted proteins | sample MGYA00375141_ERZ795057 | MGnify/ENA primary metagenome ERZ795057 (study PRJEB30186, sample SAMN05720163) | activated sludge metagenome | isolation source: Anaerobic digester | place: Hong Kong | collected 2015-01-26 ... | reverse complement strand
CGTACTGATTTCCCGTTCCATCCTGTGGAGTGAGTCCGCAGTCTTCACACTCTTCCGTACAGACACCGTTGTTTCCTGCTCCCTGTACGCCTCTTCCCGTGACTGTCTGCGCGTTCATTCTTGTTCCATTTCCCTTGGTTGCCTGTGAATAACCGTACTGATTTCCCGTTCCATCCTGTGGAGTGAGTCCGCAGTCTTCACACTCTTCTGTACAGACGCCGTTGTTTTCTGCTCCCTGTACGCCTCTTCCCATGTACGCTTGTACGTTCTGTGCTGAACTAGAGTTTCTGTTTCCGCCCGCTGCTAATACCATACCACTTACGACAATGACCACGATTAATACCGCTAAAAGTTTTTTCATTTTAATAACCTCCTGTTTTTGTATTTACATGTCCATTATAAGATCTGAAGCTTAGAATTACTTTGGATTCAGCTTAGAGTTTGCTTAGAATTCTTAAATATTTTTGTTATAATAACTCATGTGATTGATGATTCTAATTTAACTTGGATATTATAAAAAAGGAGACATAAAATGGAAAAAATACTGGAACTTATCAGCAGGGTCATCCCGATCTTTCTTCTACTGGGATTGGGGTATCTCATTAAATTAAAGAGGTTTCTCCCGTCAAATACGATGGATGATCTGAAAAAGATCGTTGTAAATTTTGCCTTACCTTCAGTCCTTTTTACAACCTTCTTGAGTGTCAGACTGGATTTAAATGTCCTTGTATTTGCCATTCTCATCTTTACCTTGAATATCATCGCGCTTTTCTGGGGAAAGTTTGCCGGGAAAAAGTTCAGTAAAGAGCATGAAAACTTTCAGTTTTTACTGCCGGGATATGAATATGGAATGCTTGGATGGAGTCTGTTTGCTGGGGCATACGGTCTCCAACATGCAGGCGCCATAGCACTTGCCGATCTCGGTCACGAGTTCTTCATCTGGTTCCTTTTCGTTCCATTGATGATGAACAGCGGTAAAAAGGGAGTTTCTATAAAAAATGTCATCTTAAATTTCTTTAAATCACCGGTCATCATCGGAATAGTCCTCGGTGTTCTGTTCAACCTACTCGGTTTGAAGGAATTTCTATACACCAATTGGCTGACCTCTTCCGTTATCTCAACACTGGAATTCCTTGGCAACCTCGTCGTTCCGTTAATATTGATGGTAATAGGCTATGGGATCAACATCAAGCGTGAATCCTTCAAGGAACTCGGTATCCTCCTGTTGACGAGGATGGGCTTCTGGATGCCGATCTTTCTTATCCTCAGTATCTTTGTCATCCCCACTTTCTTTGATTTCGGAGATATGTTCACACATGCCCTGTTCACCCTGTTTGTCCTTCCACCGGCATTCATCGTGCCGGTCTTTATGAACAAAAGCAATAAAAACGAGGAAACTTATGTGCATAACATGCTTACGGGATACACCTTGATTTCCATGATCATCTTTGCCATATATTTTGTCTTTTCACAACTATAAATATTCAGAATCTTCTAAAACAAATCCGCCTTAAAGGGCGGATTTGTTTTAGTTGTTATTTTATTCCCAAGGCAGCCTTAACCTCTGTAAGTTCAAAGGGCTTGGGGAGATGGAAGTCCATTCCGGCATCGAGAAATTTCTTTTTCTCCGTTTCCATCGCGTATGCCGTCATGGCGATAACCCTTGGCATGGAGTAATTTTCTTCTTTACAGATCCTCTTTATTTCATTGAAGGCCTCAAGACCACTCATCACCGGCATTTGTATATCCATGAAGATAACATCCGGTCTCTCTTTCCTGTACTGCTCTACCGCCTGTTCCCCATCCTGAGCCAGGAAGATCTGATAATCGCCGAGTTTTTCGAGGATCTTCCTGATCAGTTTGAGGTTCATCTCATTATCCTCCGCAATCAGGATCTTTCCCTTATTCAGTTTCCACTGATCCGAATCAGTACTAAGAAGCTGCCTGCTTTCCACCTGTTCCGCCTTTTTCATATTCAGCACTTCACCGATCTTGTTGAACAACGTCTTACGAACAACCGGTTTTATCAGGTAATCGGAAGCCCCATGTCGTTTTATTCGCTTAACCTCATCCCTGATATCAACGGAGGAGTACATCAGGATGGTAAAGGCATGACCATACCGGCTTTCTATCATCTTTAACATATCAAATCCGTCGATCCATGGCATGTGTACATCAAGCAGTACGAGATCGATGTCATGATTTTCCTCGAGCTTTTTCATCCCATCTTCCGCACTTTCAGCGAGAATGACCGAGGCGCCTTCATTGGAAAGCATCCGTTTTGTGATTTTTCTGTTTAACTCGTTATCATCGACAAACAGTATTTTCATCTCGTTAAAATTTATCTTTTCCTCGTTGAATTCGCGCAGGATTCTTTCAGATTTCTTTAATCGTACTCTGAACCAGAAGCGGCTTCCCTTGCCGAATTCGCTCACAACACCTATGGAACCGCCCATAATCTCCGCAAGTTGTTTAGAAATTGCAAGACCAAGACCCGTCCCCTGATATTTTTTTGTGGAACTCAGATCTCCCTGAATAAACGGTTTAAACAAGCGTTTCAAAGTGATTTCATTGATCCCGATTCCCGTATCCTTGACCGAAAATTCCAGTTCGTATTCGTCATTTTCCTCATTGATTTTTTTAACCTCAACGAGGATGTTCCCGACATCGGTAAATTTAACCGCATTACCGACCAGATTAGTCAGTATCTGTCTGATTTTCAGTTCATCGCCTTCAAGATATTCCGGAATATCCCTATCGATGTAATAGACCACTTCGATCCCCTTTTTGTGTGCCCCGAATGACAGCATGGATAGAATATTATCGATCATTCTTTCAAGCCCGAATTCTCTGAGTTCTACTCCCACTCGACCCGCTTCAAGCTTTGAGATATCGAGAATATCGTTGATGATCGCCATCATCTTTTTGGCGGATAGCCGGACAAATTCAAGATACTCCTTCTGCTCTTCATCAAGGATCGTATCCGCAAGCAAAGTAGACATGCCAATGACACCGTTCATCGGCGTTCTGATCTCATGACTCATATTTGCAAGAAATTCCGATTTGGCCTTGTTTGCCGCTTCGGCTTCCTCTTTGGCTGCCTTCAATTCCCGTTCAAAACGCTTGCGTTCGGATATATCTCTGATAACGGCAACCAGGACATCTTCGTTATACCATTTATAATTACTAAGAGAAACTTCTGTATTTATAACTGTTCTTGACAGCGGTCTGACCACTTGCCACTCAAACACAAATTTTCCATTTGCTCTTACTTCATCAACTACCTCTTCATAACTTTTGCCTACAGTCTGTTCCAAATCCGAATATTCCAAGATCGTATAATGATTGTAATTGTCCTGATTCACCTCAAATAACTCTAGCATCGCTTCATTGACTTTTATGATTGTTCCATCATATCTGTTGATAATGATGGCATCACTGATCGCGTTGAACAGATTTTCCAAATTCTGTTCAGACAGTTGAATCTGTGACTTTGCCGTCTCCAATTCTTCTATCTTCTTCTTCAGCTCAGGAAAATAACTCTTTTTCTGAGAGGTCTCGTTCAGACCGATTATTCCTTCTCGGATATTCTTCCAGTCTTGTCTGCGATTCATTACAACGACTCCTTATAGACCATTTCTATATCCTCTTTTGTCGGTGTTCTGGGATTAGTTGCATTACATGGGTCGTTTATCGCCTTATCGGCAAGGATGTGCAGATCTGAAATAGCGACACCTCTCTTCTCCAGTCCACCTTCTATGCCGCATCGCTTTGAAAAATCAAAAAGATGATCAAGAATCCGATGATGCGCCTCTTTCCCGGAAAGCCCCTTCATATCCATTCCCATCACTTCGCCTATTTTATTATACCTCTCGCTGTCGAACGCATAATTATAATTAACCACATGCGGCAGCAGTAACGCATTACACTCCCCGTGCGGCAGATCAAGATAGCCGCCGAGACTGTGAGCCATCGCATGAACACAGCCAAGACTGGCATTTGAAAAGGCAAGCCCTGCCTGCAGACTGGCGTGCATGATCGCATTTCTCAGACCAAGATCGGAAGGATGGTTGATAGATTGGATCAGATTCTCCGAGATCAGCCGGATGGCATCCAGTGCATGAAGATCCGTTATCGGTGAGCTGGCGTTTGAGACATACGCCTCAAAGGCATGAACGAGCGCATCTATTCCCGTACAGGCCGTCAGATAAGAGGACATGGAGACCAGTGTTTCCGGATCAATCAACGCCACATCCGGTACTACCGCCTTACTGATAATTGCAAACTTATAATGCTCCAAAGTGTTATTTATGATTGCGAATTGCGATACATCTGCCGATGTTCCCGCTGTTGTGGGAATACAAATTAATGGCGGCATGGGGGCGGGAACCTGATCAACCCCTTCGTAATCATATATATGCCCCCCGTTTGTGGCTATGATTCCGATTCCCTTGGCACAATCCATGACAGAACCGCCGCCTACGGCAACCATCACATCACACGGTGAAGTCAGATACAGATCCGCTCCCTTCATCACTTCAAAATCTCTGGGATTGGGGGAAATCTCGTCAAAGATAACGGTCTCAAATCCCTGTGCCTCGAGTAAGGCGGCCATCTCTTTGCCCCACCCGGCGTTTTCCACTCCAGGATCGGAGGCAAGAAAGATCCTTTTCCCCCCGAGGTTTCTGACATAATTAATTAAATGGCTCCGTGATCCATTACCGAAAATAAATTCAGGTGCGACAAATTTTCTGAGTTCATAATTTGATTTTCTGCTCACAGCGATCACCCCTTATACCGCAGTCTATTTTAACAGTACCTTATCTCTTGTCATACGCATCCGACAGCTTTTATTTAAAAGAATGTTTTATTCAACGATAATTATAGCAGATTAATCCAATATCTCTGAATTAATTCACCATTATGAAACATCTCATTTTCAAGAATGCCCCCATTGCCGATAATCGTCTTTGCAGAAGCCGTATTCACCTTATCACAGACAAGAAGTACGTTTCGTATTCCGAACTGCTTTGCGATCGGTAATGCCTGCGAAAGCATAAGAGAGGCATACCCCTTTCCCCTTTCGGAAGGTACGATGCCGTACCCGATATGCCCGCCGTAATTCAGCAAAAAGTCGTTCAATTCATGCCTGATATTGATGGCACCGATTATCTTCCCGATCTCGTCTATCATAAAAAAAGTGTGGGCACTAACGAAGTTTTCCGGAGCCGTCGTCTCATACAAAGCGACGAGATCACACCACCGTTCATAGGAATTATCGAGTAATCTGACCGAATACGGGATAATCGCCTCATCATTCATCTTCCACTCCTGTTCAAAGACCTGGTATTGCTCCTTCATCTCATAAGTTGGTTTTACGAGTCTCATTTTCCCTCCTGAATAAATCTGATTTCATAACTTTAATCTTTCAACCTCTTTATGTAAACACCTTTAAATTTTTCGGTATTTCATGTATTATAAGCCATATTCATATAAATCATATTGTTTATTTTCCACTTCACCTGATCTCTGTTGTAACTGAGAGGGTTATTACTGCACTTATCATCAAAATTGCCATAGAAGAAGGTGGCCATGAGGGAAAAAAAGACGGTGTTCTTAACGGGTGGAACCGGTAATATGGGATCAGAAACGGTCAAAGAATTAAGGGAAAGGTCTGAACGATTCAGGATCCGATTACTGGTTCTCGATACAACAAGCGAAAGGAAAAAATGCAAAAGGTATCGAGATGATGAAAATATAGAAATCATCTTCGGAAATATGAAAAACAAGGCGGATATAGAAAGAGGGGTGAGGGGAGCGGATTACGTTTTACACATCGGCGCGCTGGTCTCCCCGATGGCGGATGATCATCCGGAAGCCTGCATGCGGGTTAATTACGGCTCGACCGTTCATATCCTCAACGCCATCAAACAGCAACCGAATGCCGATGAGATCGGATTTGTATACATAGGTACCGTTGGTGAAACAGGCTGCCGGATGCCGCCTATTCACTGGGGCAGATGCGGAGATCCGATCAAGCCCTCCATGTTTGACTATTACAGTGTCTCAAAAGTGGCTTCGGAAAGGGCGGTGATAGAATCCGGACTGCGCAGATGGGTTTCTCTCAGGCAGACCGGTATGCTCCCCGTCAATTCGAAAGGTGCCGGCGATCCGATTATCTTTCACCAGAATCTGAACAATGGACTCGAATGGGTTACCTCAGCGGAATCCGGCAGACTGATGGCCAATGTCTGTGAAGATCGGATCCCCGATTATTTCTGGAGAAACGTGTACAACATCGGCGGTGGAGAGAGATGGCGGTGGACGTATGCGGAATTTATCAGACGGTATTTCGCCGCTTATAACGTCAGGATAGAGGAAATCCTCGATCCGAAAGATCTTGCCCTGTTCAATTTTCACGGACAATGGTTTACCGATTCAGACAGGCTGAATGACATCACCCGGTTTCGTTTCGTTGATCCCGACCGGTATTTCGCCCGGCAAACCGAAACGATCAACGCCTCACTCGCCATCCGGTTCATGAAGAGATTTTTCGATCCGGCAACCATCCTTCGAAGATCGATCAATTCCTTAAAGACAAAAGAACGTGGACCGGATTGGATGATAAAGAATCATCAGGACCAGTGGATCGCCGCTTTCTTTGGCTCTGTGGAGAAGAAAGGTCTGATCAGAAGCTGGGAGGAAGGTTATGAGATGATTACACCGAGTCGGATACCGAGATTTCTCGATCACGGCTACGATGAGACCAAACCGGTTAACGAGCTCTCCCTATCGGACATGAAACAGGCAGCCCGGTTCAGAGGTGGTGAATGTCTTTCTGAAGATATGAGAACAGGGAACCTGTATTCACCGCTTCGCTGGAGATGTCATGACGGGCATGAATTCGATGCCACACCCTATCTGATACTGAAAGCCGGCCACTGGTGTCCGGTTTGTGAAAGAAAATCATGGAACTTTGCCGAGACGGCAAAGCATAATCCTTTCTTTGCTCAGGTCTGGCAGCCGATCCACAATGGGGAGGATGCGGTTTTTATCCCGAAAATGGTAAGCGAAGAACGGTTTTGAATTATGTCAGATAAACACACAGAAGCACACAATTCTGATTGTGAAGATCAGTCAGCTCCGGTCAAAATTGGGGGCTTCCAGAAATGATCCGATATAAACGCTATTCAGTACCCTTCAATATTTTATCAAAATTCAGATGTGAAATCTTGTTCGCCGCTTCCGCGGATAGTTCCTTCAGAAGTGCATCGTATTTCCTGATCTCGGAGACGTAAGAATCAAAATGTCCGATCTTATCCGTACCGATCAATATCCTATCGGCATAAGTTTCAACAAAATCCAGCCAGTCCTGGTCAATCTCACCATTCTGTACGATCTGTTCATCAAAGACAATCCAGGAAAGATCCACCCATGCATTATCATAATTATCCAGGAGTGATTTGGCGTTCTCGATGATCGTCGGAATCTTCAGATATCTCGAATAACCGACATGACACCAGACGATGGTCGTTTCCGGATGGTTGGCGATCGCCTCTTCTATCTCATGAAAATAGATGGCATCTTCCTTCCCGGTTGTTCCGATATCGCTGTGTATCCAGACGGGAAATCCATGTTCCGCAGCGAGTTCATAGACGGCATCCAGTGCCGGATGATTGGCTCTGGCCTGCTCTCCATAAGTCAGACGTGAGAGATCATCGTGTCTCGTCAGGATTTCCCCTATCCCTTCCCACAAACCCGGAAACCATTCCAGCATGCGGTTGATATGATCAACTGCGTTTTTATCCGTTGGATTGAAGCCACAGATAAAGGGATGAATCCGCTTCCGCTGTTCCTCGGTTGCCTGTAGCAGTCTTCTGGCGAGGATGATATCGGTGGTGGAATAATAATAGACCTTCGAATCATCATCGTCGTAATACACAGGCCTCAGTGGTTCTGTAAATTCCCAGGTCTTTGAAACCGGAAGGCCAAAGAGGATGATCTCTTCTACCTCCGCCTTATTCATATTCTCCAGCAGGGCATCGATCCCATCCGTATTCTGGACGAAATCGACAAAATGACAATGGGCATCCTTGATCGGATACTGATAGGCCGAAGCGATAACTGATACGGAAAAAATAAGCAGTAGAACACTGAACAAGCTGATCAATTTAGTATTATTCATATGATTCACCTCCATATTTAATACAATATTATACAATATTTCGGCTTATTCTCTTAATCCACCCCAAGTTGCCGGACCATTTAACTCTGTACAGGCGATTTGCAAAAAAATAAGCGATAAAGTGCTCTTCACTCTATCGCTTGGTTGTATGGACTGATTATTTTTGAAAATCAGAAATTCCCGGTCTGAAACTGATACATCAGAGAACTGGCAAAGGTCCCCTGAGTCACATTCTTGACAACAACCCGCCAGTAATAGGTTGTATTCGGTTTTAAACCGATGATGGTATAGCAGTTATTTTCAAGATCTGCGGTATACAAACCCGGATCATCATCCTCTGAAAGATACAGATTATATTTCAACGTGATCCAGTTGGCTCCCGGCTCCACAATATCCCAGCTCAGACTGACTTCAGCTGGAATATTGACCGTACCGGACTCCGGCTGAAGATTTATGGGACTCGGCGGACTCCATATACAGCCGGAGAAGAGTAGAACGGTCAATATCATTGCGGTCAATACATAAAAAGTTTTAGACATAAATCCTCCCCGAAAACAGAAAAAGCCCAAGCACTCATCAACAGGCATCAATGACTGATTCGTTTATTCCCTCTCTATAAAGATCGGATTGGTGATGATCTCAAGCTGTTTATCCGGCCCTATGCCGATCAGAACAAGGAAATCCCTCTCATTTTCCGTTGCCCAGTTGACTGTTCCAGAACTCTCATTTAAAGGTATCATACCACTTTTTGAGATGATAAAGCATTCTGTACCCTCATTCATCTCATCGATCCGATAGACAATATTCACCTTACCCGGCTCTTCCGCGGTATTTTTTATACTGAGCGTCTGTCCGAAGACTTTTCCTCCTGCATCAAGCAGTAGATCAGTCTTTCTGCTCATGTAAAAACGGCCCTTTCTGATGGCATCGATGATTGAACTTTCATCGTTTTTCACCGACAGTACCCTCATTTGTAAAGCGGGTTCCAGATCTTTATAACGATGAACATCGGCTCCACAGGTCCCAAAGATTCTGACATCCGATTTCAACAGATTCAACCAGTGATTGATCGCTTCCCAGTTGCTATTGTAATTCTCCACCTTTGAATTCCAGATCTCCACAAAGTCAAGAACTTCCGGTTCTATCCGGTTCTCCCAACCGCATCCCGGATAGAAAAAACCACCGGTTGTATAGGGATGGGCAATTCCCATCAATCCACCTTTCGACCGGACATCTTCTCGTATCTCTTTCATCTCTTTTCTCGTACCGTCCGTACGGTACCAGGAAACATAACCGTTTAGCCCAAGGAGGAGGATATGCCCGTAAAAAGTGGTCAATTCAAGTGCACGATAGCCTCTGATAGCCTTCAGTGAATCCAATCCGTCCCATGCAGCCGCTGAATTGTGATCAGAGACGAAAAAGAAATTGTAGCCTTTTTCAGTGAGACATCCCGATAGCTCATCGAAAGACAGCTGTCCGTCTGTGAGATTCGTATGCGTGTGTAATTCTCCCGTATACGTCTGATAATCATCGTAATAGTCAAAAGTGAAATCCAGCACGATGGTGACCGTTTCGAAGATCTGAAACACTTCAAAATAGACATCCCACTGCCCGGAGGCAATCGTTCCGATGATCTCCGATTCATCATCGATAACGAGTGTATCTTTTCCCCTGTCAAACCTCCCATACCATTTCCCCGTATCATCAAAGAAAGAGATGTCTATCCTGTTTCTGAAAAAGTTATCGACTGAAGCCTCTATCCTTTTATTAACCGTTATCCGTCTGCACCTTTCCGGTACACTGATCGTCGTCTTCACAACCGTTGAACGGTTTGACACGTCTAAATTCTGAATTAATCGCATATCCACTCCTCTTTTTAAAACACGCTCTGCCTGAATAAAACCGTTTACCGGTTTCACGAAACCACCACAACAACATTTCGATAACTATTATAGATGAACGTACGCATCAAACGAAACGGCATACCGGTAGCTTTACACGGATTAGCCCTTCTGAGGTGATATTAGCCGATGATTTCGTCGTTTTTGTCCCGTTTCCAAATTAGTTATAATAAAATATATAACATTATTACTTTTATCGGCCAATTACATGCCTCCATAAAAATTTCTGTTATAATACAGAAACGATAGAGATAGAGATAAAGGGGTGTTATGATGAGTGAAGTCAGACTGGTCGAAATGAACATGAAAAACCTGGGAAAGGTATGCCGATTGAGTAATACTCTTTCACCGGAACAGCAGAAATGCGTTGCCTCGAATGTCTATTCCGTTGCACAGGCACACTTTGCACCGGACAATGCCTGGTTCAGGGCCATATACCTCGATGAAGAACCCATCGGTTTTGTCATGGTCGACATGAAACCGGAAGAGGAAGAGCTTCCCGGCGGTGAAAGGCCAAGTGTCATGCTCTGGCGTTTCATGATCGGTGGGAATTATCAGGGAAAGGGATATGGAAAGAAGGCACTGGACCTCATCACCGACAAATTCAGACAAGAGGGAAATAAAACCTTCTTCACTTCCTGTGTGATGGGAGAAGTCAGCCCCTACCAGTTCTACCTGAATTACGGGTTCGAAGATACCGGTGAGAAAGATGACGACGAGGAAATTCTCAGGTTAGTGCTCTAATCGATATCGATAAATTGGAGGGAGTCATGGAAAAGACAATCGGAGTATGCGGGTGTATCTGCAGTGAATGTTGTATCTATCCTGAAGAATGTCAGGGCTGTCACACCATAGAGGGAAAGGCCTGCTGGCTGGATGAAGTCGGACTCGAAGTCTGTGATTTTTACGAATGCGCTATCATCGATAAAGGGTTGACCCATTGCGGTGAATGTGTTCAGATCCCCTGCGACAAGTTCCGGAAAAATAAAAATCCGGCCTGGACCGAAGAACAGCATAGAAAGATCGTCAACGAGCGAGTAGAAATGCTGACAGAAATGGCAAAGAAAGAGAAAAAATGAACGAGAATGAATTTAAAATATTAAAAAATAAAGCATCGGGATTTAAATACACCTCGCTGAACTACTCGGAATATGAGGAGTTAAAAAATTATCGCCTTATTCACAACGATGAGAAAGGTATACTGCTCACCGGAAAGAACGAAGAAAAGGCGATAGATGAACTGCATTGGGCCGCGAATCAGGTGCAGTTTCTGACGGAAAACATCCCGTCAGATAAAAAGGCACTTTCCATCACGTTTATACCGGAAGAATGGGTAGACACGCTGAAAGAAAGAGGATTTGAGCTGTTTGCCATCTGGAATGATTACTTCAAAGAATCCCTTTCATCCGAAGAAACACTGCCCTGTAACACCATTCTTTCCGAAAAAGAAGCGGAGGCCATTTCGGCGTTAACCATCTCCTGCCGGGGATACTCCAGAGGATTTACGGGTCAAAGTGTAACATTCTGCCATGACTGGATTCGAAACGATTCGGATGACGGGGTCGGCGACAAGGCGGTTATCGGCTATTTTGAAGGGGACAGGCTAATCGGCTGTGTCTTCGTCGCGACCTATGGAGAGAAGAAGACACTCTGGATCCGTGAGATAGTCGTTACACCGGATTGTCAAGGCAAGGGAAACGGAAGACAGCTCATGAGACAGGCCTTTGCCTACGGACTGGAAAGAGGGGTCGAAAGATGCTTCCTCGCCGCGGATGAATGTAATGATAACGCGGTACATCTCTATCAGAGTCTGGGTTTCATCTGCAATCCGAAAGAACGCCAGATCGATATGACACGGGAAGGATGAAAGGTTATCAGTCGACTCCTTTATCCCAACACATAGCTATCCGTGCTATCCATTTCCCCAATCCATTACCACGTTCCGATTGATTCACAAACATATCCTCCAGAAAGCCAACACCATCTGCTTTTATGAAGAGTAATAAATTAGCGACAATCCCCCCTTCTTTCCTTATAGAAATACACTTGAAGCCTTTCTTCAACTTCAATGCCTCAATATCTTCCGGTATATACAGCCCCGACTTGAAAGATTCCCCATGATGCCTTATCAACTCATCTATCTTTTCTTCCGTATCCAAAGGATTATCTTCAACAGCATATTGTGGATCCAGTTTAATGGCTTCAAAATCTGTGTCAATCTTCAGAGTCAACACATGCATCCCCTCATCTACCATAAAACCATCTATTCTCTGATAAAATTCTATGGCATTTTTATCATGTGCAAAGCAACAGTGATATACCCTGGCTTCCCATTCCTTATAAGCATTTCTCTTCGGTTTTGCAATTTCAACCAGATTATTCACAATAACGGTTGCATGTTCTTCATTGCCATTTTCCTCCAAATCGTACTCTATAAAGTAATTCATCTTTTGCCTATCATAAAATTTATAATCGGGGCTTTCATGGATAAAGCCTTTTCCCAGCCTTTCATGCCCCGAATATAAACCGTATTCGTTTCTATTGATCTTTAAAAATTTCATCTTTTCCAACCTTATCGAACCTTTCTTTAAATGGCTTTAACATAAGCAACCCACAGATTCATTTTCTTCTTTCCAAAGCATTGGAAAAAAAGCAACGTATCGCGATCCATACTGTCTATTTCAAGTTCAAGATATCGATATTTATAGAACAATTTGTCTGCACAATATGAGAAAAATTCCTTACTGTCAATTTCATTCATAATACTTCCCGTATAACCCACAAAAACAGAATTCCCTTCAGAAGTATATGAAATCAGATAAGCGTTTATGTTGCCGCTGAACAAGCAGCTTAAACTGTTTATCCGACAATTCGGAGAGCATTTTTACCGTTTCGATTTGAACGCCTATTGAAAGGGAAGGCATGAGATCTTCCCGTTCCACCGTATATTCCCATGTTTCTCTGGTGAGTGTAAAGCCCATCAATTTCAAAAAAGGTCCATACCCCATTACATAAGAATCAAAGGTTACCTGAAATTTTTTCATACGTGAAACGGTTTCAAGTCTTTGAAAGAACGCCTTTCCAATCCCCTTTCTTCTTTCGGAAGGTATCACATGAACAAAACAATATTCCCTGTTCGGGTGAAAATCATTCATCCAGAATCCTGTCATTCCAACGATCCGTGTATCTTTAAACGCTACAAAGCCATCCTCGATTTGATCTAACTGTGGGATTGAGAGTTCCTGATCTGCGATATATCCTTGAATCTTCTCATCGTTCATTTCCCTTAAAGGAATATATTCCATATCAGCGTTCATTTTCAGACTCCTCTAACAAAAAATCAATCAGATTCATTCTCTCTATCCCTTCATTTATCGACTCCGGTAAATGATCCGTCGTCAAAATGGTCTTTCTGTAATACACACAAATTTTATCACGATATTCTCAATCGACCAATCATTTAACTCGGAACCTCTGCCTCTCTGTGTTATGGGTGTCCTGCTTTGAGATAAAAACAAAACATGGAAATATCTCAACAAATGATATAATTAGAATGGCTTCTGATTAAGAAGAGGTGAAACAATGAGTCAAAGATATATCAATCCAAAGGTAGACTATGCTTTTAAGCGTGTCTTTGGGAATGAACAGCATCCCAACATCTTGATAGCTTTTTTGAATGCTGTATTTGAATATCCTGCAGATGCTGCAGAAAGAATAACGAGCGTTTCAATAAAAAATCCATATCTGGATAAAAGGACAATTGACGATAAACTGGCAATATTGGATATCCGTGCCGAGACAAATAACAATCTGATGATAAATATAGAGATTCAGGTTCGACGGGACGAAGCAATGAGGAAACGTACTCTGTACTACTTGTCAAATATGGTAGCTGAAGGATTGAAAGCATCTGAAGATTACAGTGTTCTGAGCAAATGTGTTGCCATCAATATATTGGATTATACTGAGATAGAAGAAAGCGAGAAAATTCACACATCTTATGTCTTTATGGAAAAAGATGAAAAGTCTGTTTTGAGTACGGATATGGAAATTCATTTCCTCGAATTGGCAAAACTCCGTAAGGCTATGAAGGTTGAAAGTTTTGACAAATTCCTTCAGGAGAATCCGTTATATCAGTGGATGCTTTTTATTGAAGATCCTGAAGATGAAAGGGTCCAGGTTTTAGCTGGCAAAAAAGAAGGATTTAAGGAGGCGATTGATATGGTTGACTTCACCAACATGACTGAACAGGAAAAGATAGATTACTGGACAAGAAATAAGGCTATGCACGAGCGAGCTTCCATCGAAGCCGAGAAAAAACGTGCAAGCGATGCCAAAGCAGTACAGATTGCACGTAAGCTTGTAAGTACCGGTATGACGATTGAACAAATTGCAGAGATAACAGAAATTCCGATAGAAACGCTCAAGGATATTCTCAAAATTGATAGCAACCGGTAAATCAACGCAAAGCCTCCGCCCCTGTGTGTATGTGGTCTTACTTTAATCTGTTTTAACAAGTGTAACTCAATGTATTTGTGTCACACTAAAGTTCAATATCAATTTCTCCAAGGAAAAATCGTTCCAAAAAATCCCATCTCTGTTCACTTGTCATGGGCGTGTTATAAAAATAAGCTGCTGCCTTTATATTGGATTCAACCTGATTTCTTATTTGAGTTGAGATCTTGGGGTTGTAATTATTGATGTTGTTTAGAATAAAATTTCTCGCCACTTTATCTGCACATTGAAGGATTGTAACAGGAGAATTTCCCCCTTCATACTTAACTTTAGCAAGATCAAGGGCATCAAGAATATTGAGTATATTCTTTTCTAGTTGATTCTTTTGATTATCTGCAGGAAAAAAATAAATTTGATCATGTTTTTGAGAAATATTCAACATATCATCCAATTTTGTCTTCCAGTCAGAGGTTTTTGCTATCTTGTTTACTCTTTCAAAATGTTCCATTTGATCATATCTGGATATCTTCAGTATTTTATTAGTGTGGTACATATCTTTATTTTGAAAATAATTTAACTGTCCACCAAATTGAGTGGTGAATACCTCGTATAATTCCCTTTCCTTTTTTCTAAATACCTCATCATCAGAAAAGACTTTCTTAATTTCCTCTTTGAATTCTGATTTGTTGACTTTATTATGGTGCTTTAAGCAAAAGT
>ERZ795057.2161-NODE-2161-length-15309-cov-3.527599_pt1 | contig 15309 bp, 9 predicted proteins | sample MGYA00375141_ERZ795057 | MGnify/ENA primary metagenome ERZ795057 (study PRJEB30186, sample SAMN05720163) | activated sludge metagenome | isolation source: Anaerobic digester | place: Hong Kong | collected 2015-01-26 ... | reverse complement strand
ACTGGACGGGGACGTCTATTTTGACACGGGAGCTTATGAAGGCTATGGAAAACTTTCAGGCCATAACCTTGAGGACCTGGAGGCAGGTGCCAGGGTTAGTGCCGATTCAAGGAAAAGGAATCCTGCTGACTTTGCGCTCTGGAAGGCTGAAAAACCAGGGGAACCGTCATGGGGCAGCCCATGGGGCAAGGGACGACCGGGCTGGCACATAGAGTGCTCGGCAATGTCCATGAAATACCTGGGTGAAACCATTGACATACACAGCGGCGGGCAGGACCTGCTGTTCCCCCATCACGAAAACGAAGTAGCACAAAGTGAAGCCGCAACAGGCAAACCTTTTGCAAAATACTGGCTGCACAACGGATTCATCAACGTGGACAATGAAAAAATGTCAAAGTCCCTCGGGAACTTTTTTACAGTAAGGGATGTTGTACAGCATTACAGCTACGAGGAAATACGTTTCTTCCTTCTGTCTGCCCAGTACAGAAGCCCTGTGAATTTCTCAGACAAGCTCATGGAGCAGTCCAGGAACGGACTTGCAAGGATGTATGAAACACTGGCGAATCTGGCTCATATAAAAAGCACTTCAAAGAATGTCTCTTCCCTGGAAGAGAAAAAAGCGGTCGCTGGTCTTTCGGTTTTCAGGGATAACTTCATTGACCATATGGATGATGACCTTAATACAGCCGATGCAATTGCAGATATATTCGACCTTGTCAGAAACATCAACCTGCTGATTTCTTCAGATACGCTTGTGTCTGCTGATGCCGCCGGTACAGCTTCTTCGCTCATAAGGGAGCTTGGAGATGTCCTTGGAATTCTGCAAAGGGAACTTGAGGTAGAGCTCACGGATGAAATGAAGGCTCTTATAAATGAGAGGATTGATGCAAGAGCCAGGAAGGATTTCCAAAAATCCGATGAGCTAAGGGACAAACTTAAATCCCTGGGAGTGCTCATCGAAGACACCAAGGACGGTTACAAAGTCAAATACATATAGGGGTTATTATGAAAACAGCAATTTGCCAGCCTCCGTATCCCGGGAACTATCCGGAAACACTGTCTGTCATGGAGACCATGACGGATTATATAAGGAACAGTGAGCCCGGAACAGATCTCGTTGTTCTTCCTGAATACTCAAACTGCCCGGGAATGAACGACATGGGTGAAATGATGGATCACTGCCGTATTCACACACTGGACTTCGTTGAGACCCTTAAAGTTGAAGCCTCAGTGAAATCAGTTGCACTTGCCTTGAACATTTTGGCTGAAGAAGACGGCAAATGGTATAACAGATCACTGTTCATCGACAAAGACGGAACGGAACTATGCAGATACGACAAAACCCATCTGGCTCAACCGGAGATAAATCCCATGGGACTGACTGCAGGCAATGAAATAAAGTCATTTGAGTTCATGGGAGCCAGGATTGTATTTGCAGTTTGCTTCGAACTCTATTTCCCCGGATTCTTCGAAGCACTTTCAAAAGAATCTCCTGACCTCATAATCAGCCCGAGTTACCAGCGGTCTGAGGATTCTGATGTTCTCCTGAAACAGGCAATGGGTCGTTCACTGGACAGCGGAGCATGGCTTTTACGGTCATCCTACTCCATGGGTTCTGAATCAACCAAAGGTGGTTCATCATACCTTGTCAGTCCCAATGGTGAGGTCATTTTTGATGCCTGTCAGAAGACTGGGATGTTCCGGGTTGAATTCAATCCCATGGAAAAAAGAATGCGCCCCCTTGCCCATGGACTTTCCAGGATATCTTCAAGGGAGATAATAGAAAAATTCAGAAGACCTGAATTATACAGGCAGGGAGGTCCTTCCTTAATATCCGCAGATACCGGATATCCAAGGGTATGTGCCCACCGCGGAGCAAGCGGACTGGTACCTGAAAACACACTTCCGGCCTTCATGACAGCCCTGGCACTGGGAGCCGATGAAATTGAATTTGATGTCAGGCTGACAAAGGACAACAGGATGATAGTATGCCACGACAATACCGTGGACAGGGTAAGCGATGGCTCCGGAAACGTCTCCGACCTGACCTTTGATGAAATCAGAAGGCTGAATGCGGGACATTACATGGGATGGAAGAACATTTCATTTCCCACGCCTGAAGAAATATTCAAACTTCTTGGCAGACAGATCATCTTCAATATCCATGTATATGAAACAGGTCCCGACGGTATTGTGGTTGATGAACTCAGGGAACTTATTTCAAAATATGAAATGAAGGACCATGTATATTTTGCAGCACAGGAAAGGGAGATGAAGGTCTGTCTTGAGAAAGCTCCGGGCATCAGAAGATGCATGCTTGAGTGCTTTGAAAAAGACAGGGATATTGTCGATATGGCCCTCTTATACAAGTGCCAGTCAGTCCAGCATTTCTATACAGTTTATTCAAAAGAAATCGTCAAAAAAGCAGCAGAACACAATATTTCAAGCAATCTCTTCTTTGAGGACAACCCTGACAAGGTTGATGAAAGGCTCAGGGATGGCATAGATACAATACTTACGAATTATCCTGACAGGATTCTGCCTCTTGTTCACCGCAGATGACATCTTCTTCAATCACCTTCCGCGACTTGAACGAATAAACAAAAACCGACACAATCAAAATGATATATGATACCAGAATCACAAGGGAGGACAGCCTGTACAATGCGTCCTCCTTTGGTATGTGGATGACGGCAAGAACCTGTGCAACGTTTATGAACAAAGCGGTGGTCACCAGTCCATAAAGAAAAAGCAATTCGCTTCTCTTTTGATATATGAAACCTATCAGTAGTATTACCATTACAGGAAAGAGATATCGTTCATGCATTTTATGTCCCAGTGCATAGATGCCCGTCATGAGCAATGCCGTAAGAATGAATATATCACTTCTCTTCCTGTTGATGAAGGACAGCAAAAAGTATACAAAAACCGAAAACACAAGACCGGCCATTCCCAGGACTGACAGTTTCACCCCCAGAAACGTATTCTCAATTGGCTGCCAGTTGAACTTCAATAAACCGAAAAGGTTTGCAGCATTCAAGGTGGCATAGGGATAGCTGTTTATTGTACCCATGTACTTGTCAATTATCCAGGTCCATTCCTTTCCGATTGAAAAAGGAAGCACTGCCAGTACAAAGAGTGCAGCTCCTCCTGTGAATCCAAATAAGAACGTCCGAAGCCCCTTTCGAATTCCATCCTCAGACAGATGTTTGATAAATACAACTGCCAGAACCGGCCCGAAGAAGAGCATCTGGGGTTTTAGTAAAAGGCCTGCGACAAATACAAGCGCAGCTGTCGCTATTCTCTTTTTGTAAAGAAGAATCAAATATCCTGCGATGGCAATGGTAAGTATTGAATCTATCTGGCCCCATGCAGCGGAGTTCAGAATTGTCAGGGGATTGATCGCATAAAGGACAGCCAGCAGCAGTCCCAGTTTTATATTGTTCTCTTTCTTTCCAAGGGCATACAGCATCCAGGCCATTCCAAGGTCTGCTATGATTGCAGGAATCTTCAGAATCAGATTATACAAAGGGGTGTAGCTTTCGATGCCAAGCAGATTCCCTATGTTTCCAAGTACATGCAATATATAAAGATATCCCGGAGGATAGTCCAGGAATGAAGTGTTTTCATAGACACTGAACAGTCCTTTGCCTGCGGCTGCCTGGGACCAGGCCGTCCAGCATGACATATCTGCGGGATAACCCGGAACCGCAAGACCTATCAGAACCCGCAGAACCAACCCCGCCGTGATGACAACAGCCATGATTATGACTGCTCTTTTACCGGAGTCAGTAAATGGATTCAGCTCCTGCTTTTCAGATTCAACCATTGCAAACAATATATATGCTGCATATACGCCGGCAACAAGCAGAATGAGCTGACTGAAGTCGGCTCCTCCGTCCCCCGAAGGAAGCAGGAAAATACCTGCTGTCACCAGGAGCAGAAAGAAAACCATCAATATAAGCCATATGGATTTTTTAACTGATATGACTCTCATATAACCTCCGACCAGTGTCCACTAAATACTATCACTCATGCCTGCACCTGGCAACCAAGCTATTTTTCTTCCTTTGCCCTTTTCTATTGATTTGGCATATGGCTTGTGGTAGTTTATGACAGAGGAGATTTGACATGCTTGTACAATTACTAGAGAAAGCCGGGGGCTCTCTCCCCGCAACCTATCAACCTTTTCCGCCTTTGTCCGACCGCAGTCATTGGGACAAAGTGTCTTCTGAATTGTCGACCAAATATATAAAGGCCGCAGAAGAATATCTCACCTTTGATTTTCCTGTTCTAAAGGCAACTGACTTCATGGAATATCACCGCACAGGAAACAGAACAGGTTACCAAAATCTCTATGGGCACAGGCGTCATGCATTGAATATTGCAATGCTGGCGGAATTGTTTGAAAACAAGGGTCGTTTCATAGACCTTATGATTGACATGGTTTGGTTGCTTTGTGAACAGACTACATGGATAATTCCGGCCCATAACAAGGTTGCCGGTTATCAGCATCAATGCAGACCGCTTCCCGACTATGACAGACCCATAGTAGCCCTGATGTCCGCGGATGTTGCCGCATCACTGGCTCTGGCATATTACTTCTTCAAGGACAGCTTTGACATGGTTTCACCCCAGATCAGCGAAAGGATAAAAAGTGAGCTGCATAGGAGAATACTGAAACCTTACAGGGATCATACAGACTACTGGTGGATGGGATTTCTCCACGAGGCGAAGGAACAGCTCAACAACTGGAACCCCTGGATTAACTCCAATGTCCTGATGGTTCTTCTTCTCATTGAGGACAACCGGGAGGAACGGCTCTACCAGCTTCGCAAGCTTACCGAAAGCCTTGACAGGTACATAGACTCATATCCCGAAGACGGCGGATGTGACGAAGGTCCCGGTTATTGGGGTCGCGCCGGCGCATCATGCTTTGAATGTCTTGACCTCCTGTATGATTTTTCCGGAGGCAGCATAGACATCTATGGGGAATCCAAGATTGTAAATATGTCAAAATATATTTACCGGGCTCACATAGTCGGTCCTTACTTTGTGAATTTTGCTGATGCAGGTCCCAGGGCTACGGCATCTCCTTCCCTGATATATCGCTTTGCCCGGTTTGTAAAGGATGAAACCGGCATGGCATTCGGTGCCCATCTATACAAAACCATAGATGACAATACAACACTTGGTCGCTTCGGGATTATCAGACCACTGCACGAGGCCGGAACCAGGGATGAGATTCTCTCATACTCCGGGGAATATGCCCCGGAAAAAGCATCCTTCCTTCCTGACATTGAGGTTGCCTTCCTGCGGACAGACAGCAGCAGCGGTGAGCTTTATACAGCAGTAAAAGGAGGCAATAACTTTGAAAACCACAATCACAACGATATCGGTAACTTCATAATATATGGAGCCGGCAAACCTTTTATTGTGGATGTAGGAGCCAAGGAATATACGAGAAAAACCTTCAGTTCAGAAAGGTATGAAATCTGGAACAATAACTCAAGATGGCACAATGTTCCTGAGGTAAATGACCTTGAACAAATCAACGGACGTGATTACAGGGCATCGGATGTTTCTTTCACAAATGAAGGAAACATTTCTCGGTTTTCAGCGGACATCCAGAAGGCTTATCCCGTCGATTCCGGTATTACAAAGTGGAGACGTTCTGTCACCATGGACCATGAAAAGGCAGAGGTGGTTGTATCCGATGACTTCGAACTTGAAATGCCTTCTTCTGACATAAGACTTAACCTTATTACCTGCCCAATACCCAGGATCAATGGCAATCATATAGTCATGGCAAATGATGGTACAACCATGGAAATCATATTCCCTGAGGATTTCGATGCGGAATTCGAGACAATACAGCTTGATGACACCAGCCTGAAAAGTAGCTGGGGTGAAGTATTGTACAGACTAACAATATATAATAAGAAAGAAATGAAAAAAGGAAACTGCAGCATTGTCTGCAGATTAATTGAGGGGGTTTGAAAATGAAAAGCCATTACAGAAAATTATTGGAATATGCAGACAGAGGTGTGGAAAACACCTTGAAACGTCAGTGTCTTGATGTCATGAGTCCCGAGTTCGGAGGATTCCCTGAGATGAGAAAAGGATTCACCGAGCACTCAGCTGGTATCGGCAATGCCGTAAGCCTGGCAGTTCTCTACTATAACGAGGACTCAAGGTACCATCGTGATGAGAGGCTTCTGCTGGCTGCAAACCGTGCAGCTGACTTCACCCTCTCAAAACAGCATGAGGACGGAACCATAGACTTGGTTGAAACCAACATTCACTGTGCAGCCACCATGGGTTTCACTCTTCAGAACGTCGTACCGGGATATCGTGTAATCAAGAAATACAACCAACATACTCCCGGCGAGGATGAACTCCAGGAAAAGATACTGAGATACATTACAAAAGGTGCCGATGGTATGGTAACCGGTGGTTTCCACACCCCCAACCACCGTTGGGTAATAGCCTCTGCCCTGGCACTTTGCTACAACGAGATCGGCAGGCAGGATCTGCTTGATGAAATCGACCTGTATCTGAATGAAGGAATTGACTGTAACCCGCAGGGTGAATGGACGGAGAGGTCGGCAGGCATATACAACAAGGTCAACAACGACGGAATGATAATCATGGCTGAGGAACTTGGCAAATGGGAACTTCTTGAACATGCAAGAAGAAACCTCTTCATGATGTTCAATTACCTGGAGCCTGATGATACCATCTTCACAATGAATTCCCACAGACAGGACATCGGACAGAAAATGTATCCCATGAAATATTATGAGAATTTCCTCATGACCGCACATTATCTGAAGGATCCGCATCTTGCATACATGGCTGATTATCTGTTCAGGATGGTCAATGATTATGAAGGTGATACAGGCCCGCTTGGAGCAGGCAATATTCCAAAGTGCATTTCAAGATACATGCTCCATGATTTCCTGAGGGAAAATGAACTTGAAAAGGAAAAGTATGACTGGACTGATTATGAAGTATTCTATGACCTTTCCAATATCGTAAGGCGCAGGAATGGTGATGCCATAACCACAATCATAGGCGACAGTCCCATGTTCATGAAGTTCCAAAAAGGCCTCAACCAGGTTTTCATCAGATTTGCAGCATCATTCTTTGGTACAGAAGGCAGGTTTACCCCTGACTCCCTCGTGAAAATTGATGGAGGGTACAGACTGCATTACAGAAGTGACTGGGGTTATGTGCGTCCCCTTGGCAAACCTGACAGACCGACAAAAAACGGACATACAAACATTGAACACAGGGAAAGAGCCAATATGCAGGTCTTTGAAGTCAACATCGACATTCTTCCCTTTGATGACGGGGTAAGGGTTGACATCGATTCGATGGGTGTTGAAGGATTGCCCTGCAAGCTTGAGATGATATATGAACCCGGTGGCTTCTTTGACTGCGACCAGACTGAATTCAAAGCTTCAGGCGGCCAGCATATCATGGTACGCTACGGCAAGTATGACTATATCAAAGGCAATGACACAATAAGGGTTGAAGGTGCCTTCGGAAACACCAATTATCATAATGAACTGAGAGGTTCATATCCCGAGGTACCCGATGCCTTCACTGTGTATTTCACAGACTGGTCGCCTACAAAGCGAACCGTGATATTCAAGGGCTTATAAAACAAAAGGACGCAGCTGCGTCCTTTCTTTTTGATAAAATTTAACTAAGCTTTTGCAGGCTCTATGTTTATCTTCTTCCCTTTTATCTGTGAGTTCTTCATCACCTCAAGTACCTCCCTCGCATTTTCACGGGGTACTTCTACAAAGGTGAATTTATCATATATATCGATGGAACCTATGAGTTTCCCATGGATTCCCGTCTCACCTGCTATGGCACCGACAATATCTCCGGGCCTTACTTTCTTGTCTCTTCCTATATTGATGAAAAGTCTTACCATTCCCGGTTCGGCACCTGAGTTGTCAAAATCTGAATCCAGAATTTCATCAGTGATAACGTCACTGCTTCCCATGGCCATTTTCACCAGTGCTGCAGCGATATCAACCGATGAGTAATCCTCCTCCATCAGCCTGTCAATCACTTTCATATGCTTTTCAAGTCCACCCTCATCCAATATTTCCCTGAGCTGTTCGGCAAATTTGGTATTCTTTGTTTCCTCTACATCACTGTCCGTGGGTACTTTCATGAACTTTATCTTTGCATTTGTAAAGCTCTGTATGTCCTCAAGTTCCCTGAGCTGCTTTCTTCCGGTGATGAATGTGAAGGATTTTCCGGTTCTTCCTGCCCTGCCGGTCCTTCCGATTCTGTGAACATAGTATTCCTCATCCTGCGGAACATCATAGTTGAAAACTGCTTCTATTTCGTCTACATCAATTCCCCTTGCTGCAACATCGGTGGCGACAAGTATGTCAATCCTGCAATCCCTGAAAGCATTCATGACCTTGGTTCTGGCAGGTTGCCTCATGTCCCCATGTAGGCCATCGACCAGATAACCCCGCTGCTGCATCTGACCCACCAGTTCATCAACCATTCTCTTTGTATTGCAGAAGACCAGGGATAATCTGGGGTCATATACATCAATAAGCCTGCACAAGGATTCCAGTTTTCTGGTTCTTGGTACTTCGCAATAATACTGCTCAATGCCGGGCACCGTAAGTTTATGATGTACTACCTTTACGAACTCCGGATTATTCTGATACTGATGTGTTATAGCAAGTATCGGTTTTGACATCGTTGCTGAAAAAAGCACTGTCTGGCGTTCCGTGGGAACATCATTGAGAATAATCTCTATGTCCTCCCTGAATCCCATGTTAAGCATTTCATCGGCTTCATCAAGAACAAGCATTCTTAACTCGTCAAACCTGAGAGTCCTTCTTCTCATGTGGTCCATCACCCTTCCGGGGGTTCCTATTATAATCTGCGCTCCCTGTTTGAGTGCCTTTATCTGTCTGTCTATGGGCTGTCCGCCGTAAATGGGAATGACCTTGATGCCATCGATATATTTGGTAAGTCTTCTGATTTCCCCCGATGCCTGTATTGCAAGCTCCCTTGTGGGACAAAGAACCAGCACCTGCGGCATCCTGTTGTCTGCATCAATCATTTCAATTGCAGGTATGCCGAATGCTATTGTCTTTCCCGTTCCGGTTTCTGAGTGACCCGTAACGTCACGTCCGCTCATAATGAGAGGTATGCTTGCAGTCTGTATTGCAGTAGCTTCCTCAAAACCCATGTCTTCTATTGCCCGCAGTATCGGGCCGGATAATTCCATATCCGTGAATTTAATTTTTTCCATTTCGTTCCTTTATTCTTTTTTGCCTGCTTGTTATATATAGATAAGATGAATTATTTGCATATTACAATTAGCCTTGCCTATAATAGCACAAGTTGTGTAAAATGCAAGGATTATATTTTATTTACATGGATTTCCAATCAGCTATTCTTTTATATGCCTCTTTTATATCATTGACAATGTAATCCGGTCCTACGGTTTCAAGTTCCTTCACACTGAACGAAGTTGTTATTCCTATTACGGACATTCCTGCTGCCTTTGCCGCCATTATTCCGCTTTTTGCATCCTCTACAACCATGCAGTTTTCCGGAATGATGCCTATCAGTAGGGCGGCTTTTTGGAATATCTCAGGATCCGGTTTCTTTTTTTCAACATCACTTCCCGTGACAAGTGCATCAAAGAAATCAACATCAAGTCCGATGCATGCCAGATTTGTCCTGACCTTTATCAAATCAGCAGCCGATGCAACGGCAACCTTAAGCCCCAGGTTTCTTACTTTCAGAAGAACTTCCTTTACTCCGTCAAAGACCTCAACAAGCTCCCTTGCCCTTTCGACGTATAGCATATATGCATAGTCCTTCATTTCCGTAGTATATTCAAGACCGTACTTTCCGGCGACCCCTCCGATGAAGGCATCTTCACCCATCCCTGTGAATTCCACGAAATCACTCTTCGTCGGGTTTATCCCAAAACGTCTGAGAGATTCAATTGCCGTTGTTTTCATTGCATCTTCCGAATGGACAAGAACCCCGTCCATATCAAATATTACTGCCTTTTGATTCATTGTTGATTATTCTCCGTCAATAAGTTCCTTTGTATATGATGGGCTTGAATCCCAGATTATCCATGAATCATACCCGGCATCATATACCGCCTGCATCTGAAGCTGGAATTTCTCTGCATCATACTCCGCCCAATATCCATTTGGCAGATATGAGGCTGTGAACCCCTGGATATATGGTCTCATGGTTGCCTTGAAATTCTCTATCTTATTCATCTTTGATGTAGCCAGTGCCAGGGTGTCATAAACAACTCCATACGGGTCAAGGTCGGGTTTTTCATAAAGTGTACCGTTTATCATTGAGCCAACCCCATTGCCCATGGTTGAGTTGGATGAATTTGCATAATGGGAAGGATAAATCATTGGAGATATTACATCAACATTTTGACTGAATACGGATAGTGACTGACCTATACCTCCTGCATCATAGCTTTCAATACATGTTATTCCGAATATATCAGCTGATAAAATGTATTCCGAAAGTTCCGTTGATGCATAATTGATGAATCTCTCTACATAGAATTCCCTGGGTTCCGTAAGGTAACTGTAATCTATGCCATGTCCGTTGCCCGGAAATCTGATGTAATCAAACTGAACTTCGTCAAATCCTTTTTCAAGGACCTCACGGGCTATTTCAACAATGTATTCACCGGCAGCAACATTTGAAATATCCATCCAGGTGGTTGAACCGCTGTTTGTAATTTCCCTGTAGTTTGTCCCGTCGGTTTTCTTCAGAGCCCAGTCGGAATTGAACTCACCCATGACATCATCCTTGAAACATACAATCCTGGCAATTGCATAAATGCCGTTTGCATGGAGTTCATCGGTCAAGGCCTTAACATTGAATGCCGGTGCAATGGCTCCTGCAGCCTTTGCTGTTTCATTCTGCGAATCATATACCAGGTATCCGGAGTCATTCTTCACATTTATTACAAATGTATTTATCTGGGTTTCCTCGGCAAGTTTCAGCCAGTTGTCGAATCTTGTCCTGTTGGAAATATGGCTTTCGGACAAATATATCCCCCTGACAACCGGTATTTCCTTCAATTCAGGATTCCCCGGAACCATGGAAGGTGTCGGCGTAGGTGATGGTGAAGCCGTTGCCGTAGGTACGGGTGACGGGGTCGGACTCGGTTCTGTGGTTGGTGTTGGGCTTGGACCCGGTGATACCGTGGGTTCTTCAGTAGGTTCAGGAGTTACTGAAGGCGTGGGTGTGGGTTCTGCAGTTACGGTAGGTTCTGCCGAAGGTGAGACCGCCGGAGACGGCGACTCAGAATTCTCTGCACCACCATTTTGGTTGCAGGAAACCAGCAACGCAAGGGACAATAGGACTACCAATAAAATTTTAATTCTTTTCATTTGTAAAACTCCGGTTTCTATATAAGGTTTCCAGTAGATTTTATCTTAAAATTCATATTTTTACCAGTATGGCAACCATGGTTCGGAAAAATCATTTTCAAGACTGACTCTATGTAATCCATATGATATTTGCTATAATCCATCCATGGAGGTTCAATATGCAGTTTGATTTTTCAACGGTACTGTTTGCCTTTGGCCTGACTTTGTTTGCAGGTCTTTCTACGGGGATAGGAAGTGCACTGGCTTTTTTCGCAAAGAAAACCAATACCCGTTTTCTGGCAGTAGCCCTTGGGTTTTCTGCAGGTGTAATGATCTACGTCTCAATGATAGAGATATTCTTCAAGGCCAAGGATTCGCTTCAGGGAGCCATGGGTGAAAGAGCCGGTTACTGGGTAACCGTAGCAGCATTCTTCGGAGGGATGTTTCTTATAGCCCTTATAGACAAACTGGTCCCTGAAATTGAAAACCCCCATGATATGACCAAGGCAGGTGACTCATCAATACTTGAAACACCCGAAGCAAAAAAGAAACTTATGAGAATGGGTGTGCTCACAGCCCTGGCAATCGGTATTCACAATTTTCCAGAGGGACTTGCCACATTTACATCAGCACTCAAGGACCCTTCTCTTGGTATAGCCATCGCAGTAGCCATAGCCATTCACAATATTCCCGAAGGAATTGCTGTTTCAATCCCCGTATATTATGCCACCGGAAACAAACGCAAAGCCTTTTGGTTATCTTTCCTATCCGGAATATCCGAACCCGTAGGAGCCCTCATTGGATTTTTGATACTGATGCCCTTCATGAGTGATGTCATGTTCGGAATACTCTTTGCGGCAGTATCAGGCATCATGGTCTTCATTTCCCTTGACGGCCTTCTGCCCGCAGCACGGGAATATGGTGAAGCACATCTTTCCATATATGGTCTTGTATCCGGCATGATAGTCATGGCCATAAGCCTCCTGCTTTTTGTCTAGTGATCACGTCATCCGTCGGATCATCGTACCAAAACGGTCACGTTATCCGTCGGATCATCGTACCAAAACGGTCACGTTATCCGTCGGATCCGGATCATCATACCAAAACGGTCACGTCATCCGTCGGATCATGTGACCGGTGTTAGAATGAAGAAGTCTCCGAAGAATTTATTGTACTCATCGGGGCTGAATGGGATTACTCCCGTATCAGGATAAAATGTAAACTCTGAAAAGTATACTTTTCCTTCCACTGAATAAAGGTCGACCCTGACAAAGGGGAACCCTTTGCTAAGAGCAGCTGCTGTCTTTTTGAGTTCTTCAAAGGTATCGGGTTTTTCAAATTCGATGTCCAGACCGGGTTTGCCTTTTGTGACATATATCCGGTTCCAATCCATATCATAGGCACTGTATTTTACACCGTCTTTACTGAATCTGCCGGCACATACGAACAAAACCTCAGGCTTCCCATCATAACAATAGAATTTATAATCAACAAGTTCTCCCAGTTCTTTGTTTATCAGAAATTTTTCACAAATGACAGCGGGTTCTATGTTTTTATAAGACCACTCCCTGGTGTGGTCGAACCTGTTTATCCTAAGCCACTTTTTCATGGTTTTTACCATTTCATCGATATTTGCATTATTTTTCTTATCGTAGAAAATATTCATGTCACTGCCGTGGTTTGCCTTAATTACACATTTATCCGGAAGGTTATCAAAATCGCGGTAGCCAAGCTCACTCTTAATGAAATAGACTTCGTTAAGTATATGGTCATACCCCAGACTACGGACATAATCCCTGGATTTGATCTTATCGGCCATGACAGTCATAAGTGGATTCCTGTGATGCAGTTTGTACCACTGTATTTTTTCGTCAAAGGTAATCGGATTCTTAAGGTCCGGAAGCTTCCCGTAGGAAGCATAGTACATCAGACTCACAAAAACTCCATCAGGGATCAATCGCTTGATACCTGCCGGAGTTTTCCTTGAGAGCGCCCGAAGTATTTCCGGAATATTCAATTACAATTTCCTTTCCATAAGGTCCGCTTCATAGATTTCATTGGTCCTGGCATCAATCACCATGGTCTTGAAATCCATTCCAATCAAATCCATTTCGTATTCCTGCCGGAATGCAGGAAAAGCCAGTTTTGCATGAACCTTCCTTTCAAGGGGATTGAAGATCCTGAAAACAATACCCTTGCCATCATCCGACATTTTCATGGCGGATATCTCCACTTCACCTTCGACTATATTTACCAATGCTTCCGGCTTGCTTCCGACTCCCGTCGGGAAGAATGAAAGCACCATTGGTCTTTCATTGAATACCATAGCCTCCCTTTCAACACTACCGGCTATTTCAGCTGCATCTCCTGCATTGATTGCGAACTCATAGTCATGCTCCCCCTGGTCAATATATGGTGAAAACCTGTCCTGTGGCATTATATATGCATTTCTGACCGAGAAATCGGATTTACCCGCAGAATAACCCGGGGATCTCATCATTGTAATCCTCAGGTCTCCGTCAACGCAATTGGATCCATAAGTTCCTGTATTTATGACAGACAGAGCTTTGCTCCCGTCTGTTATAAGATTCCATTTATGGGACACCATTTCATCACCATTTGCAAGCAGCTTTTCATGTCCATATGCAGTCTGGCCAATGAATTCAACATTCTCAAGGGTGGTCGGAACTGACATCTTGAGCATTTTCATCTTTTCATTCCAGTAGACCTTTACCTTGGTGACGATTTTGGTTCCCTTTGTCGGAAGATGATAATCAAGGCAGATATACGAATTATTGTATTTCATCACCGCTTCAATTATAGTTCTAACGGGGCCTTCCTCAATCACTCTGACGGATTCAATGTCTCCGTCCAGAATCCCTGAGAATCTGCTTCCCTCACCCGGGGTCATGACTTCAAACTTACCCTCGACATCATTGAAGCTCTTCTCCTTGTGGGCCCATGAATTCTCATCATCCTTTATCACAAGTGGCATAAAGGCGTTTCCCTTTATGAAATCATGTCCTTTGACCGAGTATTTGGTTATTGTGCCTGTCTGTTTTCCTATCCAGACCTCAATATCCTCATTTCTGAACATGAATTTGCCATCAGTTTCCCTCAGCTTTATCGGCGGTTTTCTTTCCACCATTTCTATGCTTACATCAAATCTGCTTATTGAGTTTGCCTTCAGAACTGCCGTGAATACACTCTTCTTCCTCCAGTCAACATTGAAATTGGAAGCTTCATGCTCAACCTGGCTCAGTATTCTTACTCCGTTGAAACGGACAACAGGATTGGCAAAAATCTCCTTGTTCTTGTTCTGGTCAGGCAGTTGGTATTCACATTCAATGGTTTCCTCAATGTCATATGGATGTGGGTTATATACTATTATCGGTATTGTCCCGTCATCAGCTTTTTCCAGGCCGGAACACAGGGCAATGAATGCCCGGGACCTTATTTGTCTCAGCTCCTCTAGGGCATGGCCGGCGAGGTTCATGCTGAATCTTTCAACAGCCGGTATTGAAGATCCCGGAAGGATGTCATGGAACTCTATGAGCATCAGGTCTTCCATTGCCTTTTCAAATTTATCAAATGGGTAATCAATCAATCCGCTGACATGGGCATGTACCGCCATCTTTTCTGTACGATACAACTCATTTTCCAACTGCATGTGGAGCTGCTTTATTCTTATTTGTGAGGTGTAGCATCCTGTATACCTTGGATTCAGAATTCCTGAATATACCGGAAGTTTTGGATTGGTTCTCTCAAGTTCACTGAAATATTCCTCAGGGGTCGAATGGAGAATATTCCATTCATCAGTATTACCATCCAGTTCCTTGATTTTTTGATAGTCTATCCTTGACGGACCCCCACCATGGTTGCCTATCCCCCA
>ERZ795057.2155-NODE-2155-length-15348-cov-4.624207_pt1 | contig 15348 bp, 11 predicted proteins | sample MGYA00375141_ERZ795057 | MGnify/ENA primary metagenome ERZ795057 (study PRJEB30186, sample SAMN05720163) | activated sludge metagenome | isolation source: Anaerobic digester | place: Hong Kong | collected 2015-01-26 ... | reverse complement strand
CGCCAATGCCACCCCCGGATGGCCGCGGAGCAGGCCAAGCCAGCGGACGCCGTGGCCGGGCTTGCACCGGCCACTGGCGTCGTCCCCCTCAGGGGGAAGGCGTAGAACGCGACTCAGGGGCAGCGTCATCACGCGCCCGCCACGATGCTCAGCACCGCCATGCGCACCGCGATGCCGAAGGTGACCTGCGGCAGGATCACGCTCTGCCCGCCGTCGACCACGGCGGAATCGATCTCCACGCCGCGGTTGATGGGCCCCGGGTGCATGACGATGGCGTCGGGCCTGGCCAGCCGCAGCTTCTCGGGCGTGAGGCCGTAGCTCTTGAAAAACTCCTGGCTCGAAGGCAGCAGCGCGCCGCTCATGCGCTCGTTCTGCAGGCGCAGCATGATGACCACGTCGGCGTCCCGGATGCCATCTTCCAGCGAATGGCACACGCGCACACCCATCGGCGCCAGATCGCCCGGCACCAGCGTGCGCGGGCCGACCACGCGCACTTCGGCCGCGCCGAGCGTGGTGAGCGCGTGGATGTCGGAGCGCGCCACGCGCGAGTGCAGCACGTCGCCGACGATGGCGACGGTGAGGTTGCTGAAATCCTGCTTGTAGTGCCGGATGGTGTACATGTCCAGCAGCGCCTGCGTGGGGTGCGCGTGGCGGCCGTCGCCGGCGTTGACCACGTGCACGTGCGGCGCCACGTGCTGGGCGATCAGGTAGGGCGCGCCGCTCTCGCTGTGGCGCACCACGAAGATGTCGGCCGCCATGGCCGCCAGGTTGGCGATGGTGTCAAGCAGCGATTCGCCCTTGGCGGTGGAGCTGCGGGCGATGTCCAGCGTGTACACGTCGGCCGACAGGCGCGTGGCCGCGATGTCGAAGGTGGTGCGGGTGCGCGTGCTGTTCTCGAAGAACAGGTTGAACACGCTCTTGCCGCGCAGCAGCGGTACCTTCTTGACCTCGCGGTCGCTCACGCTGACGAACTGCGCGGCGGTGTCGAGGATATGGGTGAGGATGTCGCGCGGCAGCCCTTCGGTGGACAGCAGGTGGGTCAGTTCGCCGTTGGCGTTGAGCTGCGGGTTGCGGCGGTTCAGCACGGCTGCACCTCGTCGATGCGGAAGGACAGACAGCCGTCGTCGGCCCGGGCCAGTTCCAGCGAGCGCGCCGCCGGCAGGCTCACACGGGCGGCGGCAAAGTCGGCCGCCACCGGCAGCTGGCGGCCGCCGCGATCGACCAGCACCGCCAGCCGCACGCGGGCGGGGCGGCCGTAGTCGAACAGCTCGTTCAGCACGGCGCGGATGGTGCGGCCGGTGTAGAGCACGTCGTCGATGAGCAGGATGTCGGCGCCGTCCACCTCGAACGGCAGCGTGGTCTGCGAGGCATTGGCCAGGCCCCGGCGGGCGAAGTCGTCGCGGTGCATGGCCGAGGAGATGGCGCCTGGCGCGCCCTCTCGCCGCAGGTCGGCGTGCAGGCGCTCGGCCAGCCACCCGCCGCCGGACACGATGCCCACCAGGTGCGTGCCTGCCGCCAGCAGCGGGGCCACGCCCTCGCGCAACTCGCCATACAGGGCCTCGGCATCCAGCGCCAGCGCGCCCGCGGTCGCCACAGACGCCGCGTTCATGGAAGTCTTCTCAAGAATTGCTCCAGGATGATGGCGGCCGCGGCGGCGTCGGCATCGCGCGCGCCGCTCCCCAGGGCCTCGGTGGTGGTGTAGCGCTCGTCGACCTCGAACACGGGCAGCCCGAAGCGCCCGCGCAACTGGCGCGCAAAGCGCTGCGCGCGGGCGGTGTTCTCGTGGCTGGCCCCGTCGGGATGGAAAGGCACGCCGACCACCAGGGCGTCCGGCTGCCATTCGGCAATGCGGCCGGCCACGTGCGGCCAGCGGGCGTCGCCCTCCGCGCGGATGGTGGCCTGCGGCGTGGCCGCGCGGGTCAGGCGGTTGCCCACCGCCACGCCGGTGCGCTTAAGGCCGAAATCGAAGGCGAGGAAGGTCGACAGCGACGCGGGTACCTCGGTACCGATGCCGGCGCGGGTGCCGCTGACGGCAGTCTTCGCGGCGTTGGCGGTCATGGCGCGCACCTTGTCGCCGCGGCACGTGCGGCCGTTATGCGGTGGTAGTTCGAAGACATGCCATGCCACAAGCCTCGACTTCTGTCGTGCCCGGGACGGGAGAGCATCAGGCGTGTCCCGCATCGGGCGCCAGCATCCAGGCCTGCAGCCCCAGCAAGCCCAGCGCCTGCTCGTAGCGCTTGTCCACCGGCGCTTCGAAGATCAGGCCTGCATCGGCGTCCACGGTGAGCCAGGAATTGCGCGCCAGTTCGGACTCGAGCTGACCTTCGCCCCAGGCGGAATAGCCCAGCGTGACCAGCACGCGCTTGGGGCCGCCGCCAGACGACATGGCCTCCAGCACGTCCTTGGACGTGGTCATTTCCAGCCCACCCGGCACCACCATGGTGGAGGCGTAGACCGATTCGTCGGCCCCCATGCCTTCTGCGGTGACCGGCTCATGCAGCACGAAGCCACGCTCGGTCTGCACCGGGCCGCCGTGGAACACCGGCTGACGGCCGAGTTCGGCGCGATCGAGCGGCAACTCCACCTTGGCGAACAGATCAGCCAGGTTGATGTCGCCGGGCTTGTTGATGATCAGCCCCAGCGCGCCACGCTCCGAGTGCTCGCACACGTAGACGACGCTGCCCGCGAACATGTCGTCGTCCATGTTCGGCATGGCGATCAGGAAGTGGTTGGTCAGGTTGATCGGCTGCGCGTGATCGGCCATGACCAAATTCTACGGGAGCCGGCACCACCGGCCTTGATCCGGGTGGCGCCGAGGGGCACCCACCCGGTGCGGCAGCACCGCGTCAGCGCGCGGCGGCGGCTTCGCGCGCGTAGCGCTTGATCAGGCCGAGCAGTTCCTCTTCCGAGTACGGCTTGCCGAGGTAGTCGTTGACGCCCAGCTCGCGTGCATGTTCGCGGTGCTTTTCGGCGATGCGGGAAGTGATCATCACCACCGGCAGGTCGCGCAGCTTCTCGTCGGCGCGGATGTTGCGCACGAAGTCGAAGCCGTCCATGCGCGGCATCTCGATGTCCGACAGCACCACCGCCGGCCGCTCGGCCTGCAGGCGCTCCAGGCCCTGCAGGCCGTCGTTGGCCAGCGCCACGCGATAGCCTTCGCGCTGCAGCAGGCGCTGCGTGACGCGGCGCACGGTGATCGAATCGTCCACCACCAGCACCAGGGGGATGTCCGACTTGGGCGCTTCTGCCACCACCGCCGTGGGCGGCTGGCTGCCTTGCTCCGTTACCGCCGCAGCCTCGGTCTGGGCATGCAGGGCGCTGAACGCATGGGCCTGCTCGCCATAGACGTTGGCCATGGCGACAGGGTTGTAGATCAGGGCGACGGCGCCCGAGGCCAGCGCCGTGATGGCCACCAGACCCGGCAGGCGCGCCAGTTGCGGCCCCAGGCTCTTGACCACCACTTCCTGATGGCCCAGCACTTCGTCCACGTGCAGCGCCACGCGCTGCGCCGCGCTGCGGAACACGATCACGGGCGTGCTCTTGGCCGGTGGCTCGGTGCTGTGAGAGGAACTCTGCAGGAGCGCCCCGGACCAATAGAACGGCACATCCTCACCGCCGTGCGCGAAATGCCCGTCGCGGTAAGCCTGGGCAAGTTCATCGACCGTGGCGCGCCGCACGATCTCCACCAGGTTGGACGGCACGCCGACCGCCAGATTGCCCGCGCGCAGCATCACCACGTGCGTGACTGCGGTGGTCAGCGGCATGACGAGCTTGAACGACGTACCCTGCCCCTCGCGGAAACTGGTTTCGACACGGCCGCCCAGCGCCCGGATCTCGGTGTGGACCACGTCCATGCCGACACCGCGCCCGGCCAGTTCGGTCACTTCGGTGGCGGTGCTGAAGCCCGGTTCGAAGATGAGGCCGGCAACTTCCTGGTCGCTGAGCTGCTGGTCGGGCGCGATCAGGCCACGCTGCACCGCACGCTCGCGGATGCGCGCGGCGTTCAGGCCGCCACCGTCGTCGCGGAAGGTCACCGACACGTCGTTGCCCGACTGCAGCACCTCGATCGCGATCGAGCCCACAGGATCCTTGCTGCGCGCCTCGCGCACTGCCTGCGTCTCGATACCGTGCACCACGCAGTTGCGCAGCAGGTGTTCGAAAGCAGGTGTCATGCGGTCCAGAATGCCGCGGTCCATTTCGATGGAGCCGCCGGTGATGTCGAGCCTGACCTGCTTGCCCGCCTCCTTGGAGGCCTGCCGCACGACGCGATACAGACGCTCCGAGATGCCCTCGAACTCCACCATGCGCGTGCGCAGCAGATCGCGCTGCAACTCGCGCGACTGGCGTGCCTGCGCGGCCAGGTCGTCTTCGCTGGCATCCACCGCTCGCTGGATGGTGCGCTGCACGGTGGCGACGTCATTGACCGACTCGGCCATCATGCGCGTCAGTTCCTGCATGCGCGTGAAACGGTCGAACTCGAGCGGGTCGAAGCCCTGGTCGGCGTCCTTGGCAAGGGCCAGACGCGATTGCATCTGGGTTTCGGCCTGCAGCTCGACGTCGCGCAACTGCAGGCGCAGGCGTTCGAGGTTGCCGGTGAGGTCGGTCAGCGAGGTGCGCAGTTGCCCCACCTCGGCTTCGAGGCGCGCACGCGAGGTGATCACCTCGCCGGCCTGGTTGACCAGCCGGTCCAGCAGCTGCGCGCGCACGCGCACAGCCTGTTGGGCGTGGGCACGTGCCGTGGTCAGCGACAGCCCGACCGGCTGCGCCACCGAGCCGCCGGGCACGGGCTTGATAGCCGGCGTCGCACTCGGCACCGCTGCCTCGGCCGTCGGCTGCTGCGGCACTACCGGCGCCTCGGTGTCGATGGTCTGCACCGTCACCTGGTCGTCCGCGAGCTCCGCCGCCGGCTCTCCGCGCGTCTGCAGCCGGCGGAACGCGGCCTGCAGGTCGTCAAGATGGTCGAGCAGCGGTTCCAGATCTTCGCGTTCGAGCGATTCGCTACCGAGCTGCTCGATGGCCGACTCGGTGCGGTGCGCCATTTCGCCCAGCCGGAGGGCGCCGGCGAGGCGCGCACTGCCCTTGAGGGTATGCAAGCCGCGCATCACCTGGCGATGCGCGCCACGGTCCTCGGGGTTCCCCACCCAGTCGCGCATGGCGCGGCCCAGCTCAGGTAGCAGTTCCTCGGCCTCTTCCTCGAAGATCGGAAAGAGATCTTCGTCCACTGCATCGACGACGTCGATGTCGTCGGCGATCGATTGCCGGGGCGTCTGCCCCGCCGCCGCAGCGTCTTGCGTACGCACCGTCGCAGCTGCGCGAGCGACTTCCGCCTCGACCGGTCCTGCCTGAGGCTCCTCAGCCGCCTCCTCGTCCACTTCGGCGACGGGCTCGGCCTCGGTCGGCTCGAGTTGTTGCACAGCCTCCAGCACTTGCGGATTGGGCTCCTTCAGGATGCCCGCCGCGAACTGGTGCAGGACACGGCGAACGTCTTCCGCCGCCTCCACCAGGGTCTTGGCCTGCTCCGAAGTGCCCCGACCCTGGCCGTGCAGGCGCTGCAGCGCATGCTCGATCGCGCGCGCCAGGCCCGACAGGCCCGTGAATCCCACCGTCGCCGAACTGCCGGCCAGGGAGTGCGCCCGCGCGATGGCACGCTCGGGCACCTGCTCGTTGAGCATCAGCGCCCATTCCGACAAGTCGGCAATGAGCTGGCGCGACCATTCGTCGGCCTCGCTCAGGTAGACGTTGTAGAGAGGAATGCTGACCTTGAGGTCGCCGATTTCCCTGTACAGGCTGGCGTCGTCGCCATCACTGGAAACGTCTTCGGCAGGCTCGTCAGCCGCCACCGGCTCCACTGGCACATCCATCTCGGGCGCGGCGGCCTCCTCGGCAACCACTGGCTCCGATGCCTCCTCGTCCGCCACTGCTGGCAGCTGCGCCGCGAAATCGAGTTCCGGCAATTCAAGCGCCAGCGGCTCGTTGTCGGCTGGCAGCGTCGTGCTGACGTCGCTCTTGCCGGCAGCCTCTTCATCATCGACGAAGGAAAGTTCCTGCAGGTCGAGCGAAAGCAGCGGCTCGTCCCCCGCGACATCCGCCTCGGTAACGCCTTCGGCCAAGTCCGAATCCTGGGTGGACACGGTGCGCTCCTGGGCAGGCGACGCAGCCAGATCGGCGAACGCGGAAAAAGACCCGACTTCAGCGGGATCGGACTCGACAACGTCCACCTTGCTGGAAAAATCGGCAAACGCGGAATCGTCAAGGACCGGCTCACCCACCTTCACCGCGAGGGTATTGACCTCGCCCCCCCCCGCTTGGTCGGCATCGAGTTCCAGGTCTGGCAGATCGAAAGCCGTTATGGCGAGCGGCGCCACTGGCGCCTCGGGCTCGCCCTCCACACGCGCCGCCGGGTTCAGGGTGTCGCTGAAGGCCGAGGGCATGTCAGCGTCGGCTTCCAGGGCGTCAGCGTCGAGTTCCGCCGGAGCGGACGCGGCAGCATCGGCCATCGCCACCTGAGGTTCTGCGCCATCAGCAGGCTGGCCGGCCACCAACGCGACAACTTCGCCATTCTTGCGCAGCGCATCGGCGGAAGCCGTGAAAGGCGCTGCCTTCCATCTTGCGTCGGTATGCTGCGCAATGTCCTCCACCCAGGTGCCGAAGGCAGCCAGCGCGTCGGAGGCCAGGCCCCGCAACTCCGGCGTCACGGGCTTTTCCTCAGGCAGCCACGCATTGAGGAGTTGCTCCATGGACCATGCCGCCTCGCCGAATTCGTTGAGGCCGACCATGCGGGAACTGCCCTTGAGGGTATGGAACGCACGACGCAACGTGGTCTGCTGCTCCATGTCACCCGGCATGTCCGTCAGCGCCTGCACAGCCTCCCGGCCGTTGCCCACCACCTCGCGCGCCTCCTCCAGGAAGATTTCGAGCAGTTCCGCATCGACGTCGTCCGACGCAGCGCCAGCATCAACCGCAACCGCAACCGCGGCGGCCTTCGGCTCTTCTCCGGCTACCGGCTCTGCCGCAGCCAGCACAGCGGGTTGGCTCTCCCCGACATCGGCGGCGGCAACAGTTGCTTCAGCTGCAGCACTCGCGGGAGCCGCGGTGACACTCACTTGCGGGCTGGTACCCCTTTCCGCACGCTCCCACTCAGGCAGACCCGCGGCGTCGGGCTCGGCATCGCCGTCCGGCCCGGAAAGCTCCATGTCGACGCGACCCGCGACCTGGGCTACGGTGCCGGGCTCCGGCGCGACTCGGCCCATGAGCGGCCTGAGTTCACCCGTTTCAGCGTCATAGGCGAAAAGCTTCTTGGCCAGCACCGGCTGATAGCCCAGCGTGTCGACCAGAAAACCCAGGGCACCGAGGTTGCTGCCCAGTCGCTCGAAGCTGCCTGAAGCCTTGAGCGTGGCGGCATCCTCATCCGACGCGATGAAACCGTCCACCGTTTCCCGCATGCGCGCCACAGCCTGTGCGGCCTGATCCAGGCCCAGCACGGAAAGCACACCGCGCATCTGCGACATCAGCCCCGGCACCTGGCCGAGCGGCGTCTTGTCCTCGGGATGGCGGAAGAACTGGTCCAGGAACTGCTCCGCCTCGCCCAAGGTCACGCGCAACTCGCCCACCACGGTACCCATGGTCTGGCGGTCGCTCACACGGCTGTAGAGCTCCTCCATCCAGGGCTCGAGCGGCTGCTGCGCACCGCCAGCCAGTACGGCATCGAGCCGCTGCGCAAGCTGCGTCGTGCGCGCGCCAAAGCCCTGGTCGCCCGGCTGGAAGTCGGCGAAGGATGCCTCCAGGAACAACACCGCCGTGGCGGTTTCCATGGCCAGTTCCGCGCTCGGAGGCTTGCCGGACTGGGCCGTCAGCGTGGCCACGCGGCTCAGCACATCGGCGAGCGCCTTGCTCTTCGGATGAAGCTTGAGCAGCGACTCGGCTACCAGCCCGAACTGGTCCACCGTGCTCTTCTTGCGCGCGAGGTCACCACCAGCCAGAGCCGACCAGTTTTCCTTGACCGATTCGACGCGGCGCCTCGCCTGCGCCAGCACGGCCGGGTCGAACAGGCCAAAGGCCGGTTCGTTGTAATCGACCGGCTGGTAAGTACCCAAGTTCCAGGCCGACCGGATCGCCCCCAGCACCGGCGTGCGCACGCCAGCACCGGGACGGGCCTGGGCACAGAAGAACAGCAGTTCGAGCGCCAGTCGCTCGGACACGTGCTGCTCACCCTTGGCCAAGGCTGCGTATTGGAGCAGGATGCGTGAGGCTGCGCGCTTGACATACACGTCCGCAGGCATCAGCTGATGCGCCAGTGCCTCGAAGAAGCCCGACGACAGCTTCCAGAAGACGACGGGGTGCCGGCTGGTTGCACCGTCGGCCAGGCCCAGGCTCACCACGCTGAGCTCCGAGGCCGCGTTGGCATCGCCTTTGCGCATGAGCTTGAGCACACCATGATCGAGCCTGGCTCGCACCTCGGGTCCATAGCTCAAGCGCTGCGGACTCGCCGGCGTCGCCGGGTCGATCCAGCGCCAGGGTTGCGGCCACAGGTCGGCTGGATGGATGCGATCGGCGCCTGCCAGTTCCTGAACCTGCCGGTACTGGGGAAACAGGCCAAGCGGCGGGCGCGGCCGGTCGCCCAGCTGGCCCTCCAGGTATTCGAGAAGCGCGAAACCCGCACGCTCCATCGCCGATGCGGCCTCGTCGCTGCAGATTTCAGGCCGCTGGACGAATTGCTGAACGGCAGCCTCCATGCCGCGCACCATTTGCGATGCAACGCTCTGGCCCACCATGTCGAGCGCGCCCACCACCTGGTGCAGTTGCTGGCGTGCCATTCGCAAGTGGCCCGCGTCCAGCGACGCCATGTCAACGCCGCGCGCAGACTCGGCCTCGTGGACAAAGCGCTTCAGCGACTTCGTGGAAGACTCGATGGACTTGCGGGTCTCCTCGAGCACCCACGCCAACGGGCCGAGATCACCCGTATCGACGACCGCGCCGTTGGCTGCTTCGAGTTGGCTCGTCACCATGAATTCCCACGCTCCACTGTCTAGCTAGTTCCCTGGGCCTCCTCGGCCCGGTCGCGGCACGGTCAGGCGATCTTGAACCGCGCCACCGACTGGCGCAGCTCATCGGCCATGCGTGCCAGATCCCGCACCTGATTGGCGGTGGTGCGCGTGCTCTCGCCCGTCTGCTCCGTCACCGCGAAGATGTGCTGGATGTTGCTGGCCACTTCGCTCGCCTGATCCGCCTCCTTCGACGCGGAGGCAGAAATCTGCTCAATCAGCTCAGCAAGCTGTCGCGACACGCGGTCGATCTCCGACAGCGCGGTACCCGCGTTGTCCGACAGGCGCGCCCCTTCGACCACACCCTGCGTCGATCGCTCCATGGCGGCCACCGCGTCCTGCGTATCGGTCTGAATCGCCTTCACCAGCGCCGCGATCTGGCGCGTGGCATCACCAGAGCGCTCGGCCAGCCGCTGCACTTCCTCCGCCACGACCGAGAAGCCTCGGCCCGCTTCACCGGCCGACGCGGCCTGAATGGCGGCGTTCAAGGCCAGCACGTTGGTCTGTTCCGTAATGTCCGCGATCAGTTCGGTGATTTCACCGATCTCCTGCGACGATTCACCAAGCCGCTTGATCCGCTTGGAGGTTTCCTGGATCTGGTCCCGGATCGCATTCATACCGCCGATCGCGTTCTGCACAGCGACCAGGCCCGACTCGGCGGCCTCCAGCGATTGCCGCGCCACCGATGCCGATTGCTGGGCCTGGGTGGACACCTCGTTGATTCGGCTCGCCATGTCCAGCACCGATTGACCGGTTTCGCGAATCTCACGCAGCTGCTCGGTCGAGGTCGCCAGCAGTTCGGTCGACGTGCTTTCCACCTTCGACGTCGTCTGCGCCACGCGGGTAGCCGTGCTCTGCACGTTGCCCACCAGGGAGCGCAGTTCTTCCACCGTGTAGTTCACCGAGTCGGCGATGGCGCCGGTGATGTCCTCGGTCACCGTGGCTTCCTGTGTCAGATCGCCTTCGGCCACCGTCTGCAGCTCGTTCATCAGTCGCAGAATGGCTGCCTGGTTGGCATCGTTCACGCGCTTGGATTCGAACTGCTGCTGTTCCGCCGTATGGCGCTGCGTTTCGGCCATCATCTGCCGTTGACGGCTTTCACGCAGCTGCACGTAACCGAGACCGATGGCCGACAGAATGGCCAGCAACGCGGGGATGCCCAGGCCAAGCATGGCGGTACCCGTCATGCCCGAGGAAGAAGACACCTGCGTCTGCAGTGCCTCAAGGTCTTTCCGCAGCGGTTCGCTGTCGGCCACGATCGACGCCTGCGCCTCGCGGGCGGACACCAGGCCCTGCAGGTTGCCCAGCACGCCACCGGCCTTGGCACGCGTGTCCTCGAACATCTTCAGCAGCGCACCGAGGCGTTCACGCGTCTGCTCGTCGCGCGCCGGCGCGATGCGCAGGTCGGCGTTGCCATCCAGCAGGCCCTGAGCCAGTTCCTTGAAGCTGTTGAGGTCCTTGCCGAGCAGGAACACGGCCTCGGGGCTCACACCCTCGAGCGTCAGGAACTCATTGGCCGACTTGCCGATACGTTGCGTCAGCATGACCAGCTGGCTGACAGCCGACTGCTCGGCAGCCGGAGCGTTGTGCTGCAGCTTGAGCGAGGAAATGGTTTCCGCGACTTCCAGCAGGTCCGCGGACTGACGGCTGACCGCGCGCAGAGACGCGCCCACGTCGGTCAGCGCCTTTTGCTGCGCCACCACGACATCGGCATTCTTCTTGGCCTTTTCGACCAGCGGCACGATCTTGCCCATGTCGGCGTCATAGGCCGGACCCAGGGCGTCCACACCACTGCCGCCCGCCTTCAGGCCCATCACGTTCGACGTCAACGCCGTAGCGCTGTCCTTCACATCAGGGAAAGCCGAGGGCGTACCCACCAGCGCCTGCGACACCGACTTGGCCAGCCGCTGGGACTGCATCAGCGCCTGACCGGTGGCCGCGACCTGGCCCGCGCTCTTGTCGGTTTGCGACACCGTCCACAGCACCATGGCACCCAGCACCAGCAGCGACAGCGCCAGCACGATGGACAGCAGGCGCAGGTGCTGCGCCGCCGAGCGCGTGCCCAGCACCGGCACCGTGATCAGGTCTTCCGCAGCCAGTTCCTGCGGTTCCAGGGACTCCGGCTCCTCCATCGTCGACGTCATGGCGATGCTTTCCTCTGGCGCTCGGCTCTCGCCGCCCAGGCTCATCGCGCTGTCGTTTTCGACGAACTCCTGCGTGGAGGCTTCGCCGCTCGCTGGCGCCTTTTTCTTGAAGGAGATCGAGAATTGGTCGGCTAGAGACATGGTTGAGGCCTTCACTGCGCGCCGTGCGCGCCAATGTCCAGAAAAGAGGGGTGTTGGGAAAGGGCTTGCAGATTGATTTCCTGCCACGACGCGCCGTCCGCATCGGTGTAGGCATGGCCGTGATACGCCGGCGCCGCCGCGTCGGGCGCATCCGACGCCATGAAGGCTTCGGTCGTGCGTAGGCCGAGCAGCCGATCGACCAGCAGCGCGCAGTTGGTTTCGAGGATGGGGTTGAACGCCACCAGGCGGCATTGCGCCAGATCGGCATCGGTGCGCCGCTGGCCCGGCCTGCCGCCCAGCAGCGCCCCGAGGTCCACCACGCCCGACAACCCGCCGCGCAGGTTGGCCACACCCAGGAACCAGTCGTTCACATAAGGCACCCGCTGCACCGCCGACCAGGGGAAGATTTCACCCGAATGGCTGAGCGGGAACAGCAGGCGTTCCCCGCCAGCCTCCACCGCCAGCCACGACGCCGTGACGCCGGCCGACTGCGCCGTCTGCAGGCGCTGCGCCAGGCGGCTCTGGAATTCCCGGAGGGCTTGCTTGGTGGCCATGAGACAACCGTCAGCCCAGAGCCCTGATCTTGCCCATCAGCTCCGCCTGGTCGACGGGCTTGGTGATGTAGTCACGTGCGCCCTGGCGCATGCCCCAGACGCGGTCGGTTTCCTGGTTCTTGCTCGTGCACATGATGATGGGCACGTCGCTGAACCGGGGGTCGCGCGTGATGGCCCGCGTCAGCTGGAAGCCGTTCTGGCCCGGCATCACCACATCCATCAGGATCAGGTCCGGCTTGGCCTGGTCCAGGCGCTTGTTGGCTTCCTCCGCGTTCTCGGCGGTCACCACGGCGTAGCCAGCCTTCTTGAGGATGTCGCTCAAATACATGAGCTCGGTCTTGGAATCGTCGACGATCAGAACGTTGTGAATGGGCATCACGCCACTCCTTGCTTACTGGCACCGAACGCCTGTACGGCGTGCAGCAATTGATCTTTCGTGAAGGGCTTGGTCAGGTATTCCTGCGAGCCCACCATCCGCCCGCGCGCCTTGTCGAACACGCCGTCCTTGGACGACAGCATCACGATCGGAGTGTTTGCGAACTTTTGGTTACGTTTAATGATGGCACAAGTCTGGTAGCCATCCAAGCGCGGCATGAGGATGTCGCAAAAAATGAGGTCGGGCGGGCTGTCGTTGACCTTCGCCAGGGCGTCGAAGCCGTCTTCCGCCAGGACGACGTCGTGCCCCCCCTGCTTGAGGAAAATCTCGGCACTGCGCCGGATGGTGTTGCTGTCGTCAATGACCAGCACTTTCATACCCGCTCCTGTCGAAGCCAATTGCCTATCTCCTCAACCGCCGGCGAGGCCGGCACGGAAGATGGCGCATCAGGCCCGGCAGGGTCAGATCTGCACCATCTCAAAATCCTCCTTGCGTGCCCCACACTCCGGACAGGTCCAGTTCATCGGAACCTGCTCCCACGGCGTGCCTGGCGCGATCCCATGGTCCGGTGCTCCCGCGGCCTCGTCATAAATCCAGCCGCAAATCAAGCACATCCACGTCTTTGTTTCCATTACAGCTTAAGTTGTCCTTGGGGTGAATGCAATCGATTGTATCGACGGCCCCCTCCGCGAGCGGCACTTTGTCGCATCTCGGGGCACAATTTACGGTCCATGACCGAGTCCAGCCCCCTCCAGCCGTCGCGAACCGGCGACAACCCCGACACCGCACCGGACGATCTGGCGGTTCCGGGCGTCCTGAGCTTCAATGGCGTCGACCCCACCGGGGCCGGCGGCCTGACAGGCGACGCGCTCACGGTGGCATCAGTAGGCGCCCACTTGCTGCCGGTCGGCACCGGCCACTGGCTGCGCGACAGCAGGGAAACCGCCGCCTTTCTGGGGCTGGACGATGCCCTGGTCGCCGAGCAGGCCAGACTGGTGGCCGAGGACATGCAGTTGCAGGTGGTCAAGGCCGGCTTCCTCGGCAGCGCGGAAAACGTGGCGGCCGTGGCGGCCTTCGCCGCCGACTACGCCGACCTGCCCGTGGTGGCCTACATGCCTGACCTGACCTGGTGGGACGAGCAGGACATCGACAGCTACCTGGACGCCTTCCGGTCCCTGCTGCTGCCCCAGACCGCGGTGTTGGTTGGCAACAACAGCACGCTGCGCCACTGGCTGCTGCCGGAGTCCAGCACGCGGGCCCAGAGCAGCGTCACCGACCTGGCGCGCGCCGCCGCCGAGTGGGGTGTGCCCTTCGTGCTGGCCACCGGTGTGTCGCAGGCCGACGGCCAGATCGGCTGCGTGCTGGCCTCGGCCAAGGAAGAACTCGCCGCCCTGCAGGTCGAGCGCATCGAGGCACGCTTCCTGGGGGCCGGCGACACGCTCTCGGCCGCGCTGGCTGGCCTGCTGGCCTGCGGCACGCCGCTGGAAGAAGCGGCGCTGCAGGCCATGCAGTACCTCGACCAGGCGCTGGACCACGGTTTCCACCCGGGCATGGGCCGCGCCCTGCCCGACCGCCTGTTCTGGGCCCAGCCCGACGACGAGGACGACGCCGATGCGGCCGACGCCTCCACCACCGAAAGCAGCTTCGCCGGCGAAGCCTCGCTGCGCGACCTGCTGATCTCCACCCATGAAACCAAGCACTGACACCGACTTCAACGACGCCCTCATGGCGCGCGCCCGCCAGGTCATTCCCGGCGGCGTCAACTCTCCCGTGAGGGCCTTCCGCGCCGTGGGCGGCACGCCCCGCTTCGTGCAGCGCGCGCACGGCGCCTATTTCTGGGACGCCAACGACCAGCGCTACATCGACTACATCGGCTCCTGGGGGCCGATGATCCTGGGCCACGGCCACCCCGCGGTGCTGGAAGCGGTGCAGCAGGCCGCCACCGAGGGCCTTTCCTTCGGCGCGCCCACCGAGCGCGAGATCGAGCTGGCCGAGGAAATCCTCTCGCTCGTGCCCAGCATGGAGATGCTGCGGCTGGTCTCCTCCGGCACCGAGGCCGGCATGACGGCCATCCGGCTGGCGCGCGGCGCCACCGGGCGCAGCAAGATCCTCAAGTTCGAGGGCTGCTACCACGGCCATGCGGATGCCCTGCTGGTCAAGGCCGGTTCGGGCCTGGCCACCTTCGGCAACCCCACCAGCGCCGGCGTGCCACCCGAGGTGGTGCAGCACACGCTGGTGCTCGAATACAACAACGTCGCCCAGCTCGAAGAAGCCTTCGCCCTGCACGGGCCGGAGATCGCCGGCCTGATCATCGAGCCGATTGCCGGCAACATGAACTTCGTGCGCGCCACGGTGGAATTCACCCGCCGCTGCCGCGAGCTGTGCACGCAGCACGGCGCCCTGCTGATCTACGACGAGGTCATGACCGGCTGCCGCGTGGCGCTGGGCAGCGCGCAAAGCGTGTACGCCCGGCTGATCCCGGGTTTCGAGCCTGACATCACCGTCATGGGCAAGGTCATCGGCGGCGGCATGCCGCTGGCGGCCTTCGGCGGCAAGCGCGTGGTGATGGAGCAGCTGGCGCCGCTCGGGCCGGTGTACCAGGCGGGCACGCTGTCCGGCAACCCGGTGGCCACCGCCTGCGGCCTGGCCACGCTGCGCGAGATCAAGCGCCCGGGGTTCTTTGAATCGCTGGCGGCCAAGACGCGCCGGCTGGTCGACGGCCTCAGCGCCGCCGCGCGCGAAGCCGGCGTGCCCTTCGCGGCCGACTGCGAAGGCGGCATGTTCGGCTTCTTCCTGCTGCCCGAGCTGCCGCAGAACTACCAGCAGGTCATGAAGAGCGATTCGGCGCGCTTCAACCTGCTGTTCCATGGCCTGCTCAGCCGCGGGGTGTACATCGCGCCGGCGCTGTACGAGGCCGGCTTCGTCAGCGCCGCGCACTCGGCCGAGGATGTCGAGGCCACGCTCGCGGCGGCGCGCGAGGCCTTCGCGTCGATCGCGGCCTGATCCTGGCGCCGCGGGCGGCCGGCAGCAGCCGCCATCGCGCCGAGGACCGGCGCCGAGCGTGCGGGCTGCAGGCCGCGGCGCGGCTCAGG
>ERZ795057.2154-NODE-2154-length-15351-cov-6.581328_pt1 | contig 15351 bp, 13 predicted proteins | sample MGYA00375141_ERZ795057 | MGnify/ENA primary metagenome ERZ795057 (study PRJEB30186, sample SAMN05720163) | activated sludge metagenome | isolation source: Anaerobic digester | place: Hong Kong | collected 2015-01-26 ... | reverse complement strand
AAGGAACATGGTAATTTCCATTTGATAGCTATCCCTTCATCTCAAAACATGTTGAAATCATCTGCCTGCTGCGGCGAAAATAGCTGGTTATAGTTCACTCAAGCATTCATATCATTAAAAAACCGGAATTAGCGTACCATAGCAATTTCGGTTTTTTCTCTATCTATCCGACCACATTAATCCTGATGCTCATCTGTTCTCTTATGGCTTTTTAGACAAATATTTAAGATTTTATTAAACTATTTTGCAAGAATTCATTATTATTATCTGACAAGTCTTATGCTATAATCATCCAAATAGTAAGTTTCCCGAAGAGTTTTCTGTGTTTTTTTCAAAGCATCATTAAAGAGAAATGCGAAACGAAAGCAGCAAAACCTTTATTAAAAAACACCTTTATCTATAAACAGAAAAAAGCACGAATGAAACGAGAGGCGATTATTATTATGAGTTATGCATCCATTTTTTCAATATTGTTCTTTTCGGTATTTGTTATCTCACTTGTCAGTGGCATTTTTGTGTTGCACAATCATGCAAAAGCATATGCAAACAGGGTCTATTTTGCCCTGATCATTGCCATCGGATTTTGGTCCATCGGGTTGGCCTTTGCCACTTCCGCTCCTGATGCTTCCTCGTGTGAAATTTGGCGCCGATTTTCTGCTGTTGGTTGGGGTAGCGCTTACAGTATTATTCTTCACTTCATTCTGATCATTACCGGAAAAATCCGGTTGATCAAAAAATGGTGGAGGTTGGTATTGCTGTATGGTCCGGCTGTTATTACGGTTTTAGCCTTTGCGGTTCCGGGTATTTTGAATCCTTCACCTTATCATCTGCAATTGACCCAATATGGGTGGATTAATGTAGCTAAGATCAGGAATTACAATGTCTGGGACTGGATTTTCTTCGTCTATTATATCGGGTACATTTTATCGGGGTTGGCGCTTCTATTTCAGTGGGGAAGGAACGCAACAGAATTTAAGATCAAAAAACAATCCCTTGCTCTGTTTTTGTCTTTGCTTTCAGTCTTTGTACTGGGGTCTATTTCGGACATTATTTTAGGTAACATCCTTGGAAAAGCCCCTCAAATGGCTCCTGTGTTTTTATTGATTCCGATCTTCACCTTTATCCAAACGATCAAAAAATACGACTTCATCACTTCAAAACCTATTGAAAAGAAGGAAAACTACGGAACCATTATTATTTGCGTGATTCTGTATGTTTTTTTGTTTTTTCTTCTCTCCGAATTAGCAGGTAAAATAAATGGATTTGAGTTTATTCATATAACAGGAATAGGAACAAAAGGCATTATCACTCAATTTCAACTACTCATTTCCATCATTCTGGTCATTAAAGAGCATAAATCCGGCTTTATTGCCGCCATTCTTTTAAACAGCTTGAGCCTTTTTTCATCTGCGGCTTTTGCAATTATTAAGCAGTCTACAGATTCTTTGCCCGGAATCATATCTTATATCACCACTTTGTTGGTTATTATGCTGATTGCCATTTTTAAAAAAGATACCAATACAAGCATTGAAGAAATGCAAAAGCAAAGGCAAACATTGGAAGTTTCTGAAAAAAAGTTGTTTCAAATGGCCTACTACGATACACTGACGGGTTTCCACAATCGGGATTGGTTTGTCGAGAACTTAAATCAAATGATCATTGCAGCAAAGCGTTTCCCTTCCATGATCGGGGTTATTTTTGTCGATTTGGATTCTTTTAAAACGATTAATGACACCATGGGGCACTCTATTGGAGATGCCGTTTTAAAAAAAATATCGAAACGCCTGTCATCCTGTCTAAGAGAAGAAGATACCCTGACGAGATTTGGCGGCGATGAATTTTTAATGATGGTACCCCATATCGAAAACCCACAAGATCTTCACAAGATTACCGATCGAATTGTTAAAATCTTTAATCAGCACATTTTCGTTGAGGATAAAGAATATTTTATCACAGCCAGCGTTGGTGTAGCCATATATCCGATTGACGGAGAAGACCCCGAAACCTTAATCAAAAATGCCGACATTGCCATGTATTCCGCCAAAAGCAAAGGCAAAAATCAATGTGTTTACTGTTCAACGGATATTAAAAACGACACGATCAGAACTCTAAAACTGACAAATAGTCTTTACAGAGCCCTTGATAAAAACGAACTTTTCCTTGTTTATCAGCCTCAGGTAAGTGTAACCACACAAAAGATTGTGGGATTTGAAGCCCTTTTACGCTGGGACAATGCTGAATACGGTTTCATTCCACCTAATGTTTTTATCCCCATGGCTGAGCAAACGGGTTTGATTAACCCGATTGGATTGTGGGTTTTCGAAAAAGCTTGCAAACAGTTGAAAAAATGGATTGTAGATGATGGTAAATCCATCAGCCTCTCAATCAATTTATCCTTAGAACAATTAAAGGATGATCTCATTTCCGTCAAGATCCAAAAAATATTGAACGACACAAAAACGGATCCCAAAAACATCCAGGTTGAGATTACAGAGAGCATTGCCTTTAACGAAGACCCCTTTGTGTTACAGCGACTGAAAGAAATAAAGGATTTGGGAATTCTGATAGCCATTGATGATTTTGGAACTGGTTTTTCTTCCTTCATGCGGCTGAAAACGTTCCCTATTGATATTCTAAAGATAGATATGGATTTTGTTCGTGGCATCTCATCCGGTTCTCAAAAAGACAAATCCATCATTAAAGGCATGATTAACTTAGCCAAAAATCTTGATATTATCGTCTTAGCAGAGGGAGTTGAAACGAAGGAACAATTTGATTTTTTACGTGAACATGGATGCAATATGATTCAAGGTTATTATTTTTATAAACCAATGGCCGCTCATGACATTGAAATGATGATTAAAAAAGAGAGTTAGGACTCATGGATTCAAACCTGTTCTCAGATGTTGAAATCCGGATCAAAAAAAGAAATAAGCTGTTTTTTTCTCGGGACAGTTTGTGTTTACAGAATCTGACTCATTTGATCGAAGGTCAAAATCACCGGGTCTTAGTCATGTGGGTCTTGAATTGCGCCAGGTTGACTTTAAAGCATTTTGAGGCAGAATATCCCCATGATTTAAGACCCAGAATTTGCCTTGAACAATGTGAAGAATGGGCAACGGGAAAAATCAAAATGGCTTTGGCAAAACGGGCTATTTTGGACGCACATGCAGCGGCAAAAGATTTAAAAGATGTACAAAACGCTTTACGATGCCATGCAATTGCTCATGCGGGTGCGACTGTACATGTCAGTACCCATGCAATTGGTTTGCCTATATATGAATTGACTGCTATCGTTCAGCAATATGCTTTAAAAGATTTTCAAAACCCTGTCCTGACAAAAATCAAAGACTATATCAATGATCTTCATTATTGGGAAAAACATACCGACCAACTCAAAAGGAATTGGGCGGGATTTATGAGAAGACATTCCTAAACAGATGACATAGGAATCTTCCGTTATTTCATTCCATGAAACGGGATTATATGTTATCATTATAGGCAAAATGAAAACATCGGAGGATTCAGATGAAAATAGTACAAAAAAACAAGAACGCTTATAGAATATACAACATAGAAGACAAATTCGAAGCCGGGCTGGAATTGCTTGGAACAGAGGTTAAGTCTATTCGTGAAGGGCGAATCAACATCAAGGAAAGTTATTGCCGTTTCAAAGGGGCTGAGTTGTTTCTCCTGAAAGCCAATATCACGCCATATGCCCATTCAGCTTTTTTTAATCACGAGCCGGACCGAAAGCGAAAGCTTTTACTTCACAAACGTGAACTGAGAAAACTGCATAGCAGCGTGATGCAAAAGGGTTATACCATTGTGCCCTTGATGGTCTATTTCAATGAAAAAGGACTGATCAAACTGGAAATCGGTTTGGGTAAAGGAAAGAACATTCACGATAAACGGGAGGATTTAAAAGATAAAGCAATCAAGCGTGATGTAGCCAGGGAGATTAAATATAAAAGTTTTTAAAAAAAGGACCGTTATCAACAACACGAGGAGTTTATCGCAAACTCCTATGGAGGGATTAATATGCTTAAAGAAGACATCTTTGAAGATCTGAAAACAGCCATGAAAGCAAGGGATGAGGTAAGAGTACGAACGCTTCGAATGGTTGTGGCAGCCATCAAAAACCGGCTTGTGGATAAAAAGGATCTGGGTGATGAAGATGTGATCGAAATCTTGACAAAAGAGGCAAAACTGAGAAAAGATGCCATCGAAGAATTCACAAAGGCAGATCGGGAAGATTTGGCCCATTCGGAAGAAGAAGAACTGGCCATCATACGGGACTATCTCCCTGAAAAATTGAGCGAAGATGAATTAAGAGCCATTATCTTGGATGCCATAGAGGAACAACATGTTAATTCGCCTTCAGGACTCGGTTTGGTGATGAAGATCATCATGCCGACCGTAAAGGGCAGGGCCGACGGGAAAATTGTGAATAAAATGGTCAGGGATTTGTTATCTGACCTATAGTCCGAACGGATAATAACGCTACGGGGTGAATACATTGAAATTTGAACTGATTACAGCAGAAATAGGGTCCACAACAACCATTGTAACCGTTTTTGATGGAATTGGAACAAAAAAGCCGAAAATAGTGACACAGGCTGAACACTTCACAACGGTAAATGAAGGCGATGTGACCTTGGGCATCAACCAATGCCTTTTGGATATTCAAAAAAAGGTGAAAGCGGATTTTGACTGGGATGAATTTGTCGCCACCAGCAGTGCAGCCGGCGGCTTGCGGATGTCTGTTCATGGTCTGGTTTATGATATGACCGTTCGGGCAGCTAAGGAGGCGGCTCTTGGAGCAGGCGGGATCATCCGGCATGTTACCGCCGGAAAAATTGACAACCGTGAAGTTCAAAAGGTGAAAGCCATTAACCCAAACATGATTCTTTTAGCCGGAGGCGTGGATTACGGAGAAAAAGAAACCATCATTCACAATGCAAAAGAATTTGCAAAAGAACCACTGAATATCCCTTTTGTGGTTGCCGGTAACTGTGCAGCCTTAGATGAAGTGTGTGATATTCTCAAACAATCCGGTAAACGTGTCTATCCAACGGAAAATGTTTATCCCAAAGTGGATTTTCTAAATGTGGATCCGATTCGGGATGTGATCCAACAGATTTTCTCCGAGCATATTATTCACGCCAGCGGAATGGAAAAAATCGAAAAAATTGTTAAGCGTCCCATTATCCCCACGCCTGCTGCGGTCATGTTGACAACCAAACACCTATACGATATGCTGGGGGATGTTGTCACGATTGATATCGGCGGCGCTACAACCGACATCGATTCGGTGACTTATGGAACCCCTGAGATTCAGGAAATCACCATTTCCCCTGAACCTTATGCCAAAAGAACCGTTGAAGGAGATTTAGGCGTTTTTGTGAATGCAGCCAACGTAGCAGACTCGATTAAAAACCAATTGGAATTAGAATATCCGGATTATACTCAACTGATGCAGGAAATCACTCCCTATCCTAAAGGCGAAAAAATGGAACAATTCATGGCAAGACTTGCCATACAATGTATTTCTGCAGGGCTCAGAAGACATGCGGGACGGATCCGGTATATTTACGGACCTGCCGGAAGGCAGAAAATTGCCGAAGGCAAAGATTTAACTGCTGTCAAAGCCATTGTAGGCACCGGCGGCATCCTCACACGGTCTTGTTATGCCTCTGAAGTGCTGTCCGTTTCCAGAATCCTGTCGAAAAGACATGTAACAGAATTACTTCCTTCGGAAGACGTGAAACTATATCGAGATAGCCATTATATCTTTGCGCCTATTGGTGCTATATCAAAAATCGATCAGGATACGGCCGTTTGCTTGTTGAAATCAGACGTCGAGTCTCTATAGTTTATAAACTTAACAAGTGAATAACACCCAAAAATAAAAGAAACAAATTAATTTTTCGTCTAATGCAACAGGAGGTAGTTAACTATGGATAAGATTATTTATTTAGATCATTATAGAACAACAAGGACGTCGCCGTATGTATTGGAAAAGATGAGGCCCTATCTGGATGAAAATTTTTATATGCCCGTTGCTTTTACACAGATGGGTACGGATATAGCCGAGGCTATCGACGAGGCTTCCGAAAGAATTAAAACGGCGTTAAATGCCCCCAACGGCGAAATCATTTATACCGCCAGCGGTACGCATGCGAACAACATGGTGATTCACGGTGTGATGAGGGATCAGATACCTGAACAAACCGGCATGATCACGTCGGTTATTGATCACCCTTCCATCAGCAACACTTTTGACTATTATCGAAAGAAGGGGTTTGCGGTCAAAAAAGTTCAAGTGGATGAGTACGGGTTCTGGAAACAGGAACAACTCAATGCAGCCCTTAACGAAAAAACAAAACTGGTCAGTATCACACTGGTGAATCATACGATTGGAACCATTCAACGCTATGATGAGTTGAAAAGAATTATTCGTGAAAACAATCCAAAAACCCTTATTCATTTGGATATTTCCATGGCCTTGATGACCCAGAAAATTGATTTTATGGCCTTGGATGCCGATTTTATAACACTGAGTTCTCACAAGATATACGGGCCAAAGGGGATCGGATTGATTGTATCCAAAAAGCCTGTAAAATTGAAGCCGATCTTTTTCGGAACCGTTGTCACCAGTCCTTTTGCGCCCGGCGCTGACAATGTGGCGGCGATCGTAGGTCTTTCGTATGCCATTGAGGAAGCTGTTAAAAACCGAGCTGCGCACAACGACAGGATGAAAGCACTTCAACAATATCTGATGAATCAGATTGAAAGTAAAATTGACCTGGTTGAATTAAACGGTCCCGTTGATGAAAGGGCCTCAGATAATATTAACTACTCTTTCAGGCATATTGAAGGAGAATCCATCATGATGTTTTTGGATTTTGATTCGATTGTGGTTGCCACCGGTTCAGCCTGTGCTTCCAGCGATTTAAAAGTCAATTACATCTTAAGTGCCATCGGCAGAGATCACGAGATGGCCCACGGCTCTTTGAGAATAACACCGGGAGTTGACACGACAAAAGAGGATCTGGACATTTTTGTTGAAAAGCTCGTGCCCATTGTTGAGCGTCTTCGTGCTCAAAGCACGATTAGATAATTTTAAAAAAAACAAGCTGAATTAAGAGGTGAAAAATATGGCAGTGATTAAATATACCAAAGAGGTTATTGAGCATTTTAAAAACCCTAAAAATGTGGGTGAAATAGAAAATCCGGATGGCGGCGCCACGGTGGGAAGTCCCGCTTGCGGAGATCAGGTGAGTGTTTCACTGAAGATTAAAGACAATAAAATTGAAGATATTAAGTTCCTTTCTTATGGTTGTGCGTCCAATATCGCCACAGGCTCCATCGTTACCGAATTGGCCAAAGGAAAAAGTGTGGATGATGCCAAAAAAATGACTTGGAAAGATGCTGTGGATGAACTCGGCGGATTGCCGCCGGTCAAAGTGCATTGTTCGGTTCTTGCCGTTGATGGGCTAAAAGCGGCTATTCAGGATTATGAAGAAAAAAAGCTGGGAATCATACACGAAAAGAGAATTGATGAACAGAGTATCATTGAAGAACTCAAATCTGTCATCTATCCAAAAACGGGTCATAACATTATCGATGAAAAGTTGGTCAAGTACTTGAAATACGAGAATGGAAAGGTTGAGATTGAAATATCATTCGATGAAACGGATGTCTATAAACAAAATGTGCTGGAAGAAATCGACGAACACCTGAATGAAATAGATGGAGTGGAGGAGATTGATGTGAAAGTGGTTGAATACTGATGAAAGTGTATTTGGATCACGCCGCTACTACTCCCCCTCTGCCCGAAGTCGTTAATTTTTTTGCCGATACCCTGAGGGACTACCCAGGAAATGCTTCAAGCCTGCATTACGAGGGGCAGCATTCCAGACAACTTTATCAGTGGGCCAAACAAACGATCGCAAATTGCATCCATGCCGAATACGATGAGATTATTTTTACCTCCGGAGGAACCGAAGCAGACAACATGGCGCTATTTGGTTATTTGAAGGCGATTAAAACCATTCATCCGGAAAGGAAAAAGGTGATTACCAGCTCCATCGAACACGAGGCTGTTATCGAATCAGTCAAAGAACTGGGTAAGATGGGATATGAAATCGTGTTTGTTCCTGTTAATAACAAAGGTATTGTTGAAATCGATTATTTGAGGGAACAGATCGATGAGAATACCGCCATTTGTTCGATCATGTTTGCCAACAACGAGGTGGGAACGATTCAGCCCATTAAACAAATTTCAGAACGATGCCATGAAGCAGGGTGTGTTTTTCACACGGATGCCGTTCAAGCCATGGGAAAGGTTGAACAGGATGTCAATGAGTTTGGCATAGAGATGTTGAGCGCCAGTGCCCATAAATTTTATGGACCCAAAGGGGTTGGATTTCTATATGTTAAGAAGGGAACACCTCTGGAACCGGTTTTTTATGGTGGTGGACATGAAAGCGGTTTGCGGTCGGGGACGGAAAACGTTCCCGGAGTGGCAGCCATGGCAAAGGCCCTGGAAATAGTCAGTGGAAAGATCAACGAAAAAAGAGTACTCTATCAGAAATGGTCCGATCAGATATTCAATACTTGCGAACAACTCCATGGTGTCCAACTCAATGGAGACCGTGAAAACAGAACACCGGGTTCACTCAGTTTGAGTTTTTCGGGTATCAATGGAGAAGCCCTCATGGGGATGCTCAGTATGGACGAGATAGCTGTTTCAACGGCATCTGCTTGCAAATCTCATTCTCATTCCAAAGGGGGGTCACATGTGTTAACAGCCATGAATTGCCCTAGTGAATTTATCAACGGAACCATTCGAGTGGTAACCGGATGGGATAACACCGATGAGCAAATCGATTATTTTTGTGATAAATTGAAAGAAAAGGTAACCCTTTTAAGGAGGTTGTCCAATGGCTGAAAGATATTCACAGGCTCTTATGAAACACTTTACCGATCCTCAAAATATCGGCAAGATCGAAAACAGCACCCTTGCTGCAACAGGTTTTAACGAAAGCGATGGAGACGGTGTCAAATTCTATTTAAAACTTGAAGATGATGTTCTCAAAGATGTTAAGTACACGATCAAGGGTTGTCCCAGGGCCATAGCGGCCAGCAGTTTTACTTCACAGTTAATAAAAGGGAAACGGATTGATGAAATCATGGCACTCGATGAACAACGGATCTTTGAAGAATTGGGTATAGATCAATCTTTCACATGTATTTCCATGCCTTTAGAAGCGGTTAAAAACGCCTTAAAAGAATATACACAATCAAAATAAAAAAAGAATAAGTTGGTGGTTTTTTGAAAAGGGTCAGTTCTAAGCGGATGGGAACAGAACCCATTATCCCCCTGATGTTTAAATTAGCTTTTCCGGCAATGATAGGGATGTCGATACAAGCCTTGTATAACGTTGTGGACAGTATGTATGTGGGAAGAATCAGCGAGGAGGCTTTATCAGCACTTTCTATTGCTTTTCCGGTTCAAATGGTGCTCATTGCATTGGGTGCCGGCACAGGTGTTGGTGTCACATCGTTTATTTCCAGAAGGCTTGGCGCTCATAAGAATCAAGATGCAACCCTTGCAGCAGAAAATGCCCTTTTTTTGGGTTTTCTTTATTGGATAGTCGTTGCCGTGGCCGGATTTTTCTTCTCAGATCAAATCATCGGATTGTTTTCCGATCGAGAAATACTGATTCAGCCTGCCAGTGAATACATCAGCATGATTATGATCGGTTCTATCTTTATCTTCTTCTCGATGATTTCAAACAACATCATTCGAGGTGAGGGAAATACGTTCACGCCAATGATCGCCTTGATCATCGGGGCTGTAGTCAACATCGTACTGGATCCTTTTCTGATTTTCGGTTGGTGGATCTTTCCTGAAATGGGGGTTCGGGGGGCCGCACTCGCAACGGTGATAGCCAGAGCAGTCAGCTCGGCTTTTTTATTGTACGGATTAAAGGCCAAAACGGTTGATATGAATCTTTCCTTGAAGCATTTTAAAATTAATTTCCCGATTATTAAAGAAATATACAGGGTCGGGCTTCCCGGCATTTTCATGCAAATGATCGGGAGTGTCACCATTGCGTTCATCAACATCATTGCGGGAAATTTTCACATTTACGCCATTGCCGTCATTGGCATATTTTTCCGATTGCAATCGTTCATTCTGATGCCGGTTTTCGGCCTTGGGCAGGGATTTATGCCCATTATGGGCTATAATTTCGGCGCAGGCAATGCCACCCGAATGAAACACACCCTGACGATGGGAATGATTATCGCCACTGTTTTAACCACGATCGGTTTTATCCTGTTCACCTTTTTCCCCGCTCAACTGGTACGCTTGTTCAACGACAATTCGGAAATGATACAGATTGGTCAAGATGTCCTTTCAAGGATAGGCCTTTCTTTTCCTATCATCGGCATATCTGTGATCGGATCACTGACGTTCCAGGCTTTGGGTAAGGGGTTAAACAGCTTTATCATCTCATTTTTACGCCAGATCGGCATTCTGCTTCCCGTTATGTTTTGGCTGACCCAAATTACCACCTTTGAGAATATCTGGTATGCCTTTCCGATTTCTGAATTCAGTGTAGCCATCATCATGTATATTTGGCTGTATTTCTTCATGAAAAAAACTTATTCTGCCATGGAAGAAAGGAATCAATTAGCCGTTAGCGAAGACGCCTTGAGTTAAACAAAGATATGAAAATCCTAGGTCAAAATTTGGAATGAGACAGGATTTTTTTGATCATGCAGTCTTTGGTTTTTGACAAATTATCATATCATCTTTTCTTCAAAAAGAACAGAAAACATAAACGTTTGAGGTGACCTATGAAAAAAATCACATTTTACACCCATCTTTACGAAGATTTTTCAGAAAGAATGGATCAGTTCAAAAATGAATGCCTTGATTGTCAAATCGTTGGTGCGAAGGATGAAAAATCATTGATTCAAGAAATTTCTGACTCTCACGCCATTGTCTGGGGCCACCCTAAAGTTGACATCATGGAAAAAGCACCCAAATTGGAAGTCGTTTTCATTCCCTTCACCGGTGTCAATCGTCTTCCCTTTGATTATCTGATGAAAAGAGGAATAAAAGTCTCCAACAATCACGGAAACACCCCTATTGTAGCTGAACGGGCTGTTTCGTTGGCGTTAGCCATAATGGGACGTGTGGTCGAATACCATAACGATATGAAGACAGGAGACTGGCATCGAAACTATGATGGTGGCAGTCCTTTTGATTTGTGGACTTCCATTCAAAACAAAAAAGTGACCATTTTAGGCTGTGGGGCCATTGGGAAAAACATCGCCAAACTATTGAAAGGCTTTGATTGCGAAATCATAGGGTTTAAAAGAAGCGGTACTGAAAAGATAGTGGGGTTTAAGCATATCACAAACGATTTGGAAAATGCCCTGGGGGATTCAAAAGTGATTTTTATCACTTTACCCCTTACTCAAAGTACACAGGATCTGATAAATACAAGCAATGCTCATCTTCTAAAGGATAAATTCGTCATCAATGTGGCCAGGGGAGAAATTATTGAAGAAAAAACCCTTTATGAAAGCCTCAAGAATGGTGTTTTAAAAGGGGCCGCAATTGATTGTTGGTACAATTATCCCAACTCAAAAATGCATTTTGCCTTACCTTCACATTATCCTGTCCACAAGCTGAACAACATTGTCATTTCCCCCCATGCCGCATCACATTCGATTGAAGGAAAGTTGCATCAGTTGGAAGATACGTTAATGAATATTAAAGCATACATCAAAACAGGTGCACCGTTAGATGTGGTGGATTTGAAGGCTGGGTATTGATTACAATGAAGATAAAAAAGGCTAATCAAGCATTATCTTTTGCAACTTCTTTGAATCTTTCCTTTAAATCAGCGTATAAACTCTTAAAGTGATCATATAACTGGTCATATGTTTTATAATTCTCCGGATTGGGATTGATGATTTCTTTTATCTTTACCCACGTAACCAATTCTTCCTCTTTGATACCTGCCCCTTTAGCAGCCAGCATAGCGGCTCCATAAGCACCACCTTCATCATTTTCAGGAACACTGATGGGCATTTTCAGATTGTCTGCGATGATGGAACACCAGACTTTGTTTTTTGCTCCCCCACCCACTGCACGGATCGTTTTGACTTGGGTTTTATCTTTTATCAGTTCAAAAGAATCTCTCAACCCAAATGTAACCCCTTCAATAACGGCTCTGATGACTTCTTCGGCTGTTGTTTTTGATGATATGCCAAACAAAACGCCTCTGGCGTTGGGATCTCTCAAAGGGGTGCGCTCTCCGTTTAGATAGGGCAAAAACAACAAACCCCCGGCTCCGGGTTTGATTTGAGATATTTTTTTCTCTAACACTTCAAATGTCCAGCGGATATCAAATGCTTTTAGGAACCAGTTCAACGAATGGGCTGCCGAAAGCATCACACCCATGTAGTATTTTTGTCCTGGAAGTACATGATGGAAAAAATGGATTTTACCGTCAAAATCAGGCTCTCCCTTTTGAGTTGCAGTGAGAACCGTCCCTGAAGTACCAATGCTAACCATCGTGTCGCCCGGCTTTGATATCCCGATACCGTAAGCGGCAACCGCATTATCTGCGCCTCCTGAAACGATCAGGGTGTTGTTCCACCCCAATGCTTTTGCCAAATCCTCTCTAAGCACGCCTCTAACCGAATGAGACTCAAAAACGGGAGGCAAGATAGTGGGGGAGATATTTAATCGATCTAACAGGTCGTTACTCCAGCCCGACTCATGAACGTTAAAATAAGCCGTCCCGGAAGCATCCGAATAGTCTGTTCCATATTCTCCGCCTAATTTCATACAGATATAGTCTTTGGGCATCATGACTTTCTTTATTCTATGAAATTGCTCAGGCTCATTTTCTTTCACCCAAAGAATCTTTCCCAAAGTAAAGCCTTCCAATATAGGATTGGCAATGAGTCCAATCACAACTTGTTCTCCACCAATTTTATCGGTTGCCTCTTTACATTGTACCGTTGTTCTCTGATCGCACCAGAGAATGGCTTTTCTCAGCACTTGATCGTCTTGATCAAGCATAACAAGACTGTGCATTTGGCCTGAAAAACTGATGGATTGGATTTGATAATCTTTGGCAACTTCCTTTAATATATCCAAAACGGCTTTTAGCCAATCTTCAGGATCTTGCTCTGCCCAACCCGGTTTTGGTACGCTCAATTCTAATTCTCGATGATAGTGATCCACTACTTGTCCGTTGCCATTCACAACCAACGCTTTGATCCCCGTTGTACCCACATCAATTCCCAGAAACATGCCTTGCACCTCCGTCAGTTATATTAATTTTGTCAATCAAATAATATCAAACCCATTATAACATAGGATCATCTTTCTACAAAAACAAGCCTACTACCGGTCATTTAGGGTGGTTTTTAAACATTTACAAATCGCTTTTTACTTTTTTTGTTTTCTAAAACAAGATTTGGAAAGCGTCTATTAAAAAGCCTTTACCCTGATATATACAGCAATCGCTAAGAATACGGGAAAAAATATAGCATATGGTACCATTTTTAAGATAATCAAGAATAATCAGTCATATATCCTGTAATTCTCGTTTGATTCTAATTACTTTTATTGATACAATAAAATAAATGAACATTCCACTTTATCAAATCATGATCATCCATTCATCACTAAAGATAAAAATCTGGAGGGAAAACGATGAGAGAGCATACTCAAGGGAAATTTTCGAACAGATTGACTTACGGCATGGTAGGCGGAGGGGTTGGCTCTTTTATTGGACCCGTTCACAAAGCGGCCATCGCCATTGATCATTCGGCCGATCTGGTTTGCGGCAGTTTTTCTCGTGACATCGAAAAAAATCAGTCGACCGGAGAAGCTTGGCAAATCGATCCGGAAAGGATTTACCATGATTATAATCAAATGGCGGATAGTGAATCAAAGAGAAGTGACGGAATTGATTTTGTCGTCATTGTTGTTCCTAATCATTTGCATTACAAATGCTCAAAGGCGTTTCTGGAAAAGGGGATTAACGTTGTATGCGACAAACCTTTGGCAATGACACCACAAGAGGGTTACGAACTCATGCAACTGGCTTCTGAAAAAGGTTTGGAATTCATGGTTACTTACACTTACACGGGTTATCCAATGGTTAATGAAGCGAAAAAGATCATCGCAGATGGCGACATTGGAGAAATCAGAATGATCATGGCCGAATATCCTCAAGGGTGGCTGGCCGATAGAGCTGAAGATACTGACAACAAACAGGCACAATGGCGTGTTGATCCAGACAGGGCAGGCATTTCGTGTTGTGTGGGTGATATTGGTACGCATGTAGAAAATATGATCCACTATGTAACCGGATTGGAAATTCATAGGCTGTCAGCCTCTTTGGACAATTTTGTAACGGGCAGAAAATTAGATGATAATGCCAGAATTAATGTGGAATATACGGGTGGTGCCAAGGGTATTTATTGGTCTTCACAAATAGCTATTAGCGAAGAAAATGGTCTGAAGTTCAGGATTTACGGAACGAAAGGGGCATTGGAATGGCAACAGGAAAATCCTAACATGCTTGTTTATAAGCAAAAGGATTTACCCACTCAAATTCTTACCAGAGGGAACGGTTATTTAAGCGCTTCAGCTCAACTTCTGACCAGAATTCCCGCCGGCCACCCTGAAGGATATTATGAGGCATTTGGAAACCTTTATCGTAATTATTGTCAGAAGCTTATGGCAAAAAAAATGGGAACACCATCGAATGCAGATGTGTTTTTTCCAAATGTCGTAGACGGCACACGTGGAATCAAGTTTGTTCATGACTGCGTGAAGAGCAGTAACAAAGACGGAGCCTGGGTTGACGGTTCCTTTGATTATCAAAATCATTAGCGGGAGGTTTGATGATGAGACCAGTAACATTATTTACCGGCCAATGGGCCGATCTTCCTTTTGAAAAAATCTGTGAGATGGCTTCCAGTTGGGGTTATGACGGGTTGGAAATCGCTTGCTGGGGAGATCATATGAACCTTGAAAAAGCGGCGGAAGATAAGACTTATTGCGAAGAAAAAAAAGCGATCTTAGAAAAGTATCATTTAAAAGTCTGGGCCTTGGGCACCCATATTATTGGGCAATGTGTTGGTGACAGATACGATGAACGCCTCGATGGTTTTGCACCTACCTCTTTGGCTGGAAAGCCTGAGGCTATACGTGAATGGGGAATCAAACAGATGACTTTGGCCCCAAAGGCCGCCAGAAATATGGGGTGTCAAATTGTCACCGGCTTTACCGGCTCCCCT
>ERZ795057.2149-NODE-2149-length-15372-cov-6.113665_pt1 | contig 15372 bp, 12 predicted proteins | sample MGYA00375141_ERZ795057 | MGnify/ENA primary metagenome ERZ795057 (study PRJEB30186, sample SAMN05720163) | activated sludge metagenome | isolation source: Anaerobic digester | place: Hong Kong | collected 2015-01-26 ... | reverse complement strand
GTTACGAAAGGGCAAATTCCTCCTCGATGGTGCTGAGCTGTTCCATCAGATCTTCCCATTCCTCCATTTTTCGGGGCAGAAGCTGTTCTATCTCTCCATGTTCCTTGAGATGGGCGATGCGTTTTTCCGAGCTTTCCAGGATTTCCTGAGAGCAGAGAGCTTCTTCCAGGGCGGTTTTACGGCGTTCCAACTCTTCGATCTCCTTTTCCAGAGGAGTGAGGTGGGCGGTTACGGTGCGCCGCTGTTCAGAAAGAATCTGCCGCTGTTCCGCTTCCCGGCGTTTTTGTTCCCGGCTCTTGTATCCCGAAGAGGAAAAGGCGTCCCCGCCTTTTTCCCGGGAATCCTCTTGTGGATTTTCTTCTTTCTCCTGCTGCATCAAAAGCTCGCGCTTTTCGATGAAGTAGGAATAATTGCCCAGGTATTCCCTTCCCTTTCCCTGGTGCAATTCGATAACCCGTTCTACCAAGGTATCCAGGAAGTAGCGGTCATGGGAGACGATTATCAAGGTTCCCGAGTAGGCTCGAAGAGCCTGCTGAAAGAGTTCTTTGGTTTCCATGTCCAGATGGTTGGTGGGTTCGTCGAGAATGAGAAGGTTGGTTTCCCGAAGAAGCATTTTCAAAAGAGCAAGCCGGGTTTTTTCCCCTCCTGAAAGCACGGATATGGGTTTGTCGATGTCTTCCCCCGAAAAGAGGAAGGCTCCGAGAAGATTGCGCTTGTACTGGGGGGAAAAGTAGTCTCCCTCGGCGAGTACCTCCTGCCAGATGGTGTTTTGATAGTGCAGATTGTGGATGTTTTCCTGGGAGAAAAAGCCGCAGAGTACTTTGTGTCCGAAGGAGATGCTTCCCGAGGAGGGTTTTTCCTTATGGCTCAGAAGGCGGCAGAGGGTGGATTTGCCCGCTCCGTTCACTCCCACCAGGGCAACCCGTTCTCCCCGGGAGACCGAGAAGGAGAGGTCGTCGAAGACCCTCTTGTCTCCGTAGCTTTTGGCTACTTCCTGCACTCCCAGTACCTCGTGCCCGCTCCGGGGGCATTCGGGAAAGGAGAAGTGTACCGAGGGACCCTGGCTTTCCGCCAGAAGAAGGTCCTCGCGCTCCAGCATCCTGATACGGCTCTGCACCTGGGAGGCTTTGGAGGCTTTGTACCGGAAGCGTTCGATGAAATCTTCCGTTTGCTTTCGAAGGGCCTGCTGTTGTTTTGCCTGTTTTTCGAAGAGCCGCTTGTCTTCTTCTTTCTTTTCTAGATAGTAGGAGTAGTTTCCCTTGTATTCTTTAAGCTGTCCCCGGGCTATTTCCAGGGTGCGGGTGGTCATTTTGTCCAGGAACCGTCGGTCGTGGGAGACCGCGATAAAGGTTCCCCGGTAATCCTTCAGATAGCTTTCCAGCCATTCCATGCTTTCCGTATCCAGGTGGTTGGTGGGTTCGTCCAGAAGCAGGATTTCCGGCTCCTGAAGAAGAAGGGATGTCAGGGAGATGCGCATTTTCCATCCTCCGGAAAAGGTGGAACAGCTCCGTTCCGCTGTACCTTCGGGGAAGCCCAATCCCCGGAGGATCTTCTCTGCCCGGGGGCGAAATGTATAGCCTCCCGCAAGGTCGTATCTGGTACGAAGGGATTCGTAGCTTTTGAGAAGGCTCTGGTGATCCTTTTCTTCCGATGCGGCGCTTATAGCCTCTTCCAGGGAATGAAGGCGTTTTTCCATCTGGGTAATTCCCGAGCGGGATTGCAAATAATGCAGTACCGTATCATTCCCCAGTTCCGCCACATCTTGAGGGAGGTATCCTACGCTCTGGCGTGTGGGAATTTCTACGGTGCCCTTGTCGGGCTCCATTTTACGTGCCAGGATTTTGAGAAAGGTGGTTTTTCCCGCTCCGTTCTTGCCTACCAGTCCCGTGCGTGAGGCATCGGGAAAGAGCATGGTAATGGAATCGAAAAGCACCCGTTCTCCGAAACAAAGGCTTATGTCGCGAACTTGAATCATGTATCAAGCCTCCAGAGGCGTTTTTGATGCAGCTCCGGGAGTAACCGCCTGGGGACCCCATTTTTCCCGGAGATTTTCCAGAGGAGCGGAACGGTAAAGACCCACCATCTCCGCCATGACGGAAAGAGCGATTTCCTCCGGAGTTTGAGCGTTGATGGGAAGACCTACTGGCTGGTAGATCCTATCCAGGTGAGCCGGAGAAATCCCTTCTTCAAGAAGCTGTTCTCGTATCGAACGAATTTTGTTGCGGGAACCTATCATGCCGAAGTAGCGGGCAGAGTGGTTTTCCAGGAGCCGTACTACTTCCGCATCCAAAGCGTGCCCTCGGGTAGCTACGAGGACGAAGGAATTTTCGTGAAATTCCAGTCCTCGAGAGAAAATTTCTTCCAAGGGACAGCAGAGGCTTATTGCCTGAGATGTGCAGTGTTCCGGAAGGATGGCGAATTCTTCCCGGTCATCCCAGAGAATTCCCCGCCATCCGAGAAAGCATGCCGTTTTAAGGATAGCTTTGCCCACATGGCCTCCTCCAAAGATAACGATTTCCGGAGCGGGGGTGATGTGTTCCAGAAAAACGCGCATGCTTCCACCGCAGACGGCCCCTTCTTCGGCGGCTTCCCGGCTGTTGAGATCGATATCCATAAGCAGGCTTTCGGAGCCCTGGGAGAGTATTTCCCGGGCCTTCTGAAGAATTTTGTATTCTCCAAGGCCTCCTCCCACGGTACCCGTGATGCTTCCGTCTGGAAGTACCACCATTTTGGAGCCCGGGTCGGTGGGAGTGGATCCGTCGCTTTCCACTACGGTACAGAGTACGCAGGGTATTCCCCGGCTCAGACACTCCCGAACTTTTTCAAAAGCTGAAAATCCTTCCTGTACGATGATCACCGTTTCTGTTCCTTTCTCAAACCGTTAAGAGTATCCCCTCGAAGCGGATCCGGGGGGATTTCTTTTTTGCCATTTCCTGTTTTTATCGATGGGAAAAGAGACCTCTTCAACTTTGGAGTTTTCTATACCATTTTGTGCCTTCCGGAGAATCCTTGAGCACGATATCCTGCTCCAGAAGGGTGTCCCGGATCTGATCCGCCTTGGCAAAATCCTTGTTTTTTCTGGCTTCGTTACGTTGTGCGATAAGGTCTTCAATTCGGGCGTCCTCTGCATCCGGCGTTGTCTCTTTAAGAAGTCCTGAAATGTCCAGGATTCCCAAAACCTCGTCGGCGGTATGGAAAAAGTCCAGAGCTTCCTTTTTATTTTCCTCCGAGAGAGCTCCTTCGTCGTGAAGGGCGGTGTTGATGGCTTTCACGGCCTCGAAAACCGCTCCCAGAGCGCCCGCGGTATTAAGGTCATCGTCCATGTCGCTGTAAAAACGTTCCAGGGCTTTTTCCAGGGCTTTTTTCAGGGGATCCGTATTGTTGAGGTTTTGTTTTTCCGGAGCTTCGGAAAGGTTGCGGTAACAGCTTCGCAGGCGTTCCACGCCTCCTGCGGATTGCTCCAGTCCCGAGGCGGAAAAGTTGATGGGAGAACGGTAGTGAGCACTTAGCATGAAGTGCCGGATTGCCAGGGGAGAATATTGCTGACGCACATCCCGAAGAGTACGGAAATTCCCGAGAGATTTGGACATTTTCTCGTGATCCATGAGAAGATAGCCGTTATGCATCCAGTATTTTACAAAAAGTTTCCCCGTGGCGGCTTCCGCTTGGGCAATTTCGTTTTCGTGGTGCGGAAAAATAAGATCGCTCCCGCCTCCGTGAATATCGATGGTATCTCCCAGGTACTTGGTGGACATGACACTGCACTCGATATGCCATCCCGGGCGTCCTTTCCCCCAGGGGCTTTCCCAGGAAGGCTCTCCGGGTTTTTCCGCTTTCCAGAGAGCGAAGTCCAGGGGATGTTTTTTCCGGGAGTTCACGTTTACCCGAGCTCCTGAAAGAAGCTCCTCGAGATCCTGGCGTATCAATTTGCCGTAGGAGGTAAAGCTGAGTACGTCAAAGTAAACGTCCCCATCGAGGGCGTAGGCATGCCCGTTCTCGATAATTTTATTGATGGAATCGATGATTTCCGAAATGTGTTCCGTGGCTCGGGGGTGAACATCCGCCCGTTCGATGCCCAGGGCATCCGCATCGGCGAAATATTCTCCGATGTATTTCTCTGCCAGTTCCGCCACGGAAATCTGCATCTCCGTAGCCCGGTTGATCATTTTGTCGTCGATATCCGTGAAGTTCTGCACATAAGTCACCTGGTATCCCCGATGCCTCAGATAGCGCCGAAGCACGTCGAAGACGATGAAGGGCCGGGAATTGCCAATGTGAAAGAAATCGTATACCGTAGGGCCGCAAACGTAGATCCCCACCTTGGGAGGATGTACGGGAAGGAAAGGTTCTTTTTTCTGGGAAAGGTCGTTATAGACTGCAAAGGGCATCAAAAACACCTCCGAAAAATACTGAATAGCCCCGGACGTGGTATTATTCTTGGTTATGTGGGCTCTTGAGAAGGAGTGTATCATGGATTCCGAAAAAATGCGTTCCAAGATACGAGGTTTCCCCTCCCGACCCGGAGTATATCTTATGCATGACCGAGAGGGAACGGTGCTTTACGTAGGGAAGGCGAAATCCCTGAAAAAACGGGTGGCCTCGTACTTTCGTACAAATTACGCCTCCCCGAGGCTGAAAAAGCTCGCGGAGTCTGTGGAGGATATTTCCATTATTCGGACGGAATCCGAGGTGGAGGCTCTTATCGTGGAGGCTCGGCTGATCAAGAAATATCAGCCCAAGTTCAACGTGGAGCTCAAGATGGGGGAGCGGTATCCTTACATCAAGATTACCGCAGAACCCTTCCCCCGGATCGTGATTACCCGGCACAAGGAAGATGATGGAGCTCAGTATATCGGTCCCTTTACCAGGGTAAGCGAAGTGCGTTCTCTGCTGCACTTGGTGGAGCGTTTTTTTCCCTTGCGGAGTTGTGCAAAAAAAATCGTTCCCTCCCGGGAAAACCGGCCCTGCATCAAATATTACGTGGGGAAATGCTCTGCCCCTTGTGCAGGGGAGATTTCTGCGGCGGAATATAACCGTATGTTGGCTCACGTAGTGCTTCTGTTGCACGGCCAGACGAAGGAGCTCGTGGAAAAACTGCGTTCCCAAATGGAAGAAGCCGCAAAAAACCTGAATTTTGAAGAGGCTGCGGAATTACGGGATACCATCCGGGCCATATGGCGTTATACCCGACATCGTTCTGTGGGGGTGCTCAAGGAAGATCTCGGGGAGGATATGTGGGAAACCCTGCTGGAGCTTCAGGAAGTGCTTGAGCTTCCCGTTCTTCCTTGGAGAATCGATGGGTTCGACATCTCTCACGGAGGAGGCACGAATACCGTGGGGGTAGCGGTGGTTTTCGAGCAGGGCATTCCCAATCCTTCGCTTTACCGGCGTTTTACTATCCGAACAGTAGAAGGCGTGGACGATTTTCGCTCTCTTCAGGAGACGGTGGAAAGGCGTTATTCCAAGGTTCTGGCGGGAGAGGAGCCTTTACCCCAGCTGGTTCTCGTGGATGGGGGCCCGGTGCAGCTTTCCTTTGTCAAAGAGATTCTGCAGCGCCTTAGGCTTGGCTCTTTGCCGGTGATATCTTTGGCTAAACGGGAGGAAACTCTTTATTTTTGCTCTGGAAGGAAACCTCTGGTGCTTCCTCGGGAAAAGGGGTATGCTCGGTTGTTGCAGCATGTGCGGGACGAATCGCACCGTTTTGCGGTGGCGAGCTATTCGAAGCGCTATCATCGAGGGCTTCGGCGTTCTGCCTTGGAAGAAATTCCCGGGATTGGCAAAACTAGGGCCGCTCAGATTCTGGCCCATTTTGGGGGAATGCGTAATATGAGCGCTCTCTCGGAAGAGGAAATTGCCGGAGCTCCCGGAGTGGGGCCGGTGTTAGCTCGGAAAATTTATGAAGGATTGCACGGAGAAAAAGCATGACTCGAGAGGAACGACAGCAAGATAAATACTACATGCACATGGCGCTGAGCCTGGCCCGAAGAGGGATGGGATATACCAGTCCCAATCCGCTGGTAGGGTGTGTGCTGGTGAAGGATTCCGAAGTGGTGGGCATGGGTTGGCACCGTCGGTACGGAGGCCCCCATGCGGAAGTGGAGGCCCTGGGAAATGCGGGAAGCGCTGCCCGGGGGAGTACTGCTTACGTTACGCTGGAGCCCTGTTCCCATTATGGAAAAACTCCTCCTTGTGCCCCCCGACTTGTGAAGGAGGGCATTGCACGGGTGGTGATCGGTTCCCGAGATCCTAATCCCAAGGTAGCGGGGGGAGGCGTGGCTATTCTTGAAGAGGCGGGAATTCCCGTTATCTCCGGGGTTCTCGAGAAGGAGTGCCGGGATTTGAATCGGGGTTTTTTCTCCTGGCATCTTCGGGGGCGTTCCTGGGTTCGCCTAAAGGGAGCCCTTTCCCTGGACGGGAAATTGGCCCTCCCCGATGGAACCAGTAAATGGATTACCGGGAGCCGGGCCCGGGAGATGGCTCATCTCCTTCGGGGGGAGCACGATGCCATTCTTGTGGGAGCCGGTACGGTGCGGTGCGATGATCCGCGGCTTACGGTGCGCTCCGTGGCGGGAGTTTCCCCGGTGCCCGTAGTGATAGACCCCAAACTTTCCCTCTCTCCCACAAGTGTTCTCTTTGAGAGAGAACGGGTAATTCTGGCCTGTAATGGCGCTTTCGGGAGTTCTGAGGAAGGGAAGAGCCGGAAAAAGACTTTCCCCGGGGGAGTGGAGTTTGTGGAGCTTCCCGAAATCGCTCCGGGGGAACTGAATTGTGAAGTCCTTCTACAAAAGCTTGGAGCTCTGGGACTTCTCTCGGTACTCCTAGAGGGCGGTTCCCGGGTGGCTTCTTCTTTCCTGGGGCAGAAACTGGTAGATCGGGTGGCCCTTTTTTATGGGGCCAGGATTCTCGGAGCGGGCCTTTCTCTGGCGGAAAATTTGTGCTTCCGCTCTATGGATGAAGTGATAACCCTTTCTTCTCTGGAATACCGCTCCATGGAAGAAGGCTTTCTCGTGGAAGGAGTTCCCTCATGTTCACCGGATTGGTAGAGGCCAGGGGCATTATTCAAGCTTCGGAGCGAAAAAGAGATGTGGTGCGGCTTTGCATCGCCGCTCCGGGTTTTGCGGAAGAGCTTGTTTTCGGCCAGTCCGTGGCGGTTGCCGGAGCCTGTCTTACGGTAACGCGCCTCGAGGGTTCCCGTTTCTGGGTGGATATGATGCCCGAAACCCGGGAGACCACCATCCTGGGATTTCTTTCCAAAGGAAGCGCGGTGAATTTGGAGAGAGCCATGGTGGCGGGAAATCGTTTCGAAGGACATATCGTGGCAGGGCATGTGGATTATGTGGGAACCGTGGCAAAGATTCTCCGGAGCGGGGATACCCGTAAAATAACCGTTTCCCTGGATTCCGAGGGAATGAGATATCTCGTCCCCAAGGGTTCCGTGACGCTGAACGGTGTAAGTCTTACCGTTATAGAGTGTGGAGAGGATTTCTTTTCCGTGGGGCTCATTCCCACCACCCTGGAGCATACCACCATAGGAGAGCTTCGGGAGGGAGTAAAGGTGAACGTGGAAACCGATTTGCTTGGAAAATACGTTTATCATCAACTCGGGCTTTACGGAAAAACTTCCCGCTGGGAGGATATGAGCTCTTCCGAGAGCCCCCGGAATTCCCTGGATTGGGATACCCTTCGCAAGGCCGGATGGATATGATTTTCTCTTTGATAAAAAAGTGAACAAGCGGGAAAAGGGTTTTTTCTCGAATGGATCGATACCGGAAAGAAACATGAGGAGGAATGATCGTGACTGAACGGATGCAGGGGGAGGAACTTTTCTGTTCCGTGGAAGAAGCCCTGGAGGAGATAAAAAAGGGACGCATGGTAGTAGTGGTGGATGACGAAGATCGGGAGAACGAGGGCGATCTGGTGGCCGCTGCGGAATGTGCTACGGATGCCACCGTCAATTTTATGGCTACCTACGGCAGGGGCTTGATTTGCGTGCCCCTCAGTCAGCAACGATGTGCCGAACTGGAATTGGAGCCCATGACTCGGGAGAATACGGATCTTCATGGCACCGCCTTTACGGTTTCCGTAGACGCTCGAGAGGGAACCACCACGGGTATCTCCGCTGCCGAGCGCGCTCTTACGGCGCGCCTACTTGCTACGGGAAATGTTAAACGGAATGATTTCCGCACTCCCGGTCACATATTCCCTCTCATAGCCCGAACGGGAGGGGTTTTGAAGCGGGCTGGGCATACCGAGGCGGCGGTGGATATGGCTCGACTTGCGGGAATGGCTCCTGCGGGGGTTATCTGCGAAATTATGAATGAGGATGGAACCATGGCCCGGCTCCCGGATTTGCAGGAATTCTCTAAAAAGCACGGAATTCGGATATGCTCCATTCAGCAGCTCATACGCTATCGAATGCGCCGGGATAGTCTGGTGAAGCGGGTGGCTACGGTACGCATGCCCACGACCTACGGAGATTTTAACGCCATCGCCTACCAGGCTCTCACGGAAGAGAATCAGGACAAGCCTCACATCGCTTTGGTCCGAGGGGATGTCGCAGAGGCGGAAAACGTTTTGGTCCGGGTGCATTCGGAGTGCCTCACCGGAGATGTTTTTGGTTCACTGCGTTGCGATTGTGGAGAACAGCTCCACGCTGCCATGGAGATGATTCACAAGGAAGGATGCGGTGTCCTTCTCTACATGCGCCAGGAAGGGCGAGGCATAGGGTTGCTTCCCAAGCTACATGCCTACGAGCTTCAGGAGCAGGGCATGGACACGGTGGATGCCAATCTCGCTCTGGGATACGAAGCGGATTTGCGGGATTACGGCTTGGGAGCTCAGATTCTGGTGGATCTTGGTATCAAAAGTATGCGGCTTCTTACCAACAACCCCAGGAAAATCGTGGGGCTTCGAGGATACGGGCTCGACATAACGGAACGTGTCCCCATTATCATTGAAAGTAATCCCTATAATAAGCGTTACCTGGAGACCAAGGAGGAGCGGCTGGGGCACATGCTCCATTTGCGAGAGATTCTTTAAAAGGGCAGCCTTACGGCCGGAGCTTTTTTATCGGCAAAACTGTCCGAACCGGTACTATAACGGCATATTGCGTAAATATGTTGAAAACAAAGCTTTCGGAGGTGTGCTCTATGAGAGTTGTGGAAGGTCATCTTATTGGTGAAAAAGCGAGAGTAGCGGTGGTGCTCTCCCGGTTTAACGAACTTATTACGGGAAAACTCCTGGAAGGAGCTAAGGATACCCTGATTCGCCATGGAGTGAAGCATCAGGATATCCTGGTATACTGGGTTCCCGGAGCCTGGGAAATTCCTCTTGTGGTGAAGGAACTCGCTCTTCAGGGGAAATTCGACGGCATCATCGCTCTGGGTGCGGTTATTCGGGGAGATACGCCTCACTTCGATTACGTGGCGGCGGAAGTCTCCAAGGGAATTGCCCATCTTTCCCTGGAACACCGTATCCCCGTGGCTTTCGGAGTTCTCACCTGCGACACCCTGGAACAGGCTCTTCTCCGGGCAGGAAGTAAATCGGGAAATAAAGGGTCCGAGGCGGCTCTTTCGGTTATAGAGATGATCAATCTTTTGGGCGAAGTTCGGAACGTGCCGGAGGTGTAATCATGATTGATATACGTTGGATACGGGAAAATCGGAAGGAACTGGAGCAGATGCTTCAGGGAAGAAACAACGCCTTTTCCGTGGAAAATCTGTACGATTTGGATGAAAAACGCCGGGAAATTCTTACTTCCATGGAGCAGAAAAAAGCTCAGCGGAACGAGGGCTCCAAAAAGGTGGGGCTTCTCAAGAAGCAGGGGGAGGACGCGGCGTCCCTTATGGAGGAGATGCGGCTTCTGGGGGATGAAATCAAGGGAATGGAGGAAGAGCTTTCCCGTATTGACGGAGAATTGGATGAGATCCTTCTTCAAATCCCCAACCGCCCTCATGAAACGGTCCCTCTGGGAATGGACGAAAGCAACAACCCCGTAATCCATCACTGGGGAGAACCCCGAAGCTTCAGTTTCGAGCCCCAGCCTCACTGGGATCTCGGAGAATCCTTGGGAATACTCGATTTCGAGCGGGGCGTCAAGCTTGCGGAAAGCCGGTTTACCGTGATCCGGGGTAAGGGAGCCCTGCTTATGCGGGGGCTTATCCAGTTCATGCTGGATCTTCATACCCGGGAGCATGGATTTGAAGAAGTTATGCCTCCCCTCCTGGTAAACAGCGCCACCATGCAGGGAACGGGGCAGCTTCCCAAGTTCGCGGAGGATCTTTACCGTTGCGCTCAGGACGATCTCTGGCTTGTTCCAACGGCGGAAGTGCCCCTTACCAACATCTATGCGGGGGAAATCCTCGAGGAGAAACAGCTTCCCCTCTACCTCACCGCCTATACTCCCTGTTTTCGCCGGGAATCCGGAACCTATGGCAGGGATGTGCGGGGGATTTTACGGCAGCACCAGTTCGACAAAGTGGAGCTCGTGAAAATTTGTTATCCTGAGAAAAGCTACGAAGAGCTGGAAAGCCTTACCGTGGCGGCGGAAGAGGTGTTGAAACGCCTGGAAATTCCCTTCCGTAGAATATGCCTTTGTACGGGAGATATGGGGTTTGCCGCTTCCAAAACCTACGACATTGAAGTATGGATCCCCTCTCAGGAGAAATATCGAGAAATTAGCTCCTGCAGCAACTGCGAGGATTTTCAGGCTCGGAGAATGAACCTTCGGTTCCGCCCCGAAGGCGGAGGGAGACCCCGATATGTTCACACTCTCAACGGCTCGGGAATCGCCGTGGGGCGCTGTCTTATCGCCTTGATGGAGAATTACCAGGAGGAGGACGGATCCATAACCATTCCCCGGGTTTTAATCCCTTACGTGGGAGGCATGACCCGTATAGCTCCGGAAGAGTAGCGATTCTTCCGGAAAAGCCCGAAAAGTCTCGATTCGTCCTGGCTTATAAGAAAACTTTTTGTTGTTGCCCTGCGAATAATGTGGTTTTCGTTGTCCGCCCGTCGGAATTTTCTTTCAACGGGCGGATTTTTTAGGATTTCCTTTTTGTTTTCCCCTTTTCTCATGCTATACTTGATAATGCGGAATATGCTCGGGAAACTTTGATTTTCCGCGGGGGAAGTATACGGTTATCTCGAAAGTGAAGAAGCTTTTCGCTCTCGGGTAAAAGGCCCGACACGTCAATATAACCTCGGTTTTGAAAGGGTGGCCTTGCAATGTTCGAAGGAGAGTTTGCCGTAGTATCCCGTCTGGCGGTGATTTTTGTCGTAGGCGGGTGTCTTGTCTTTCAAAAATACCTTCGAAGGCATGTGTCCCGGGAACAGTACGATTATGTTCGGGATATCATGCTTCTTTGTGCTTGGGTGCTGGTGGCCCTCTGGAGCGGCAGTGAAACCGCCCGGGAGGTTGTGGCTACGGCGTTGCTCGCTTGCGTGGCGGGAGTGGTAAACAGCCGGAGTAAGCACAATCTTTCCTGGACGTATCTTTTTATCGGGTTCCTCTTCGCTTTCTGGGGGGAAAGAATCGCTTTCGTGGGAATGCCCGAAGGGCAGTATCTCTTTCTTCATCCCCTGGTTTCTCACTTTCTTACCGCTCTATGGATAGGTTTTTTCCCTCTCCTTATGGTGAGCCTCGATCGAATTCCCGGCATGGCGGGGCATCTTCTCCTGTTTATATGGCTTCTTATGGCGGCGGTAACGGGATTTTCCGGCCAGAACCTTCAAGGGGCCGTTATGATGTGCCTCGGAGGAATTGGGCTCCTCGGTGTTTTCTGGAGTCGGCATGGGCATCTTTATCGGCGTTTGGGGGAACCTCTGGCGGCCTTCTGGGGAACCCTCGTGGCGGGGGTTTCCGTCATGGGCGTAAGCAAGGGTATCGCCTTTTCGGCTCTTATGCTCCTTCCACTGGCGCTTTTTGCCATTCCCATTATGGAGGTCTCCCTGCATTTCGTGAGCCGGGCCCTTTCTCCCGCCGCCATGGGCGGAAACGTGTTCATGTATCGCAAGTTGCTTGACCGGGGAGTGGATCATCCGGACTCGGTGCGTATGGTGGCCTTTCTCTCCGGAGCTCTCGGATTTTCTGCGGCGGTGCTGCAGATTCGGCCGGATGGACAGGGGGCGGTGGTGGCCTTTTTCGGCATTGTTGCATCCCTGGCATATGTAACCGCGGTACTTCGGCGGAGTCGCAAAAAGAAAAGCGGGCCCCTGCCTTCCCTCTGGGGAGTGCCCATCAATAACGTTTCCCTTCATTATTCTCTTGGGAAAGCCTGGGCTCTTATCAGTAACGGAGATGACCGGGGATGTACGGTTTTCACTCCCAACGCCCTTTCGGTGTATGCCGCCCGAAAGGATCCCGAGCTTGCCCGGGCCTTTAAAAATGCGGATCTTTCGCTTCCCGACGGTATGGGGCTTGTGCTGGGGCTGCGTTTTCTCGGGTTCCGCATACACCAGCGTATTGCCGGGGTGGAGTTTATGGAGCAGCTTTGTCGCACCGCTTCCTACGCCAAGTGGCCGGTTTATTTCTTGGGAGGAGAGCCGGGAATTGCTGCCCGGGCGGCGGTGGTTCTCCAGGAGCGTTATCCCGGGTTATCCGTGGCGGGATGTCATCACGGATTTTTCGAGGATTCCGAAAGTTCCTCCATCTGTGAGGCTGTGCGAGATTCCGGGGCAAAAATCCTTTTCGTGGCCCTGGGCGTTCCTCGGCAGGAAAAATGGATTGCCGCTCATGCCCGAGAGCTTCCCTGCATGTTCCGCATGGGAGTGGGAGGAAGCTTCGATGTCCTTTCGGGCAAGCTCCGGCGGGCTCCTCGATGGATGCGGCAACTCGGGTTTGAATGGCTTTTTCGGCTTTGTCAGGAACCTTGGAGATGGCGACGTATGGCAAAGCTTCCCCTCTTTGTTTTCTGTGTGCTGGTTTCCCGTTTCTCCCGGGAGAACGGAGAGGAGAGTGTAAAGAAGTGACTACCAATGCTTCGAAACTGATGGTGCGTGACCTTACCGCGGTGTCTCCGGAAGACCGTATTCTCGATGCAGTGCGGGTTCTGTACTCCCACCGGCTTCCGGGTGTTCCGGTTATAGATGATGATTGGCGGCTTGTGGGATATCTCGCTCAGTCGGATATTCTCGAGGCGGCGGTACCTACCTTTCTGGAAGTTCTCAGCCAGACTTCCTTTCTCGATGATAGCGAGGGCAATCTTTTGCAGCGCTTGCAGCTTTTGGGGCGCCACAAGGTGCAGGATTACATGCGAGGGGAACCTCTTGTCATGGTGGATCCCTATGCAAGCCTTATGACCGTGGCGGATCTCATGCTTCGCAAGGGAGTGGAGCGCCTTCCTGTAGTGGAGGAGGGGCGTTTCCTGGGAATTATCGACCGGGCTTCCTTTTGCGAGTTCATGATGGAGGATGAAGAGGCCTATGCACGGATCAACGCCTGAAGAGCTTCGTGCTTCAAAGGAAACTTCTTCCGGCATGGACAATCTTCTGGACGAATACCGCAAGGATTTGGAAGAAGATTTGGCCCGGAAAATTGCCGAGAAGGAGCGAGAATATCGGGAGGGCATAGTCCGCCTGAATGAAATGGCCCAAAAGACCTTTGAAATCGTGGAACGGGAAGAAGAGCGAAAAATTACGGAAAGCCAGGCCTTCGAAGAGGGGCTCCGTAATTCCTGCGCTTCCGTCCGGAGGCTTCTTTACGAAAAAGCCATGGATCCTTTGCGCATACAGCAGGTAACTCACGCGATCTGGCCTCAAGTGATAGGAGAAGAAAAGCGAATGAAGGAAGAAGGGGGCGAATCGTCTTGATACAGAAGATGGTTCGTTTTTTTATCTGGGGAGTGGCGAGTAAAAAAAGGGAGGTCATTGACCTCCTTCATACTATGGGTATTCTTCACGTGGATGAAGAAGATCGGGATTATGGAGAAACTCTTTCAAGCCTTCAACGGCTGAAACTTTTGAGTGCGACTATCCAGGGTATGGTGGAAGCTCTGGGATGGCAGGATTGGAATGCGGTTTCCGAAGAGCGTCTCAGCTGGGGACAGCAATGGATTTCTCCCTTCGACGGCAAGGTCCTCGAGGATGTGGAAGAAAGCTTGGAGGCTTTTCGTGAGCGCCTTCAGGGGCTGGTGCAGGAGAAAAAATCCCTTCAGGAAACCTTGCGAATGCTTCGGAGCTCTCACCATGACGTAGTGCATTTTTCCTCTTTCTTCGAGGAAGAACAGAAAAGGGGAAACCGGGTTTCCCTTTGGTGGGTTCCTCCGTCAATCTTGAGCAGAATTCTTCAGAAAGTCCGAACGGTGCTGCGTAAATTCACCCCCGTGAAAGAGCGGGTAACCTTGCGCTATCACAGCATCAAGACGGGGCATGACGATCTGTTGGTATCCTTCAGCGTGCCTCCTCTGGCGCAGGATTTTATGGAAAAACTTTTCGAGGAAGAGGACGTGGTGGCCTGGCGTCCTCCTCCGGCGTTTACCAAGTTCACTCACTATGAATCCGTGGTGGCCATCGAGTCGGGGTTGCACTGGGTTCCCAAAAGGCTGAAAGAGATCGAAGTCGAGATGGAGAGAACCCGGGAGGAGTGGGGTCCCAAGCTTGGCGCCATTCTCATGCTCATCGAGGATCGTATCGAAGCCCTGCAGGTGGAGAACAAGACCCTTTCCCAGGGAGAGATGTTCTCTCTTTCCGGATGGGTTCCCCGGGAAAAGGCGGAGGCTTTGGGAGAGAACCTTCAGGAGAGTTTCGGCTCCCAGGTTTTCGTGGAATGGCGGGATCCTCTGGGAGGAGAGCTTTCCCAGGTTCCTACGGCCCTGAAAAATCCGAAAGTTTTCGAGCCCTTCCACCTCTTTTTGAAACTTCTTTCCCTCCCTACCTATACGGGGATCGACCCTACCATCATGATCGGTATCTTTTTTCCTCTTTTCTCGGGATGCATGGTAGGGGATGCGGGATATGGTGTTCTGATCGGAGGAATTGGCTTTCTTCTCTATCGTTCCAGAAAATCCGAAATCCTTCGAGAGATAGGAATCATCTGCTTTCACCTCTGTTTTTGGAGCATTCTCTGGGGCATCGCCTTCGGAGAGTTTTTCGGGGATGTTGGATTGAGGCTTTTTCATATGCACCCTTTTTGGCTTGAACGATCCCACGTGGTACTGCCGGTGATGGTCTTTTCCATTACCCTTGGATTGGCTCACGTGGGGCTGGGACTTTTTCTCGGGGCTCTCGAGGGGGTGAAGCATAAAAATCGCCATCTCTGGATGGAGCGCTTGGGGACGCTTGGAATTATTTTTGGATTGCTTCTGTTGGGAGCGACGCTTTTTGAATTTTTGCCCGCCCTTTCTCCCTATGCAGGATGGGCGGTGCTGATCTCGG